>ENA-UOJP01002763-UOJP01002763.1-human-gut-metagenome-genome-assembly--contig:-C102-NODE-2763-length-12070-cov-33.928506_pt1 | contig 12070 bp, 18 predicted proteins | sample MGYA00242353_ERZ723900 | MGnify/ENA metagenome assembly ERZ723900
GTAAAAACTGCGCCACAGCCTTGGCAGGCCATCGCGTAGCGATTTTGTTCAATCGACATTTCTACGGGTGATGCCATTACGCCCAGAGAAGTCCGGTATAGCTTCAAACTCATGCTGGAAGATCGTTCGATTGATATTTGGGCATATAATCTGGAAACGGTACTTGCAGAAAAGCTGGAAACCATCATCACCAGAGCGACAACCAACACCCGTATGAGAGACTTTTACGATATTTATATTTTGGAACAGCTGCACGGGACCACGCTGAACCCGGAGATTTTACATGATGCGCTTCAGGCAACTGCTCATAAACGGGGATCAGAGCAGAAACTTCCTCAAGCCGGGGAGGTTTTTGATGAGGTGGAAGATAGTCCGGTTATGCAAAAACTTTGGGAGGCATATCGTAAGAAGTTTTCTTATGCGTCTGATCTGGAATGGAATGTAACTATGGGTGCGATTCGTTCCCTATATCAAAAAATGATACAATAAAAATTTTTAACGGTCTGCTTCGGCAGGCCGTTTTCTTTTGGAAAGGAGGTCTGACCTATGGCAACAACCCGTATTATGCCGCTTCATGTTGGCAAGGGCCGCACCGAGGGCCAAGCTATCAGCGATATTATTGACTATGTGGCGAACCCTCAAAAGACCGACAACGGCAGACTTATCACAGGACATGAATGTGACAGCCGGACAGCCGATGCCGAGTTTCTACTGGCAAAGCAGCAGTACATCGCTGCCACCGGACGAGTGCGTGGAGCAGACGATGTGATTGCCTACCATGTCCGGCAGTCTTTCCCTCCCGGCGAGATCACCCCAGAGGAAGCGAACCGTTTGGGCGTGGAATTTGCCAAGCGGTTCACAAAAGGAAATCATGCTTTTGTGGTGTGTACCCACATAGACAAATCCCATGTCCACAATCATATCATCTGGTCGGCAGTAAATACGGAGCGTAACCGGAAGTTCCGCAATTTTTGGGGCAGCACCAAGGCGGTTCGCCAGCTGAGCGATACCATCTGCATTGAGAATGGGTTGTCCATTGTAGAGAACCCGAAACCTCATGGAAAGAGCTATAACAAGTGGCTGGGAGATCAGGCAAAGCCTTCTCATCGGGAGCTGCTGCGGGTGATGATCGACCAGGCGTTGGAACAGAAACCAGTGGACTTCGATGAGCTGCTGAAAATGCTTGCCGAGATGGGCTGTGAAGTGTCCCGGCGTGGGAATGCGATCCGGCTCAAAGCCCCCGGCTGGAAGAATGTAGCCCGTATGGATGAAAGACTGGGGCAAGGGTACAGCGAAGATGAAATCCGAGCAGTATTGGCTGGAAAAAAGGAACATACCCCAAGGAAGAAACCGACCGTCCAAACAGAGCCGCCCAAGGTCAATCTGCTGGTGGACATCCAAGCAAAGTTGCAGGCTGGCAAGGGCGCTGGCTATGAGCGCTGGGCTAAGATTTTTAACCTGAAGCAAATGGCGCAGACGGTGAACTATCTCACCGAGCATAAGCTGCTTGAGTATGCTGTGCTGGAGGAAAAAGCGGCAGCGGCTACGGCGCATCATAAGGGATTGTCGGAGCAGATCAAGGCAGCAGAGAAGCGCATGGCGGAGATTGCTGTCCTGCGTACCCACATCGTAAATTATGCCAAGACCCGTGAGGTCTACATCGCCTATCGCAAGGCCGGCTACTCACGAAAGTTCCGGGAAGAACATGAGGCTGACATCTTGCTCCATCAGGCGGCAAAGAACGCTTTTGACGATATGGGCATTAAGAAGCTGCCCAAGGTCAAAGAGTTGCAGGCCGAGTATGCCGCACTGCTGGAGCAGAAGAAAAAAGATTATGCCGAGTACCGACGTTCTCGTGAAGAAATGCGGGAGCTTTTGACGGCAAAAGCCAATGTGGATCGTCTGCTGAATATGGAGATGGAACAAGATGCCGAAAAAGAAAAAGACCATAACCAGCGGTAGGCTGGTTCCGGTCCAGAGCGTTCGCAGAACGCGCAGCCACAGAATGAAATTCTGTGTTCAAAGGGGCTTGGGGGCGCTGCCCTCAACAAGCGATTTGTGGCTATCTGGATAGCCACAAGCATTGCTTGCAGATTTGTTTTCTTCGGAGAAACGAAGTATAATATATAGCGGAGGTGTTACTATGGATTATATCACGACAAAAGATGCCGCCGCTAAATGGGGCATATCTGATAGGCGAGTTTTACAATATTGTACCGCAAATCGCATTGATGGAGCTATAAAAATGGGGAACATGTGGCTTATTCCAAAAACTGTGGAGAAGCCGATTGATGGTCGGACAAAACAAGGAAAGGAGCAAAAGTATGAATAATATATTACTTCTTGAAGATGATTTGGGCCTGATTAACGGGCTTTCTTTTGCGTTCAAAAAACAGGGATGGATGAAAGACAAATGACAAAAATGATTGCTTGCGAAGCATTCACTTATGCTGTTTTGGGGTGTGTTGTTGGTTGTGCTATTGGTTTGCCACTTAGCAAGCTACTGTATGATTTCCTTATTGCAGGACATTTTCCATCTGCGGTATGGCAGCTTCCAATTACCTCTTTGGGCATCATTCTTTTGTTTGTTTCGATTGCGGCAATCGCAGCTGTGTATACTCCGGTGAAGCGGATTCGTAATATGTCGATTACTGCAACAATCAATGAATTGTAAAAGAATAAAAGTAAATTCTAAAACGCTATACCGTCATATTTAGTGGAACCCCAGAAGAAGTTCTTGCACCACGCAACGACATTGATAGACTGAAAGAAAGGCGGTATAATAAGGATGCAGCAAGTAACATAAAAGCTGGAGTGAGATAAAAATACAAATATAGTTGGAGTAGGTGGTGAAACGATGTTTAGGATAGGAGAATTTTCAAAGCTGGCGCAGGTATCTATTCGTATGCTTCGCTACTATGACGAGGTAGGACTTCTGACACCAGCAGAGGTTGACAAGTGGACAGGACACCGACTGTATTCAGTAAAGCAAATACCGCGTCTAAATAAAATTCTGTATCTGCGGGATAGTGGACTGAATGTTTCGGAAATTGCGCTTGCCTTGACGATGGACGAGCAATCACTTCTTGCGCAGCTCGACAAAAAACGCATAGAGATAGAAAATACAATACAGGCCGAACGAGAAAAGCTGCGGAAGATCGAACTTACAAAAAGTGAAATACAGGGTGGTAAAGGAGAACTGCACTATAACATATCCGTTAAGTCAATTCCGGCGTATCAGGTGCTATCCTTGCGGAAAATTGTACCGAATTACTATTCCGAGGGCGACTTATGGAAAGAACTTTCTACTTTTACAGAAGCGCAAAAAATAATGGGCAATACACTTTCCATTTATCACGATACAGAATTTCGAGAAACAGATGTTGATATTGAGCTATGCGCTCCGGTAAAGAAAATGGGAAAGGCAAAAGAGCCATTTTGTTTCCACATGACAGAACCCGTCCCGTATATGGCTTGCACAATGGTCTATGGCGATTTTGCAAATATAAAAGGCGCCTACCTTGCCTTTGCCGAATGGTTGCAGACAAACAACGAATACAAAATGTCTAACCCGATGCGTCAGATCGTGCATAGAGGTCCGTGGAATGAGAATAACCCTGAAAAATATTTGATTGAGCTTCAAATACCGCTGGAACATGCATGATTGTATAGACTTTGAAATGTCCTGCTAAAAATGCAGGGCATTTTTTATTTTTCCCTATTGCATCTCACATGATGTGAGGTCTTATACTGGTTTTACCAACAAAAGCAAGGAGGAAAAATATGACCTATCAATTAAAAGCTATTGGCAAAGTAAAAAATGATGAAAATGGCACATTTATTCAGTTAGAGCCGGATTACATTCCCGGCCTGCAAGCCTTAGAGGGCTTCAGCCACATCAATGTCTTTTGGTGGTTCAGCGATTGCGACAACGACGCAGACCGGAATGAATTGCAGACAGAACAGCCCTATAAAGGCGCACCCGAAGTCATGGGTGTATTTGCGACACGATCTCCTGCACGTCCGAACCCTATTGCACTAACAGCGTCCGAAATTATTAACATTGATTTCACCAACGGCATGATTCGTGTTACATTCATTGACGCAAATGACAATACGCCCGTACTTGACATCAAGCCCTACACACCAAGTTTTGACAGAGTTGAAACGCCCGGTGTTCCCGTATGGTGCAGCGAATGGCCGAAAAGCACAGAAGCGTCCGGCTATTTTGATTGGGGACAGGTGTTCAAATTTTAAGAGGGGGTGGCTTATGAAATTACAGGATTATACGCAGAATAAGCCTGTTCTTGAAACGAATCAACTTATCCTACGCCCTCTGCGAAAAGAAGATGTTTCAGATTTGAAAGAATGGTTGGGTGACAGTTCCATTTATCAGTATTGGGGAAAACGCCCCGGGAAAAGTGACTTAAACCCGGAATTGCTTTTTCAAAAGCCGGAGAAACCTACAAAAAGTTTTCATTGGGGTATTGTTCACAAACAAGATTATAAAGTCATCGGGGATATGTGGGTATATCTCATTGAAAATGACCGCATGGCAAAAGTAGCATTTCGCCTTTCTCCTGCCTATCAAGGCAACCGACTTATGACAGAAGCGCTGGCGAGAGTAGCTATCTTCTGCTTTGAAGAAACAGAATTGCAGCGTCTTTGGGCTGATGTTCATGTACAAAATATTGCATCGTATAAGACTTTGGAAAAAGCAGGATTCAAGCGTGAGGGACTTATCCGTGAGGGTAAAATGGTAAACACATACTGTGATTATTATTTATATGGAATGACAAAAGATGATTACATTGAGGTGATGGATAAATCCCAGCACCCCAGCCGGAACAGCTCGTGATCCCCGGTATGGGCAAGGATGCCCCAGCCCGACCTGCTCCGCTGGCTTAGACCGAAAAGTGGGGAAATCCCCCGCACAGGATAAAAAGGCGGAGCCGGCAGAAAAGGCTACAAAGCGCCGGGGCTGTCCCCCGGCATGGGGAGTTCACCAAAAATAGCAAGTGTGTCTAAATTTGCCCTGCTTGCCGTTTCGTGTTTTACGCACTATAACTACTTTCAAAAAACTTTCAAAAATCTTTCTGGTATTCTAAGTCCTTTTTGAAAAAATCGCGTTAATATAAGTAGGACACTAAAACAGGAGGAAATACAATGAAATTTTTTGCCAAAAAAGGCGCGCTTGTTCTGATAGTTGCTTCCACATTATTGTTCAGTTTAGCTGCCTGCGAGGATGACACACCAGAGGTTAAGGCATATTCAGATCGTGTTTACATAAGTGATCATCTTTTTATTTCAACTGGAGATAGCAGTGATACTCTCCCGGATGGTTATACCTCCATTGGAACAGTAGAAACTTTACTTTCAAAAACAGAACCAGTAGAAAGCAATAACACTTCAAACTGTTTGGAGGTTGGAAGCGAGTTATACTTACCTGCTGGTATTAATCTTGATGATATGACTTCTTCTATAAAATTATATGGCAAGGATAATACTAATGATGAATATGAAATTTTCTCTTTAATGTTTTCGATTGATTAGAATGTATCTATGCCACCAAACGAGGGGGGAAGTTATATCACAGAATTTACGCTTATCTCAAAAGCCCAAAAGGGCGATATAGACGCATTAGGAAAACTCATTGATAAATACTATGATAATATTTTTTCATATTTATTTCGCAAGGTCGGAAATGTAGAACTTGCAGAAGATTTAACCCAGGAAGTTTTTCTGCGACTGGTTAATGCACTATCGCGTTATCGTCCTACTGGAAAGTTTTCTAACTATGTATTTACGATTGCAGTAAATGTAGCGAATGATTATTTTAGAAAAAATAAATTATTTATGCAAGAGGAACTCAATTCAGTAGATATTGATGCAGGGATAGACATTGAGGAGATTTTAATTGAACAAGAACAAAGCATTCGTTTGAAAGAAGCGGTAGGGAAATTACCTGATATGCAGAAAGACGCAATCCTTCTCCGCTTCTTTCACAACATGAGAATTAAGGATATTGCAAAAATAACAGGAACAAATTCATCGACTGTAAAATCACGAATCAGTCAGGGCCTGAATAAATTAAAAATTATATTGTTGGAGGACGAGCCCAAGTGAGAGATCATCAATCATATTACGATTTTATATCCGCTTATCCGATAGTTAAAGCAAAAGATTGTGTCAAGCAAGATACAATCAGGAAAGCGGCAGAATTGTTATCACAACAGACAAAATATGTGGGTGCAAGGCAAAATTTTGTACTAAATCAATTCAAGAGTATTTCAAAGGTATTTTGGTTCATACAGTTTATTTGTTTTTTGCTATTCCTCATAAACTTTACGACTACACAAAGGTTAGAAGATATACAAATACTTTTCCTAACAATAGTCCCGGTAATGACTTTTTATATTCTGCCAGAACTATTTAAAACCCAGTTTTATAACACGGAAGAAATAGAGGCGGTCTGTTTTTTTAGCCCGTTCAAAACATTGGCAGTAAAAATGACATTAGTAAGTAGTTGTAACTTTTTAATTATTGGAATTATGTCATTGGCGTTTGGTATTTATCATCAACTTGATATTTTAGAATTGTTGTGCCGTGGACTAATTCCATTTAATATTTCGATTGCTCTAACTATTATAGTCTTTGATTTTATAAAAGTCACCTCGCCGTATGCTATGTTATCTATATCTGCATTTTTAACTTTGGCGTTAATCCAGATGCGTAATTTCTCTTTTCTGCTGGACAATACATGGCTGGGTGTTTACTTCGGAAGTGTTCTCTTGATGCTGTTAGCTATTGGAATAATGTTGATCCAGTTCAAACATATGGAGGAATGTTGTTATGGTGCTTGATATAGATAAAATTAGTAAGCGATATAAAGAAAAAATCGCAATTAACCGTTTTTCTGTTTCCTTGCATCCAGGTGTGTATGGTCTCTTGGGACCAAATGGCGCAGGAAAAACAACTCTTATGAGAATAGTCTGCGGACTGACCAGACCAGATAGCGGGAGTATATTTTATGACGGGAAACCAATTCATGATTTAGGTGAACAATACCGGAAAATTTTAGGATACCTGCCACAAAATTTTGGTTACTATCCGAATTTTACTGTTCAGCGGTATATGGAATATATTGCTTCATTGAAAGGGTTAAACAGGAATTTTAGCAAGCGAAAAATTAGTGAACTTTTAGAAATTGTCGGATTGCAGGAAGCTCCAAAAGCTAAAATTTCTTCCTTATCTGGAGGGATGCGTCAAAGGTTAGGAATTGCTCAATCTATGCTGAATGATCCAGATGTTCTTATTTTGGATGAACCCACGGTGGGGCTTGATCCTACTGAACGTGTGAAATTTAGAAATTTAATCAGCACAATTTCACAGGGAAAAATAACTATTTTGTCCACTCATATTGTTTCAGATATTTCTTATATTGCCGATGATATTCTTTTAGTCCAGCATGGAGAATTGCAATATTTTGGAGATGTCCAACAACTTACAACAGCAGTTGAAGGGAAAGTTTGGGAGGTGCTTGTTGAAAACCAGCAGGCTAACAAGATTGTACAAGATTATATGGTTAGTAATATGCACCATACTCCGCAAGGAGCTATATTGCGTATTATTTCAGACCACAAGCCCTTTCAGCAAGCGAAAGCAATTACGCCTACTTTGGAGGATGCGTATTTGTTTCACACAGGAGAAAGAGGCGGTGAATTATGAAATTTGAACTGTATAAAATTTTTAAAAAGAAGATTGTACTAATTTTTATTGGTGTAGGGTTATTATGGCTTTCCCTTTCTATATTACTTCCAGTCTTGCAATACAGAACATTTACTGAACAAATGGAGCTTTTGACTGGAATAGAGGCTATTCATTATGATCGGGATTTGCAAAATATGTATGCTGGACAATATACAGCAGACGAATTTGCACCATTGTATGCAGAATATAAAAAAATATATAATAATCCAGACTACCAGCGTTCAGACAATGGGGATGGGTATTCCTTTTCTCTATCGGATCAAAACACTACTCCACTAACCGATGAGGCTTATTATAAATATCTTAATCGGTATGGAGTGATTGCCAAAATCGGCAATCGCGCAAACGCATTACCTTTGTATATAGAAGATGCAAAAATATCTGGAAGTGTGGCAGAACTTTATGAGGGTTCAATCGTTCAGTCATCGGCGGAGGATAATCTTGTACCTCCTGTTGATTTAGAAAATCCTATTGTTCAAAAAGTATTAGGAATGTATGATGACTTGAACACTTCCTTTTATGGTGAATATCTCGATGGCTGGGAGTCATTTTTTAATACTGTTCCTATATTTTTTCAATACATTGTGGGGTTAATCATTCTTATTGGAGTTTCCCCTATATTTGCCGAGGAAAGACATTCTGGCTCTGACAAAGTGTTACTGACGACACAATACGGAAAAAGCAAGTTAATCCGAAACAAAATGGTGGCTTGCTTCCTATTTGCAACATTTGTTTTTGTCCTTTTTTTTGCTTGTTCTGTATTTGTGTGTATAGCGACATATGGAACATCCGGGCTAAAGGCCAGTATTCAATTAGTCGCACATTGCACTTTGTCCCCATATAATCTTTCTATTGGCGGTGCTCTCATTTTATGGGGACTGTTAGGATGGGGAGCTGCTTTGGTGACTGCGGCTGGATCATTGCTGATTTCGGCGGCTAGTCCAAATGCTTTTGTGGCGTTTATTCCCTCGCTTGTTGGATATATAGTGCCAGTAGTAAGTTTTGCAGAACTGTCCCCTACAATACATCGATTTATGCAGTTACTACCGATAAATATAATTGGATCCATAGATCGCCTTTTTAGTATGCCTGATTTCTATAATATTTTTGGTTTACTGGTAGAGAAAAAGATTGTTTGTGTAATTGTATGGGTCATCCTTATTGTACTTTGCGTTATTTTTTCTTCTTATCTCTTTAGAAACAAAAAAGCATCAAATTGATTAAGGTTACTTCTGGACGAAGTGGGGTTGTTGACAAAGTGCCTGTTCCTTTATTACGAACTGCATTTTCCTAATCAAAAAGCGCATTGCGTGAAAAGCCCGGCAAAAAATAAAATGATATAATTTGAACATCAAATATAGGAGGTGCCGCAATGTACGCATATGAAGCAATCGAACAATCCCTGGCTTTTATCGAGGAACACCTGACAAAAGAAATTTCAACGGAAGAACTGGCAAATACTGTCGCCTCTTTTTCCCGGAAATGAAAGGAGCCAGTGAGGAAACAGTCAAATTTCACTCACCGGCTCAATTCGTTTCAAATTTCTCGGATAGTTCTGTTAGTTCTTTCGCGGTCTCCTGCGTATGGTGCAAGAGGGTTTCACGCATTTCTGACGGACAGCTGCAATAAAGCATCTTCATCTGATTGGCTCCCTCATCTTCTGGAGAAACATCTGGACTGATCAGACTGTCCAGAGAGATCGGCAGAACCTTGGCCAATGCCTTCAAAATCAAATAAGATGGATTCATCTTTCCTTTTTCGATGTTGGCAATCTGTTTTACTGATACATGGCTCAGATCAGAAAGCTCCTGCTGTGTTAGGTCTTTTTTCTTTCGGGCTTCCCGCATTTTTTGCCCCAAAGCGGTCAAATCATCAATCGGCATTATCGTTCACCTCAATAATATTGTATCGTTCCGGTTAAATTCAAGGAATAACCTTATCATTCTGGTTTATCAGTATGATTATACCGATTCTTATTTTGACAGCATAGTTACAGGATTGTTTTCTGCAAGAAATGGAATGCAAAGTAATTCAATATATCAGTTATCCATAGAGCCAACCGCATAGACATAAATCCGATAACACACAAGAGTTGTTTTATGGTAGTAGTTCGGTACATTTTTCATTTTCAAAGGTCCTCTATGTACTTCTACGATATACCGTGATCAACAAGTCAAAATAGAAAGAAAAATGACAAGTTCAATGCCATCCTATTACTCTTTCTGGATTATCGCTTGACAAGTAAACGCTCGTTCACTATAATATAGATATATGGTAAACGACCGTTTACTGAGCAGAGGTGAGTTAAATGATTGATACAAAGGAAAATATTTTAATAGCTGCATTACGCCTATTTGCTAAAGATGGATATGAAGCCGTTTCTGTTAGCAAAATTGCGGGAGAATTGGGTATTACTAAAGGAGCATTATACAAGCACTACAAAAACAAAAGAGACATTTTTGATAGTATCGTGGAGCGTATGTTTCAATTAGATAACGAATTGGCCCGAAAATATAGTGTGCCAGATAACACGTTTGAAAATACCCCAGATCAATACACGAAAATTGATTTAGGAAATCTCAAGGATTTTGCTCTTTCTCAATACAGATTTTGGACACAGGACGAGTTTGCCTCTAACTATCGCAAAATGCTAACTTTAGAACAATATAGAAATTCTGAGCTAAGCAAGTTGTTTCAAGACTGTTTAGTAGGTGGGCCTGTGCTATATTTGGAGAACATTTTTCGTGAAATGATTAGTTCCAAAGTCTTAAAAGAAAATGATCCATACCAACTTGCAATTGAATTTTTTTCTCCGCTTTTTCTTTTTATCAATATGTATATTGAAGATAGTGATAATGTAAAAGCGGAAAATAGGTTAGTAGCATACATTGAGCGTTTTATAGAGCACAATACAATATGAGGATGTGTAGCATGAAATTTGAATGGGTTTTATGTCCTATATGCAGAAATAAAACACGATTAAAAATACGAGAGGACACAATTTTGGAAAATTATCCTCTGTTTTGTCCCAAGTGTAAGCGTGAAACACTTATTAGTGCAGAAAAAATGAAAGTAACCGTTAAGGAGGAGAACAAAAATGAAATATATTCGTAGCCAAAAATATAATTCAGCTGAATTGCAAGCAAAAATAATGGGGCCAAATCCTATAAAACTGGAAGAGGAACTCCTATTAGATTGTAAAATTCCAAGCGGTTCAGTAGTATGTGATCTTGGCAGCGGTCAAGGTTTAACTTCCATATTTCTTGTAAAAGAATATGGCTTTATTGTTTATGCCACAGATTTGTGGAGTGATCCGGCAGATAATCAAAAATTTTTTAGTAAAATGGGATTGTCAGATCAGCAGATTACGCCGGTTAAAGCAGATGCGACAAATCTTCCCTTTGAAAAAGAGTTTTTTGACGCAATTATTAGCACAGATTCTTACAATTATTTTGGACGTGACCCGGAATTTCTTGATAAAAAATTACTTCCTTATATAAAGAGCGGAGGTTATATTTACATAGCTATTCCTGGTATGAAGAAAGATTGCCATAATGATTTACCATCAGAGCTACTCCTTTCATGGACACCAGAACAACTCGATTATATGCACGATATTGCTTATTGGAAAAATATAATCAGTTATTGCCAAGGGGCAAAATTGATTGCAATTTCTGAAATGGAAAGCAATGAGGAAGTGTGGAATGATTGGCTAAAACAAGAAAATCAGTATGCAGTTAGTGACAGAAAAGCTATGGAAGCTGGCGGAGGAAAGTATTTGAATTTTATTTCTATTGTTTTGCAGAAATTATAATAATATAGAGCCAGACGCACAGACGCAGAGCCGATAACACACAAGGTCTAAACCCTTGTGGTTATCGGCTTCTCTTTTATCCAATAAACAACGACAGCCTGCCCCGCCCGACGGGGAAAGAAAAAAACCGTTGCCGGGTAGGTTGATTTCGTGCGCTCATTCCACATATCCCAAGCGGCGGTTTTGAGAAACCAAGGCCGCCGTTTCTTTTTGCTTCGACGACCCCTGCACCGTGTTTTGGCAAGGCGGCTTTAGGAGGGAGCCGCCATGTCAATTTTAGTTATTCATAGCACCCGTGAACTGCATCAATTAAAAAAAGCCTTGCTCCTCCTTCGGGTAAGTATGATTACCAATCAGCATTATCATTCCGTCTAAATCAGCAGAATAATAGGTGCTTTTGCCGCGCCAGTTTCCCATTACGGGGAGCTGGCGCTTTTGTTTGCCCAGCATGGGCGTTTTCTAATGGGTGAAAGTCCCAAGTGCGCG
>ENA-UOJP01002764-UOJP01002764.1-human-gut-metagenome-genome-assembly--contig:-C102-NODE-2764-length-12069-cov-4.998086_pt1 | contig 12069 bp, 16 predicted proteins | sample MGYA00242353_ERZ723900 | MGnify/ENA metagenome assembly ERZ723900
TTTTTATTTCTATTTTAGTTCACGGGAGTATAATTTTTAGTCTTTATCAACTAACCGCGCGGTGCTTGGTGTCACTCGGCACCATTGACATCAAGAGAGGTCAATGGTGCCGAGTGTTTTTACCGTCCTACCGGTACTTTATCCAGTTATAAATAATCTTCGCAAAACCAAGGGCAAAAGCAAACCAAAGCAGTACTTCTGAAATATCAACGGAATCCAATAGTACCAACTCCTTTTGAAAATAGAGATGCTAACACGTCTGAATTTAGAAGATCACCCATAAAACGTCCTAAAGTAGAATAATTCTGCGCCTTATAAGATTTATCCGCAGAATAGCGAGAGGCCTTATAATGCGCCTGGGCGGAATATCTTTGTGCGGCCTTAGATTGGTCAGCAGAATACCTAGAAGCCGAACTAGCCGCCATAGAACCAAAAATAGAGGCCAATTTAGCGGCATCAGCAGAGTAACGCATAGCGGAGGCACTAGCGTAAGAGCCTTTCAAATGCTGATCGGCGGAATAACGAGAGGCGGCAGCGGAAGTATCAGCAGAATATTTCGTAGCACCAGCATGAATACCAGCAGAGCCAAGAGTAGCGGCACGACTAATCTCAGCAACGATCTTTTCCATAGCGGTATACTTGTCCGCAACAGCTTCTTGAGTACGAGCGGAGACGTTAGCGGCTTCGAGCTGTGTATTAGCCGCTAGGATGCTTCCTAAGAGATTCACAATGGCACCTGATGCGGAGGTATCGGCATCGCCTTTCGCACCAGCAGAAGTCACGCCAGAGGCCGTGGCACCACTTCCAACGGCGGCACCGTTGCCATTCATAGCAGACAACACAGGATTCAGGCCGGCGGCCATCAAATCTTTTACCTCACGCTGATGGGCAGTATTAGACATAAGCTCTTGCCAGTCTCGGTTTTTCTGAGCTTCCTGACGGTTAAACTCCATAGCCTTAGCGTTTTGCACTTCCTGCCACTCTCTTTGAATCGTCGCTTGCTGGGCATTAAAAGCAGAATTAGCCTGGGCAATACCTTGAATCCGTCCAATCTGATCGGCGGCACTATTAGCGGCGGCAGAAACGGCACTAGAACGGCCGGAAGAGCCACCGGTAGAGGGAGTATAGCCCTGGGGTAAAAACTCCTGTGCAGAGGCCATACGAGCGGCTTTAGAGGCACTATAAGTAATCGGTAATGCCATTTTATATCAACTCCTTTATTTATGTCAAGAGGGGCCGAAGCCCCTCTTTTTAGTGATGGTCAATAAGACCGGGAATAGAATACATCGGCATAGGCCGGGTACAGTAGTTCTTCACATAGATATCAGCAAAGAACTGGTTAGCCAGATCGGAAGAAACAGCGAGTACACGATCAATGGTCTTTCCATCTTCCTGAATCCATTCGGCAGACAAAGAGGGAAGCTTGGAGTAATCGTCGGCCAGATGCCACACATCAAGAGATTGAACATACTGGGAACGCATTTCACCGGTAACCTGATTAGGCTTGTACCGATATTCGGCCCAGGCTTCCTGATAACCGAAAACTTCATCGTCAGTAGCATTGCCCTGGGCGTAAATCTCCTTGTTCTTGATAGCCTGCTCACCGATATTAGCAAACACCGGCCAATAGTAATCAAACTTATCCTTACGGCTCCACAAGCGGTTAAGACCCTGCTGATAGGTGTGATCATAACGAGCAACCATAACACCGATAATAAAACCATGCTCGGTGAAAGACTTGGTAAAATCGGAATGACTGTCGGTAGTAAGAGACATACCAACCACAGTACCTTGCGGGGTATTTACAGATTCACCAGTACCGGACTGCTGAATAACCTGATTCACATTGATGGGAGTACGATTACCGCCAAGATACTCAGGACGCTGCAAACGGGCATCCGGGGAAGTCACACCGAAGAAGCTGCGCACAACCTCAGTATAACGGGAACCGCCACGGGCCTGCTTCTCGTAGAACTTCTGAATCTGGAAAGCAAGGCGGAGCTGATTGATAGTAGCAGCAGTAGCCATACCAGAAGAAACAGCTACCAAATTTGCAGGAACAAGTTCATTCCCATTATAAGCAGCACCGGACGGACCACCAAAACCAGTAGCAAGAGGGGCCGTAGTAGACGAATTCTGTTTGAGTCCAATACCACCAAGAGTACTTGAATTTATCGAGGCACCTGTACGATCAAACCAGGTTAAAGTAGCAGGAAATTGTGAACGATCATTAGGGGTTTCAGACGTAACAACAGGCATATTAGAAAGCTCGCCAATAGGAATTGTCACATCCGGACCTTTCTGGGGAGCGGGAAGGGCAGAGGTAAAATAATCGTGGTATTTGCAGGCGATGTAAGGTAAACCGCCTTTCGCTACATCAGTGACAAAAGTACCCGTATTAACACCAGCCACGGTAGAATCATCAGTAGGAACAACCAGAGGGTCTTGCAAGTTTTCATCACGGAACCACTCATTCATGATAAGAGCATAAGCCCTAAAGGGAAGAGCACTGACAGACAAACCAGAAACGCCAGTAGGCACTCCAAAATAGTCCGCAAGGGTCCCGACATTCCATCCACCATCCGGAGCAGTAATTTGAGGAATCGAATACTCCGTTTCAGGAATCCATGCACTTTCTGTGTTCTCACCACAAAACTCCTTCCAGTGATCCCATACCAGACGGTTAGGCACAAAGAAATAATATGTATCGAGGTAAACATTGTCCATCATGGGAGTAAGCAGGGTCTGCATACGTACCACACGGGACGTTTTCACATTGAACGTATCGCCGGGAAGAACCTCTTCAAGAAAAAAGGGTACAATATTACCGGCATTGAAAGACGTTTTCAGGCTGGCAGAGCGATCAAAGCGGGAACGCTGGATATCTACACGGGGCAGAAGGGAAAAATGGGATTCTGTATTACGATTCATTCTGTAACCTCCTTAGCAGGTTCAGTCTGAGAAGGCTCCACAGCCTGCTCAGTCTTAATACCGAGACGATCAAGAAAATCTGGTTCACCAGAAGCGGCAAGAAACTCACTGAAAGAATGACCAAACTTTTCACGGGTCTCAACAGGGAGGGCCATGAACTGCCGTTCCATTTCATTCATGTGATTCAGGGCTTCGGCATAGGTCTTGGGGAAGTCCAACACATCACCGAAAAAGCCTTGCTGTTTGGAAAGAGCTTCCGCATCACCATTCGCATACCGCTTCATCAATACATGGATATCAACACTTTCCGCATGAGACTGGATTTCATCATACAAATTGATTTCTCCGGTCTCTTCAAGTACCACACGGCCCTTTTCATCATAGTGACCGCCATAGGTCTTATAAATCCGGGAACCAGGCTCACAGGTCACACGCTGGCGATCATACTGCGTTCTAAACATCATTCATCTTCCTTTCTCAGACACACAGTAGCATCACAAATGAACTGGGGAGGGAACTCCGGCATAATTTCACCGGTCTCATTATCAAAAGAGCCAACACGATAAAGACCAAAGTCATTCGGATGGGACTTCATCAAAGAATCCGGCAGACGCACAGCATGCTCAAAATTCCGCATAGCAGAAGCATTATTAAAATCAACGGTGGGGGGCATAAAGGTGGTCTTGGCGTCCCTGATAACATAAATTCCATAAGTCATTTCAAATACCTCCAAAAAATATTATTAGCATGCGAAATACAACGCATATCTTCAACAGAATAGATACGGGAAAAGGGTACTTTCTCATTCATTCGATCAAAAGCGCAGACAGCAAATAAATTCGGGTCTTGCTCCATACGCTTAATAGAAACACCATAAAAACCAAGACGTTTCATAAAATCACGAAAAGTCTTAATCTCCGGTGGATAAGAAGATTTCATAGCCTAATACCTCCTCGGAAAATCTTCGGAGCAATATTGATTTTCTTGCTCTTGGCGGCGGTACGGGTAAACACCTTCTTGTCCTTCTTTTTCTTCATTCTACTCATGTAAAGACCTCCTCAAAGACTTCAACTTATTCACCTGAGCGGCTTCCTCAACTTCCAAAAGTTCATCACCTGTCAAAGATGTGCGGGTCAGCTTTGCTTTCTGAGATTCTATCGCCATTCGCTTTTTTATTTCTTTAAGCTCGGCACTCCTTAAAGGCTGATCTACCTCAAAAAGCTTTTCAAAATAGCGGGGAGGGCGAAAACTCTTGCCACCCTTCGGGGTCGAAATGTTAATCTTATCGTAATCAAACAAATCCGGATGCGTGTCATAATACTCTCTAGCAATACCAGGCTTCCGGGACATAAGTGTAAACTCAGGCTGGATATTATGGGCCTCGTAAAAAACAGCCTCTTTACCTTTCAGCTTCTTCATGACATACCGGGCAGTATACGCACAGGATTCCCAAGTAACTTCACCAACGACCACAAAACCATAAGGCCAGCACTCTTGAAGGGAAGGGGAGTTGTAATAGGTGTAAAGCTCTCCACCTTCACGAACTTTCTTATATGGGATTAAATCGGAAAGATGCAAGCCAAAAATTATGGCGTGATAATGAGGGCGAAACGTCTGGGAACCATATTCACCACAGGCGAAAAACCTAATCTGATCGTCAGGAAAATGCTTCCGGATTCGCTTCATCAACAACTGAAAATCACGTTTTTGAAGGGTCATAGCAGGGAAGGCCTCTCCGGTCTCCGGGTCTGGGTAATAAGTGCGGGGCACATGATCATCATCATAGGTAAAGGTACAGAAATAGGCCGAATCATGATACTGCAATTCCAGCATACAGCGGTTCGCCCATTGGCGGGAATATTCAAGACGACAGCCAACGCACTTACCGCAGGGAATCTTGATCAGCATATCAATCGGATAATCTTTACCACGATAATAAACTGTCTTTTGATTGTCATTGACAGGATGACCGAGAAATTTTATAATTTTCTTGCCATTAGCATCTTCACCCAGGCACAGAGCGTTCATAGGATGGTAGCAACTCACAAAACTGCAACCACATCATCATAAAACCAAGCGACTTTATGATCTCCATACAAAGAAACTGCGGTACGAGCACGAAGGAAACTTCTATCATCATCCTTCACAATGAGAAGTTCATCATCACTAGACCATGCTTCATTGAGTTCAAACAAATTCCGAAATGACATACAAAAACCTCCAATAATTTTTTTGGGAAGGAGCACCGTGGAATAAGAATATCACATTGAGCAAAATAAAAATTTTGTTCAATGTGATGGAGGGGAAAAATATATTTTGATTGAAAATCCCCATATTCCACACTACAGCCATGACAGATTACCGGTACGACGCACCACAGATTTTGCGGGACTTTCTATCCTATCATGAAACCATTAAGGCACACTCCAAGCGCACAGTTGATGAATATTATCTGGACCTGCGTAATTTCTTTCGTTATATGAAGCAAATCCGGAACCCACAGCTCGCTCAAAAATCCTTAGATGAAATTGATATATTAGATGTCGATTTGGATTTTATCGCATCCGTCACGCTGACCGACGTCTATGGTTATATGACTTATCTGAGCCGGGACCGCATACAGCACCAGAACAGCCCTAGATCAGAGTATGGATTGAACGCAGCATCCCGCGCGCGAAAAATTGCTACAATTCGCTCTTTTTACAATTATTTGACGAATAAGATGCATCTACTTCGTGAAAATCCTGTCAAGGATATGGACTCTCCGAAGTTAAAAAAGACTCTGCCAAAGTACTTGACCCTGGATGAGAGCTTACAGCTTTTACAAGCTGTGGGTGGCAAGAACCAGGAGCGGGATTACTGTATTTTGACATTGTTTTTAAACTGTGGGCTGCGAATTTCAGAACTGATTGGACTGAACCTCAGCGATCTCCAAGGGGAGTCGCTACGTGTTTTGGGAAAAGGTAATAAGGTTCGGATTATTTACCTGAATGATGCCTGTCAAGACGCGCTCAAGCGCTATCTGGCAGTTCGCCGTCCAATTACTGGGCGTGACCAGAATGCCATGTTCCTCTCCTCACGTAACGAGCGGATCAGCCGGTCCATGGTCCATAGCATGGTTAAAAAACAGCTGGAAGCGGCTGGCCTCGACAGCAGTCAGTACTCCTCTCACAAACTACGGCACACTGCCGCTACACTGATGCTCCAAAATGGAGTGGATGTCCGGGCGGTTCAGGAGGTTCTGGGACACGATCACTTGAATACCACGGAAATTTACACGCATATTGATAATGAATCTCTGCGAATTGCTGCAAAGGCAAATCCCTTGTCAAATGTTAAGTTACAAAAGAAACCACAGGAAAATGAATGACCGGAGCGAGTTAGCACTCGCCCCGGCCTCCATTAAGGCAGCATGGTTCCTTCAATATGGATGAATCGAATATCTCGATATTCATAGGTGGCTAGCGGACGATTGTCAGCGTCATAGCTGTGGGCCGCTACTAAGATATTCTCCGGTGTAATAGGGTCTCCAACAGACACAACCACTGGCGAGTGCTGAAATGCCTCTCCGCTAAAGGATAGTTGGATAATATCACCAGGCCGGATTTCTTCCATAGTGCTGTCTCTGCCCATAGGACCTACAGAACGGCCCTGTCTGGTCAGGAAATTATAGAAATATGGAACACCGGTCCAAGCAGGAGCCTTTTGATTGGAATCAATATAATACCAGCCAAATGTAGGTGTAAAGTTCATCACTCCGCTACCGGCAAAAACGCACTGTGATGCAAAATTGGTGCAATCACCACCCAAATGTTCATAGTCATAAAATGCTGGGTTGCGCCCGTATGCCCATTGGTGAGCGTATAGCACGACAGCGTTTCGATCATAGTTTGCCGCAAAGCGCATTGCGCCCTCCTCCCTTCCTATCTCAGTCTATGTGTAGATAGGCTCTGAGGACACCGCATCGGCGTGGCAAAAATAATGGTGCAATGCTTTTAAGCATTGCACCATTATTTTATTCGTTATCCCAGTTATGCCAGACATTCTGCACGTCATCATTGTCCTCCAGCATGTCAACAAGTTTTTGCATGTTTTTCAGGTCTCCCTCACCAGAGAGCGTGATATAGTTCTGGGGAACCATTTCAACCTGGGCACTGATAAAGCTATATCCCTTTTCCTCCAGCACCTTCACAACATTGTTGAACGCATCTGGATCACAAGTGATTTCCAAAGCCGGACCATCTGCTTCAAAATCTGCTGCTCCAGACTCCAGCGCATCCATCATCACAGTATCCTCGTCCAGCTCTCCATCTTCGTTGTCGATGACAATGACACCCTTTTTGTCAAAGGACCAACTGACACACCCTTGGGCACCCATGTTACCATTGCACTTATCAAAGGCGTGGCGCACTTCCGGCGCGGTACGCTGGCGGTTGTCAGTCAGTGCTTCTACGATGACGGCTACACCACCAGGACCATAACCTTCGTATGTGACCGCCTCATAGTTTTCCGTACTGCCGGCACCTAAAGCCTTGTCGATAGTACGTTTAATATTGTCATTAGGCATATTCACTGCTTTCGCCTTGGCGATGACTGTTGCTAGACGGGAGTTATTGTTGGGATCACCGGAGCCCCCCTCCTTGACGGCAACAATGATCTCCTTTGCAATTTTGGTAAAGGCGGCACTGCGCTTGGCATCTGCGGCCCCCTTTGTTTTTTGAATATTATGCCATTTGGAATGTCCCGACATGGTGGTTTATTCTCCTTCTACGTAATATTGAATCACTTCTCGATGAGAAGCGGATTTATGAACAGTAATCTGGGAAAACTGAGCTTTCAGGTATGCTACCAACTTTCTACAGACTGGGTCCTCTGTTGGGAAGTGCCCTGCATCAATGAGGTTGATTCCCTTTCCCGCCGCATCCAGAAACTGATGATAGTTCAGGTCTGAGGTAATAAAAGTGTCACAGCCGGCAGCAATAGCGGCGCTCTCAAAATCTCCGCAGGCCCCGCCGCCTACCGCAACCTGGGAAACCGGCCGACCGGCATCTGCATAGCGGATGCCATTGCAGTTCAAAGCCTTTGAAACATGCCTAATAAAATCGGGCAGCATCAGCGGCGCAGACAAGGTACCCATGCGGCACAACCCTGCCTCACCTCCCAAGGGTCCAGGGTCGATCAGCTCCAGCACAGATGCTAGACAATCGTTCACACCTCCCTCAGCTGCATCCAGATTGGTGTGCATACAAATCGCGCAAATATCATGTGTTAGCAGCTTCATCAACAGGTGTCCCTGCGGTGTATCACTTCGGATTGTCTGCACAGGCAACCATTTACAATTCATGACAGGGTGATGCGCTACAATCAACTGACACCCTTCAGCGATTGCCTCATCGGCCACAGCCTCTGTGATATCCAATGCCACCAGAATACGAGTGACCTCTTGCTCTGGAGAGCCCAACAAGTGACCTACATTGTCCCAGTCCATGGCGCTCTCACGGGGAGCCAACTGAAAAAGCCGCTGTTCAATTTCCTGGACCGTTGGCATGGCGCCACTCCTCTCTCATAGACAATAATGCGGTAACAATCTCTCGCAATCTGTCCGCTTTTTCATAGTCATCCGGCCGCTCTGAATGTCTCAATCCTGCAATAGCACTCTGTAGACGAATAATTTTTTGAATTATGTAAGTATCACCCAGAGGGTCCTGCCGGAGAAACGTACCGCCCCATAGCTGTCCTGTGGAAAGCCGCATTTGCCCCGCGATAACCTCCATACATGGGTATATGGTGCCGCGGTCCAGCACAAGGGCTTCCCGTTTGATCGCATAGCCATGGTCCATTAAGAAAAGCCGGAGCGCTTCGCTGCGAGTCATCGGCTGTAATAACAGCGTATGATGTCCCATCGCCGTCCAAGGAGCCGCTGATAGAATCGCCGCAATAGTTTCACCGCCCATACCGGCTATCACAATGGTATCTACCTCGTCTGGTGTGATACAGGTTAATCCATTACATAAACGGCAGTCGATCTCAGTACCATATGTTTTGGCAGTCTCCTTTGCCCGCTGAAGCGGGCCGGGCCGCAGATCACTCGCAATGGCAGATGCCACCCGGCCCTCCAATACCAACCACACAGGCAGATAGGCATGGTCAGTACCGATATCTGCAAGTCTGGTACCTAGAGGCACCCAATCAGCCAGCCTCCGTAACCGGGGCGTCAACTCCAATCCCCTGGCCAAATCAAATCCCTCCTAAGCTCTGTGTAAGGACGCATGCGGAATGACTCCGCATGCGTCCTTGTAGATTTACGTTTACTGGGCCTTGTTCGCCTCTTCATTTACCAGCTTCAACAGCTTCTCTACGTCTACACCGTGAACAGCACAGGCCTCCTCCACGGTTTCACCGCGAGAAGCCCCGCAACCCAGACAATGCATACCAATGGACAGAAAAATCGGTGCAGTCTGAGGTGCAATATCCAGAATGTCACCAATGATGGTGTCTTTTGTGATGTTGATCATAGTAGGTTGTCCTCCATTTGAAATTTCAACAATTTCATTATACTGTATCATAGGCATAAATTCAATAGAAATTCCAAGAAAATTATAGAAACTACCCATTTCAGACATAAAAAGTGGCATCCGTGAAAGACGGACGCCACTTTTTTGCAAGAAACAAAACAGAAAATCAGTTTCTTAGCCCTGCTCACGCATCTTCGCGAAGCACTCGCTGCAGTAGACAGGGCGGTCAGACTTGGGCTCAAAGGGAACTCTCGCCTCACCACCGCAAGCGGCACAAACAGCCGTGAAATACTCACGAGGGCCGCGGGCGGCATTCTTGCGCGCATCGCGGCAAGCCTTGCAGCGCTGGGGCTCATTTTGGAAACCGCGCTCTGCGTAAAATTCCTGCTCACCAGCGGTGAACACAAATTCCTGGCCGCACTCTTTGCACACTAAAGTCTTGTCTTCGTACATGTTTTTACCCTCTCTTTGAAAAGAAAAATATATTGCGTTCAGCTTCTGCTGACATCGCCGGAAAAAAGCTGCTGTGCCACCTTGCGTCGGATACGCTGCACAGCGTTGTCCACGGACTTTGGAGGCTTGCCGACCAGTTCGGCAATTTCCCTGCATGAAAGACCGTCTAAATAGTACTCCAAAATCTTTGCTTCAAATTCGGACAACTGTTTCCGGACTCCAGATAAGAGGGCCGCCGTATGTTCCCGGTCGATAATAAAATCTTCCGGATTGCGCTGCTCCAGATGATTGGTTCCAGAGGTGTAGGAATTGCTGTCAAAGTAGGGAGTATCCAGAGAAATCGACTGATTTAAGGCCTTATGTTTTTCCCGCGCCGCAGCACGGAGAACCGAATACAGCCGATTGCGAATGCAGATTTCTGCAAAGGTTCGAAAAGTTGCCTCTTTTTCAGCATCAAATTCTCGAACTGCTTTAATGAGACCTACCATCCCCTCCTGGGTTAAATCCTCACTGTCTCCGCCTGCTAAAAAAAACGGGCGTGCACAAGTACGAACCAGACGATTATACCGTGTAACCAGAGTTTCTTCTGCTATACGGTCTCCAGCAGAGGCCAGAGTACAGAGCTCTTCATCTGATAAAAGCTGAGGATCTTTGGTAAAATTCTCATAAGATTTATATATCATGTATTATACCTATCATTTTATAAAAATGTCAAGCAGATTATCAAAAAAAGTGGATGATTTATAAAAAAATTTAGTGAATTTATAGAAATTCACAAATTCGCCGCAATTTCCTCAGCGCTTTAACCAATTATTTCCTGTAAATTTCAAAAATACGGCACTCAAACGGCTGACGATCACATCGAATCAAAGAGAAAGCTGTTCCATTGGGTTTTCTGCCGCCATACCGCCTGGAACCGGCATATGCAAGTGCTGATATGCTTTTTGCGTGACACAGCGTCCTCTAGGCGTCCGGGTCAGAAAGCCAAGCTGCATGAGGTACGGCTCATAGACATCCTCCAATGTCACCGACTCCTCGCCAATGGTAGCCGCCAGAGTTTCCAAACCGACAGGACCACCTCCATAGTTTTCAATGATCGCTTCCAGCATGCGCCGGTCAATAGGGTCCAGTCCCAGGTAGTCTATTTCCAGGGCGCACAGAGCCTCATCCGCCACGCTCTTGGTAATAATTCCATCGGCTTTCACCTGGGCAAAATCCCGCACCCGGCGCAGCATCCGGTTGGCGATGCGTGGAGTACCACGGCTCCGGCGAGCAACCTCATAGGCGCCTTCTGGCACGATATCCACATCCAGAATCCCGGCGGAACGTGTGACGATCCTGGCCAGTTCCTCCGGTGTGTAAAGCTCCAAACGTAGCGTCACGCCGAAGCGATCCCGCAAAGGAGCTGATAGTTGACCTGCACGGGTGGTAGCACCAATGAGGGTAAACTTGGGTAAGTCCAACCGGATTGAGTTTGCAGATGGCCCCTTTCCCACAATAATGTCTAAAACATAATCCTCCATGGCGGGATACAGAATTTCCTCAACGGAGCGGTTGAGGCGATGAATCTCGTCTACAAAGAGAATATCACCTTCATTTAAATTGGTCAGAAGAGCCGCCAAATCTCCGGGCTTTTCAATAGCGGGGCCGGAGGTAATACGGATATTCACGCCCATTTCCTGTGCGATGATGCCAGCCAGCGTCGTCTTCCCTAAGCCTGGGGGGCCGTGGAGCAACACATGGTCCAGGGCCTCTCCACGTTTTTGGGCGGCCTGAATAAAAATGGACAAATTGTCCTTGGCCTTCTCCTGGCCGATATATTCCCGCAGCGTCTTGGGCCGCAGAGATCCCTCCTGGGCGTCTTCCTGCAGGAAGGTCTTGGTCACAATCGGCTCCTCATAGATGTCGCTTCCAAAATCAATGCTCAAAGTGCCACTTCCCTTTCCTTACGTACACGCCGGGGAAACGTCTCCATCTCACTTCACCATCTTTTTCAGGCTCTGACGGATGATTTCCTCCAGCGGCAGGCTTTCCACGTCCACGCCCTTGAGCGCCACGCTGATTTCCTGGCTGGAATAGCCAAGCGTGGAGAGGGCTTGTGCCGCTTCGGCAGCTTTTGTGGGATAGGCCGCTGACACTGCAGGGGGCGCTCCGCCTCCTGAAAAGTCCA
>ENA-UOJP01002773-UOJP01002773.1-human-gut-metagenome-genome-assembly--contig:-C102-NODE-2773-length-12000-cov-4.752449_pt1 | contig 12000 bp, 9 predicted proteins | sample MGYA00242353_ERZ723900 | MGnify/ENA metagenome assembly ERZ723900
CCCCGTCCGCTGGCCGTACCGGCGGCGTCCTCACCTGCTTAACTAAATCTCCATTCTGAATCATACAGCAATTTGCCGGTACAAAGCGTTCCGTTCTTTAAACCCCATTGTCAAAATGCATAAAAAACCCCCTATAAGAACAATCTTTACCCCCTTATTTGTACAAACCCCCTGTGATATAATAGAACCATAACGAAGAGAAAAGCAGGGTAGAAAAAGGGGAAAGACAGGTGTCAGAAAATGAATGAGACAATTGTTTCAATGGATAGTATCAGTAAAAGCTTTCCGGGAGTTAAAGCGCTCGATCATGTCCATTTTGAGCTTCGTTCCGGTGAAGTTATGGCGCTGCTGGGGGAAAATGGAGCAGGGAAAAGCACGCTGATGAAAATCCTGAGCGGTGTTTATACAAGGGATGAAGGAAGCATGGCTATTTTCGGCAAGGAATACGGCGATCTCAGTCCAAAACAGGCGCAGGAAGTCGGAGTGGCGATTATCCATCAGGAATTAAATATGTGCCGCCACCTCTCGGTAGCGGAGAACATGTTTCTCGGAAGAGAGAAGAAAAAAGGGATCATGCTTTCAAATTCCGAGATGGAGGCGGAAGCGCAGAGAATTCTGGATGAGCTGAAAATTGATTTGCGGCCGCAGCAGGTGGTGGGGGATCTTCCCGTATCCATGCAGCAGATGGTAGAGATTGCGAAAGCGCTCTCCACCAACGCCAGGATCCTGATCATGGATGAGCCGACGTCGGCGCTGACAGCCAGGGAGATAGAAGATTTATTCCGGATTATCCGGGATTTGAAATCAAAAGGCTGCGGAATCGTATATATCTCACACAGGCTGGAGGAACTCCAGCACATTGTGGACAGAGTTACCATCATGCGTGACGGACAGTACATCACTTCGATGAATTTTAAAGATGCCACGATGGACGAGATTATCGCCAACATGGTAGGCCGCGAGATAAAAGAAAAGTTCCCGAGAGTGGAATGTGAGAAGGGAAAACTGGTTCTGGAGGTAAAGAATTTAAATGCCGGAAGACTGGTCAGGAATGTGGGATTTTCCCTCTATGAAGGCGAGATTGTCGGCTTTGCCGGACTGATGGGCGCCGGGCGGACCGAGACGACAAGAGCGATATTCGGCGTGGATCAAAAGGAAAGCGGCGTGATAGTGCTGGACGGTAAAGAAGTATCGATTAATAAACCGGAGGATGCAATCAAGGCAGGAATCGTGCTGGCGCCGGAGGACAGAAAGAAAGACGGGCTGTGTACAAAGCTGAGTATCCGCCACAATATTGCTCTCCCGAATCTGGATTTGCTTTGTAATAAACTGGGCGTTGTCAGCAGCCAAAAGGAGCATGAGATGTGCGATCGCGTCGTGGAGAACCTGAAGGTTAAGACGCCTACGGTGGAAGTGGAGGCCGGTAATCTCTCAGGCGGAAACCAGCAGAAGGTCGTTGTGGGAAAATGGCTGGCACGTAACTCCAGGGTCGTTATTTTCGACGAGCCGACCAGAGGAATCGATGTGGCTGCCAAAGTAGAAATCTATAACCTGATGAATGAATTAAAGCAGCAGGGGATCGCAGTTATGTTCGTTTCATCTGAAATGCCGGAGGTTATGGGAATTGCTGACCGGATTATCGTTATGTGCGACGGCCGCATTACCGGAGAGCTGGCAGCGGAAGAAGCAACACAGAATCAGATATTGACACTGGCAACGCAGTTTGAGAAAAAGATTGCCAGCGGTGAGTGATAAGGGGGAGAAAAAATGAATCAGACAAAACAAAATCCGGTGAAGAGAATACTGGGTGTCCGCGGAATGCGCGGGGCATTGACGGCATTTGCCGGACTAATCGTAATCTATATTGCATTCGGTATTATTAACCCGACCGTATTTTCAGGACAGAACGTGATGAACCTTCTGCGTTCCATGTCCAAATACCTGATTATTGGTATCGGCCAGAGCTACATATTGATTACAGGAAATATCGACCTTTCCATCGGTTCCGTGGTCGGCATGAGCGCAATGATCTCGGCGACGCTGATGACCCACGGCGTGACCCCGGCGGTAGCCATTCTGCTCACCCTTGCCTGCTGCCTGGTAATCGGCGTTATCAACGGTATTCTGGTCGGTAAATTCCAGCTTCCTCCGTTTATCGCAACGCTGGGAACCATGTTCGTAGCCAGAGGCGTGGCATATATGGTTAACGGCAACAGAAACACGGACGCTATCAGCTCCGGTATCGGCAAGGAAGCGGCAGATAAATTCCAGAATTTCTTCTACTATGGAAAGACGGCGGGCGTATACAATACGTTCTGGATAGCAATCGTCTTATTTATTATCTTTTTCTTCCTGCTCTCCAAGACGAGAACAGGGCGTCATATTTACGCGGTCGGCTCAAACGTTGAAGCGGCAAAGCTTTCCGGTGTAAGCGTCGTGGCAACGATTACCAAAACATATCTTGTCAGCGCGTTCTGTTCCTTCGTGGTTGGCTTAATCCTCTGCGGCCAGGCTAACATGGGGAATATGGAAGCAGGAAACATGTACGAAATGTATGCGGTTGCGGCAGGCGTTATCGGCGGTATCTCCCCTCTGGGCGGCACCGGAATCCTTCTCGGCACGCTGGCGGGAGCTTCCGTATGGCAGACACTGGAAAACGGACTGAACATGATTGGCGTACAGGTTGGTATTCAGCGCCTTGTCATTGGTATCATCGTGGTATTCGCCGTACTTCTGGATGTGGTATTCCGAAAAGGACTCTTTAAGAAAAAACGCACCAGCTAAACGGCTGGATTTGAAAAAGCCAGGCAGAAGTAACAGTTTATGATATCTGAACGGTTACAGGCAGAAGGTATTGAATTAGCCGCCGTTACAGGCGCTAAGATAAAATGAAAAATGCGGTTAAAAGGCCCGGAAGGTCCGGGCTGAGGGGACTGCAAAAAAGGAGGAAGTTACATGAAAAAAATGAAGAAGCTCGCGGCTCTTTTCTGTGCATCCTGTATGGTTGTCACGGCACTGGCAGGCTGCGGCAAAAAGGAAACTTCACAGACAGCAGAAACTGGAAGTGTAGCCACGACGGAGAAGGCGGCAGAGTCAGGTTCAGGAGAACTCATCGCACTGATTACGATGGACTCTATCGACCAGCACTGGGTAACCCTGAATGAGGGCGCGCAGAAGGCGGCAAAGGAACTGGGCGTAACAGTTCAGTTTATGGCTCCCAATACAAAGGACGACGCACAGCAGATCGAGTGTGTAAACAACGCCGTATCGGCAGGAGCAAAGGCAATTATCGTAGCGGCAAACGGTCCGGATGCCATTTCCTCCGCTCTGAAGGAAGCAGCATCGTCAGGCGTGAAAATTGTCTATGTTGACTCACCGGCCAATGTAGAGGCTGAGGCAACATTCTCCACCGATAATAAAGCTGCCGGAAAAACGGCAGGCGAAGAGATGTTAAAAGCTCTTGAAGCCGCAGGCGTAACCTCCGGTTCCATTGGTGTAATCAATGTAAACGCGGCAACTGATTCCTGCGTCATGCGTGAAGAGGGATTCCGTTCCGCATTTGAGGGAAAAGGCTATACCATCCTTGAAACACAGTACGGCGAGGGCGATGCGGCCAAATCCCAGAGCATCGCAGAAAACTATATCACCCAGGGCGTAGTCGGCATCTTCGGCTGTAACGAAGGTTCCACAACAGGAGCGGGAAATGCCATCAAAGCTTCCGGAAAAGAAGGCATCATCGGCGTGGGCTTCGATAAATCCGATGCCATCATGGGCTTAATCGACGACGGATATTTACTCTGCACAATGGCACAGAACCCGGACGTTATGGGATATGAAGGCGTTAAAGCAGCGGTAGCGGCTATAGGCGGCGAGAGCCTTGGCGGAAAAGTAACTGATACAGGCGTATCCGTGCTGACGGCGGGAGCAGCAGGTGCAGCGGCAGCAGCTCCGGCGAAAGCAAGCAAGGAGTGGAAAATCGCTCTGATCACAATGGATTCCATCGACCAGCACTGGGTAACCCTGAATGAAGGCGCACAGGCTAAGGCGGCAGAACTCGGCGTTACCGTTACATTCATGTCCCCGAACACCAAGGACGACGCACAGCAGATTGAGTGTGTGAACAACGCAGTGGCAGGCGGCTACAACGCAATCATGGTTGCGGCAAACGGCCCGGATGCCATCTCCTCTGCATTAAAAGAGGCTGAGGCAGCAGGCGTGAAAATTGTCTATGTTGACTCACCGGCCAATGTAGAGGCTGAGGCAACATTCTCCACCGATAATAAAGCTGCCGGAAAAACGGCAGGCGAAGAGATGTTAAAAGCTCTTGAAGCCGCAGGCGTAACCTCCGGTTCCATTGGTGTAATCAATGTAAACGCGGCAACTGATTCCTGCGTCATGCGTGAAGAGGGATTCCGTTCCGCATTTGAGGGAAAAGGCTATACCATCCTTGAAACACAGTACGGCGAGGGCGATGCGGCCAAATCCCAGAGCATCGCAGAAAACTATATCACCCAGGGCGTAGTCGGCATCTTCGGCTGTAACGAAGGTTCCACAACAGGAGCGGGAAATGCCATTAAGGCGGCAGGAAAAGACGGAATTATCGGAGTAGGTTTTGATAAATCCGATGCCATACTCGGCTTAATCGACGACGGATATTTACTTTGCACAATGGCACAGAATCCAGACGTAATGGGTTCCATGGGTGTAGAGGCCTGTGTACAGGCGCTTGAAGGAAATTCCCTCGGCGGCGAGGTTAAGGATACAGGTGTTTCCGTACTTAAAAAATAACAGTACACAACCGTGTGAACAGTAATAATAAAACGCCGGACCTCAGGCTCGGCGTTTTTGTTGAATTGTAATATCGTACATGATATGATTAAAAAAAGGAGGGGTTAACGATGAAACGCAGTGAGATTAATGCAGCATTAAAAGAGATGGAAGAAATGGTGAAGGAGTACCGCTTTGCAGTTCCGCCTTTCTGCAGCTTCACACCGCAGGAGTGGGAGGAGAAGGGACATGATTACGATGAAATCCGTGACAACATGCTGGGATGGGATATCACGGATTACGGCCTGGGGAATTTTGAAAAGACAGGCTTTTCTTTGATTACCATACGCAACGGAAACCTGAAAATGAACGGCAAATATACAAAGACCTATGCAGAGAAGCTGCTGTATATCAGGGACGGGCAGTATTCTCCGATGCATTTCCACTGGTCTAAGATGGAAGATATCATTAACAGGGGCGGCGGCAATGTTCTGATCCGCGTCTATAATTCGACACCGGAAGAAGATCTGGACAAAATGAATGACGTCCATGTGCATATTGACGGCAGAGAGCTTGTGGTTCCGGCCGGTACGCAGGTGCGCCTGACTCCGGGGGAGAGCATCACGATTTATCCTTATATGTATCACGATTTTGAAGTGGAAAAAGGAACGGGGGCTGTCCTTCTGGGAGAGGTAAGCCAGTGCAACGATGATAATACGGATAACCGTTTTTATGAGGAGATGGGCCGTTTCCCGAAAATCGAAGAGGACGAAGCTCCCTACCGTCTGCTCTGCACGGAATATCCGGCAGCAAAATAACAGGGGAAGGAATAGCTGAATGGCTGACAAGAAGGAATTGCTGCGCTTCTGCGGCAGCCTGGAACAGGCGGCAGGGGTGCGCCGGATTGAATACCAGGATGGAAGAGCCTCCGGACTCAGGTGCGCCTTGGTACAGAACGGGCCGCTGGAGTTTTTGCTGATGCTTGATAAATGTCTGGATCCGGCCTGGATCCGTTATAAAGGGCTTAATATGAGCTTTCTGTCAAAGCCGGGGCTTCAGGGGAGGAATCCCTATGATACGGCAGGCAGGGAGGCGGTACGTTCCATTATGGGCGGAGCAATGTTTACCTGCGGCCTGGATCATGTCCATGGGTACAGGACGGTTGGCGGGGTGGAGTATCCGACGCATGGAAGAATCAGGACAACTCCCGCTGAAAAGATTGGCATGGATTCATTTTTTGACGGGGATCAATACAGAATCCGCGTGACGGGTGAGATGCGTCAGGCTGAAATTTTTGGGGAAAACATGATCCTCAGAAGGACGGTGGAGACGGTATATGGCTCCAATGAGATTCTGTTTCATGATGAGATTGAAAATCAGGGCTTTAAACCGGAGCCTTTATGCTTTTTATATCACTGCAATGCCGGCTATCCTTTTCTGACGCCGGAAAGCAGACTGATTCTCCCGGAAGTTTCCTGTATTCCGAGAGACGGGGAAGCGCAAAAAGGAATGGCCGGCCGGCTTTCCATGGGACAGGCGGAGGACGGACAGGCGGAGCAGGTGTTCCAGTACAGTCTGGCGTCGGATCGTGAAGGCAATACATTCGGAGCATTTGTAAATGATGACAGGGAGCTGGCTTTATGTATCAGATGGAACGTTAAGAAGATTCCGCTTATGGCTCAGTGGAAGAGCTGCGCTTCCGGCGACTATGCAATGGCGCTCGAGCCGGCCAACTGCGGATTTGACGGAAGGGCGGGCAGAACCAGGCTGCTGGCTCCTTTTGAAAAGCATATTAATGAGATACGTTTCTGTATCGCCGAAGGAAGCCGGGAGATTGAGGCGCTTGAGGAAGAGTGCAGAAATTTGATGAGTGAACAAGATTACGGGACGGATGGGGGAATATCATGTATGATGTAACGGCAATTGGAGAACTTTTAATCGATTTTGCGGCGCTTTCTTCAGATTCGGCAGGATACCCGACGATGAAGGCCAATCCGGGATTGTCGCCGGGGATTTTTCTGGCGGCGGTGCTTGCTTACGGTGCAAGGACCGCATTTTTGGGAAAAGTTGGCGGCGATGCATTCGGAACGCTTCTTGTACGGACTCTTGCCGATGCGGGAGTTGAGACAAAGGGGATCGTGACGGATGATACCGTGTTCACCACTCTGGCTTTCGTCACTTTCAGCCCTGAAGGGGACCGCTCCTTCAGCTTTGCAAGGAAACCGGGGGCTGATACCAGGCTTTTATTCGGAGAGCTGGATTTAAGCCTGATTGATGGAGCCAGGGTCTTTCACTTCGGTACGCTGAGTCTGACGGATGAACCGGTCCGTACGACGACGCAGAAGGCAGTCGCCTATGCACGGGAAAAGGGAAAGATGATTACATTTGACCCTAATCTGCGGCCCCCTCTCTGGAAATCCCGGGAGGAAGCCAGAGAACAGATACTGTGGGGACTGTCCAGGGCGGATGTGGTTAAAATAAGCGATGATGAAGTCGAATTCTTATGGGGAATCACAGATGAAACAGAGGCTGCCGGCAAGCTGCTCAATGAATATGGTGTCAGGCTGGCAATGATTACGCTGGGGCCTAAGGGGGCGTATCTGGCCAACAGAAACGGCGGGGCGCGGGCAGTATGCCCGCCTGTGAAACCGATCGATACAACCGGTGCAGGCGATATTTTTGGAGGAAGCGCCGTGGCGCGTCTTCTGAAAACTGGGAAAGAGCCTGACTGCCTGACGGTGGAAGAGCTGGCGGCTATTGCGGCGTTTGCATCCACCGCGGCCAGTCTTTCAACCCAGGTGACGGGAGGAATTCCCAGTATCCCGTCTGAGGAGGCGGTTCTTATGCATCTTTGCACCGGTAATGCATAGGCGTACCAGTGCAGCGCTGTGTAAATTCCTGTGATATAGCACCATCTATCTGCGCCAGGTACACGCCCGCGAAGCCAGCCGTATGCGTATGGCAGCAGGAACAGATATGGGGAGGGGCCAAGTATGATAAGAGTAATTATAGCGGACGATGAGAAGCTGATCTGCCGGCTTGTTCAGGCCCTGGCCGATTGGGACTCACTGGGAATGGAGGTGGCAGGCACTGCGGAAAACGGCCTGGAGGCTCTTCAGCTGGTGGAGGCTCTGGAGCCTGATATTCTGATCACGGATATCAGGATGCCGGGATGCGACGGCCTTGAATTAATCCGGCGGGCCAAGGAACTGAGACCGCAGCTTGAAGTTGTGATTATCTGCGTTTATGCTGATTTTGAATTTGAACAGAGAGAGATCCAGTTTGGTGTAGGCAATTTTTTACTGAAACCGATTAAAAAAGAAGAGCTGATGGATACGCTCCGGAAGATGAAGGAGCGCTGTGAGGCCCGGTTTGATAAAGAGGAAGGGATGGCGCAGCGCCATCAGAACAGCCAGAAGGATCTGAGACGCCTCCGCAGCAGCCTTGTAAAAGACCTGTTGTCGCCCAATCCCCCGGAATTGACGGAGGAAATCCTTCACGATACATACCATTTTCAGATACAGGGAGACGCCTATCAGGTTTTTCTGCTGAAAATAGACTGTGATGTGAGGAAGGTCGGCGGCTCTCCCTATGAGCTTTTGCGGGAGAAGGCGAGGGAGATATTTGAAAACGGGCTGTCGGAGGTTTGCCCCGAATACCATCTTTACTTTCAGGATTATACGGGCTACGGCATTTTAAATTATGAATCGTCGAAAAGGGGAGAAGTGAGAAGGCACCTGAGAGAATGCCTGAACCTGCTGGACGCCAAAAAGAACCTGTACGGGCCTGTAGAATTTACACTTTCTCTGGGAACGGCGGTGAGAGAATGCGGCCGTCTGGTTACTTCGCTTGAGGAAGCCAAAGGCGCGGTGCTGGAACGCCTTGTGGAGGGACCGGGGCGGCTTCTGGAGGCCACTCCCGTAGGTTCGGGAATAGAGAAGCAGAATCTTCTGGATAAATATGTAAAGGCGACGGAACATGCCATTGAAACCTTCAGTCTGGAGGAGGCAGCCTCAGCCTGCATGATGCTCAGGCAATCGGCCATTGAAACCCACGGGATCTGCGGCAGGGAGATTTATGAGCTGGCGCTTGCGGCGGGCCACCTTTTTATCGCCAGATGTGCCGTCGGAAACGTGGAAGGAATGAAACAGGATTTTGAATACCGCTGCCGCCAGTGCTGCCGGGTGGAGGAACTGTTCGCACAGCTTCAGGAGCTTCAGGAGCTTTTGCTGCGTGAGACCGGGGAGCTGAGAAAAAGCGAGGCGGGCCGTCCCGTCAGACTGGCAAAACAATACGTAATGCAGCATTTTCATGAGCCGATTACCCTGGAAGACGTCTGCGAGGCGGCCGGTTTCAGCGTCAGTTATTTCAGCGTTCTCTTCAAAAAAGAGACAGGGGAAGGATTTGCTAAATATCTGACACGCGTCAGGATGGATGAGGCAAAACGGCTGCTGAGGGAGACAAATCTTCCGGTCGCGGAAGTTTGTGAGAGAGTAGGGTACAGCGACCGCAAGCATTTTACCCATACATTCCACAAAACGGCCGGTTTAAACCCTGCGGAGTACAGAAAGCTGTACGGATAGCCGGACTGCAGTAAATCAGACAGAGGAGGGAACAGGATTTGGATAGGAAGAACACAGAGTATCTGTCACACAGAGTTTTTTTGCTGTCTGCAGCGGCTGCGCTGCTGATTCTGTTTTTACTTCTTTTCTGCCTGAAGATGATTATCTTCGAGGAGGGCAGTCTTTGGCCGTTTTTCCTGGGACTTACGGCCTTTCTCGGGATAATCGGAGCCTCTTTTTACTTTGTGGTGAAGCCGTATCTGCGGTTTGAGAAAATGATGCGGCTGTTTACGGACGGCTATACGACGATGGAAATTTCGGATCTGTATGACGTGACCCCTACCCCGGCCGGATACCGCCTGCTTGAGCGTATGAATGATATGATGGATTCTTCTGAGCTGCTGAAGCTGAACAAACGGCAGGCACAGTACCTGGCGCTGCAAAATCAGATTAACCCCCATTTTCTTTATAACACGCTTGAGAGTATCCGGAGTGAAGCGCTGATTGCAGGACTGGGCAGTGTGGCGGAGATGACCGAGGCCCTTGCCACATTTTTCCGTTATACAATCAGCAAGGTCGAAAATCTGGTGTCGGTGGAGGAAGAAATCCAGAACTGTGAAACATATTTCAGAATCCAGCAGTACCGGTTCGGAACACGCCTGAGCCTTTCGATAGAGTGCGATCCCGACGACAGAGACGAGATATACTGCTGCCGCCTACCTAAGCTTACGATGCAGCCAATCCTGGAAAACAGTATTATCCACGGTACGGAGTGTAAAATCGGAAGCGGGCACCTCACCATCCGGCTGGAGCGCAGCGGCAAGCGGCTGCTGATCCGCATCTCAGATGACGGGGTCGGAATGGACGAGGCATCGCTGGCCAGGATGAATGAGAGGCTGGAGAAGAGCGGCAGGGCCTTTGCCTCACAGAATACGGAAACCAAGGGAGGGATTGCCCTTGTAAATGTTAATAACAGAATCCATCTTCTGTTTGGCGAAGAATACGGACTCCATGTATTTTCCATGCCCGGAATAGGTACGGATGTGGAAATTTCTCTTCCAGCAATTACAAGCGACAGGGACATCAAAAATAAAGAGGCATTGAAATGAGAGAAGAAACATTGAGAATGGAGCGTGTCACTTACCGGGAACAGGGAGTAACACAGCTGGAGAATTTCAGCATGTCTATCTGGGCCGGTGAGATTATGGGACTGATGCCTGTGAACCGTCATGGAATCTCCGCTCTTATCAAACTTCTCAGACAGAATCTGCCGCTTCATTACGGGTACGTTTATTACCATGAAAAGCAGGTTAACCACTGGCGGTATTCCGACTCTTCGATGAACAGGATCAGCGTAATTCAGAACAAAAGCTGTCTGGCGGAGGGGCTGACGGTGGCCGACAATATTTTTGTGCTGCGCCCCGGCTTCCGGAAACGCCTGATGCAGCCGAAAATCCTCCGGCAGCAGCTTCTGCCGTTTCTGGAGGATATAGAGATGGACATTGACGCCGATGCCTGCATTGAGGAGCTGTCCCCCTTTGAGCGTTTTGTCGTGGAGCTTTTAAAGGCGGTTGTGGCAGGAAATTACCTTGTTGTCCTGGATGATATCAGCTCCTTTCTCAGTGATATGGAGCTGCAGAAGCTTCACCGGATTCTCCGTCATTATGCAGACAAGGGAATGGCGTTTCTTTATATTGCGCCTCACTATGAAGAGGTAAAGCAGATATGCGACCGTACGGCGGTGATGAAGGATGGACAGATAATCAAATACTTTCTTTTATCGGAGCATGTGCCCGACACTTATATGTACCGCTGGTCCGAGGGTTTTGACAGACGCGTCAGCGAACAGATTGCCAAAAAAGCGGGGAAACCGCTGAAACAGGAGACAGCTTTTCTGGCTGAGGATTTATGCTTCGGAGAGGTGAAGCATTTGAGCTTTAGTGTAGCGCCGGGGGAATGTCTTGTCCTTCAGGATTTAGATAACCGTTTCCTTCCGGATCTGCTGATGGTGCTGTCAGGGGAAAAAAAGGCGGAGCAGGGACATATCAGGATAGGAGATGTGGAGTTCAGGCAGAAACCGGACCGCAGAATTGCCATAATCCAGGAGGTGCCGGTGCAGACAATGCTGTTCTCCAATTTAAGCTATCTGGATAACCTCTGCTTTACACTCGACCACCGCTTTCATGACGTATGGCTCACGAATAAGATTAAAAAAAGCCTGCGGCAGGAATATGCGGAACTCCTCGGTGAAGAAGTCTTTGACCTGAGAGTGGAGGAGCTGTCACACAAACAAAAGTATGATCTGATATATATGAGAATTCTTGTGCAGAATCCTAAAGTCGTTTTCTGCGTACAGCCGTTTAAAAGAGCGGAGGTCTCAATCCGCATCCATGTTTGGGAACTTCTGGAACGGTTTCTGGATAAAGGGATAGCCGTGGTGATACTGGCGGTTAACCTTGCCGATTCCCTGGCTCTCGCCGACCGGCTGATCCGGGTGGGAAAAGGAAGAAAGAGGGAAGAGTACGGCAGAAACGAGTTCGGGAACCTTCAGGTGGAAGCGCCTTGGATCTATCTGTACCAGTAAAATGAAGAGGAATAACATAAATCTACCATGATTTTTTCAAGTTAATAAGTGATTGGTACAGGCGTCAAAATATTCTTTGCCGCCTTT
>ENA-UOJP01002776-UOJP01002776.1-human-gut-metagenome-genome-assembly--contig:-C102-NODE-2776-length-11981-cov-4.939544_pt1 | contig 11981 bp, 10 predicted proteins | sample MGYA00242353_ERZ723900 | MGnify/ENA metagenome assembly ERZ723900
GTGAGTCTTTTTTATTGAGGGCGGTGACCTGTGCGCGGAGCGTGCAGGTTATCGTTTAACAGGAAAGTTCTCCTGTTAAATAAAAACCGCTCTGCCTTAGCTGTCCTTCTCCTTTCACATACCTTGATTTTTAGTTTTTTATATTTGATTTCCTCCTTCTCACGCTCACTCTAATCTGACATTATCTTGAAGGGCAACAGCCCCCATTTCCGGGCAGATCCGATTTTACTTATGGATATATTTACTATATTTTCGCAGAAAAAAAGACTTGAACTATACAAAAAGTATAACATTTGTAAAAATTCAATTCCAATGTATAAAATTCATCCAATTATCTATAAATTTCATGAATTTAATGGCGATGTGCCGTTATTGACAGCTTTATTGGGGAGAGATGAAGAACATATATTAGTCCGTTTCAGGAAAGACAAACCGGCACGCCTCATATCAATTATGATATCTGATTAAGAGGGAGGCATGCCGGAGATAAGGTGTTTTCGCAGCGCGGCGGGGGTTATGCCGAGCTTTTTCTTAAAAAGCTTTGAGAATGCGCCGACATCCTGATAACCGCAGGCATGGCAGATTTCTTCCACAGAAAGCGAGGTGGTGCGGAGAAGTTCAACAGCTTTGTCGATGCGGCAGGAGGTTAAATATTGCTGCGGGCTTTGAAATAAATATTTTTTAAAAATGGAAAACAGATAGCTTCTGTCAATGTATACAAAATGTGATATATCATTTACTTTAATATTTTTACTGAAATTATCCTCGATGTATGTAACCGCCTGCCTGAGATACTTTTGCTCCTGACTGCTGAATTCTGCATAAGCAGTCTGCCGTATTATTTCAGAGAGCAGAAGCAGATAAAGGCCGTTTAACCGTATGATGTCACTTGAAGCGGCGAGGCGCTGCTCCTGAACCGTCATAATTTCCTGGGTGTAATATTTCAAATGCGAGTTCTGCTTACAATGGAATACAGGGTTTGCAGACGACAGCTTCATGGAATACAGGAGCTGACGGACCATAGGCCCCCGCAGTTCCAGCCAGGCATATTCCCAAGGCGAGATTTTTTCCGCCTGACACGAGATGATGACATCCGGTTCGATTAAGAAGCCCTGTCCCTTTGATAAAGAATAATAATGGCTGCCGTATTGAAAACAGCCCTTCCCCTCCAGGATATAACACAGATAATACCCTTTATGGATAACCGGCCCATATTTGAACAGCGGTTCAGGGCACCGGTAGCCGAAAGAACCGATTTTTAGATTTTCAATTGGAGGAAGTGCGGAAATGTCAAGTGCACGCTTGCTTTTCATAGAATACTCCTTATTAAACTTATAAAATCAATTATAGGCCACAGAATATTGAAAATCAAGCGGACAAACGGCATAGTGCGATATCAGGGAAGAAAAAGACAGGATGCAACATTTTGACGTTTTCTTTTAACATTTCAACATAAAAAATAAAAGGAATATAGATTATACTTGCCTTAAGGTTTAAGAAAAACACAGGAGGTATATCAGATGACGGATTTAAAGTTTATTGAAGCAGCGGTGGATGCACAGGCAGAGCGGATCCTGGATGCCAATGACCGGATTTGGGAATATGCAGAACCTCCCTTTAAGGAAATGCAGTCATCGGCGCTTCTGGGCAGACTCCTGAAGGAGGCCGGCTTTACTGTGGAGACGGGTCTGGCGGGGATTCCAACCTGCTTTACAGGAACCTTTGTCTTTGGAACAGGAAAACCGGTGATGGGGATCCTGGGCGAATACGATGCCCTGCCGGGACTCAGTCAGGAGGCGGCGCTCCCTGTCAAGAAAGAGCGGGAGGCCGGGGGCTTTGGCCATGGATGCGGCCATTGTGTTCTGGGAGCAGCTTCCCTGGCGGCTGCAATTGCAGTCAAAAATTATCTGGAAGAGTTTAAAAAGGATGGAACGATTATTTACTTCGGATGTCCGGCGGAGGAGGGGGCCGGTTCGAAGCAGTTCATGACCCGGGCCGGCCTGTTTGACAATGTGGATTTTGTATATACCTGGCACCCGTCTACGGTTAACCGGGTAGATCCGTCTTCCAGCAACGCGATTATGGGAGCCGATTTTTCTTTCCGGGGAATTACGGCTCATGCAGGCTCTTCGCCCCATTTGGGAAGAAGCGCTCTGGGCGGAGCGGAACTTATGAATATGGGCTGCAATTATCTGAGAGAGTTTATCATTCCGGAAGCCAGGCTCCACAGCGCTTACAGCGACGTGGGAGGCTCGGCCACCAATGTAATACAGGATCATGCGACGCTCAGCTGGGAGGTGAGAGCACCGCGGATCTCGCAAGTAAGAGAAATTTTAGAACGGGTCATTAATGTGGCAAAGGGAGCCGCAATGATGACTGGAACATCGATGGAATACCGCCTGGTTCTGGCCTTTACGGAATATGTCCCCAACCTGGCGCTGGCGGCGGTGGCGGACGAATGTCTGAGGGAGGTCGGCGCGCCTGAGTGGAGTGATGGAGATTACCGTCTGGCTAAGGAATTTCTGTCGACTTACACGGATGATACCAGAGAAATGATACGGGAAAAGATTGCGGCATTATATGGCGCCGACAGGCTGGAGGAGATCCTCGAAAAGCCGCTTGACAGTGAAGTCCATCCTTTTGATGCATCGAAGATACAGCAGGACACCAGTTCTACTGATGTAGGTGATGTGGGATACGCTGTCCCCACCCTGATTCTCGGCGTGGCAACCAGCTGTGTGGGCAATGTCGGCCACACATGGCAGATGACTGCACAGTCCTGCAGTTCCATCGCCCATAAAGGACTCCTTACAGCGGCCAAGGTAATGGCGCTGGCGGCGGTCCGGACCAGGGAGAGGCCGGATGTTATTGCTGCCGCAAAGGACGAGGTAACCAGACGAAACGGCGGCAGATATACTTGCCCTCTGCCGGATTATGTGAGCCCTCCGGTAAATACCGATTAAGCTTGATGGATAAGTGAAAACCGAACCGCTCTGTGGCACGCCGAAAGGCGTGCCTTTATTGATGGCGGTGAACCGTTTCCCGGGGGAAATCAAACCGTATCCCATCTTTCGGTACCTGTAAAGAAAGAGTAAAGAATTGCCATAAATACTGTACGTACGGCGTAAAACTATTATAATTAACTGGCAAAGCATGGAACAATACTTGTTAATACACGTAAAAGTGAGGATAACTATGACAATTTCATTAGCGGATTTTCTTTCGCAAATTACGGTAAATCCTATGCTGGCCGTTACCGTGATTCTGACACTTGGGGTCATTTTAGTCAACGGATGGACCGATGCCCCCAACGCGATCGCAACCTGTGTGTCCACACAGGCGATTCATCCCAGAGCTGCAATCATAATGGCAGCGGTTTTCAACTTCCTGGGTGTTCTCGTTATGACAATATTCAATGCCGGGGTGGCCTCGACAATATACAACATGGTGGATTTCGGAGGTGATCCGCACGAGTCCCTAATCGCGCTGTGCGCCGCTCTCCTTGCTATTGTGGTTTGGGCGACGGCTGCCTGGTGGTTCGGTATTCCCACGAGTGAAAGCCATGCCCTTATTGCAGGTGTGTCGGGAGCAGCTATTGCGCTTCACGGAGGCATGGATGGAATCAACGCGTCGGAGTGGATTAAGGTAATCTATGGTCTGCTTCTGTCTACGGTTCTGGGATTTGTCATGGGCTGGCTGACGGCCAAGACGGTACAGTATCTGTGCAGGGGCATGGATCGCGGAAAGACACGGGGAGTTTTTAATAAAGCACAGATTGCCGGGGGCGCGGCCATGGCCTTCATGCACGGAGCCCAGGACGGCCAGAAATTTATGGGAGTTTTCATGCTGGGAATTTTTCTGGCAAAGGGAAATGCGGCCGTCGGAGCGTTCAGTATTCCGGTTTGGCTGATGATACTCTGCTCCGCCGTGATGGGACTGGGAACTTCGATTGGCGGATACCGGATCATCAAGGCAGTGGGAATGGATATGGTGAAGCTGGAACGCTACCAGGGCTTTTCTGCAGATCTGGCCGGCGCCGGATGCCTGCTTTTGTCTTCTCTGACGGGAATTCCGGTTTCCACGACGCACACAAAGACAACGGCCATCATGGGCGTCGGGGCGGCCAGACGCGTCTCCTCTGTGAACTGGGGCGTGGTGAAGGAAATGGTGCTGACCTGGGTACTGACCTTTCCCGGGTGCGGTGTAATCGGATTTTTGACTGCAAAGTTGTTTATATGGGTATTTTAATATAAGGATTTGAAAGGAGTGCGGCAATGGCACAGAAAAAAGGAAATGACTATTTTACAATGCTTGTCGATAATGTAAAGTGTTCCTGTGAGGCGGCAGAGCTGTTATGGGAGAACATGAATGAATATGATTATGTAAACCTACCTGAAAAAATTCAGGATATTCATGAGGTGGAGCATCGTGGTGATCTGGGCAAACACAGCCTGATGGAGAAGCTGATGAAGGAATTTCTTCCTCCGATCGAGAGGGAAGATATCATGGCGCTGACCAATATTATCGATGATGTGACGGACGTGCTGGATGAGGTTCTGACAAATCTTTATATGTATAATATCAGATCCCTGCGGCCCGAAGCATTGGAGTTTGCCGCGCTGATTCGGAAGTGCTGCGCCGCAATGAAAGAAATGCTGGAGGATTTCCGTAATTTCCGGCGCTCTCCGACCCTGAAAGAGAAAATCATTACTCTGAACCGTCTGGAAGAGGAAGGAGATCAGCTTTATACGAGGGCAGTCCACCGTCTGTACACGGAAGAAAATGATGCGGTGCAAATCCTTGTCTGGACAACAATCTACAATTGTTTGGAAGAGTGCTGTGACTGCTGCGAGCATGTGGCCGATTCTGTAGAGATGGCAATAATGAAAAATACATGACGCTCCAGAAAACGGGATTTTACATATTCATGACGTAAATTTCCCATATCCGTGATATCAGACTGTTTCTTCTCCTGATAAGATAGGTGACGTACCGCAAAAGCGGAAATAAGAACAAGGAGGAAGCAGTTGGAACAAGTAACATTTAAAGACATTAAGAAATCAAAAGAGGTTAATGCATATATTTACAAAGGCAACAGCACGCTGGGGGTGCTGGGTTATACGGATCATTCTGCAGAACATGCAGTTAAGGTCTCTTCGATGGCCGGGAAAATTCTGGAGTGCCTGGGATACGGCGGCCATACCGTCGAACTGGCAAAAATAGCAGGCTACATGCATGATATCGGAAATTGTGTGAACCGTTTGGATCACCCGCATTCGGGAGCTTTAATGGCCCATCAGATACTGCGTGACATGAAAATGGATTATGAAGACATCGCAGTAATTATCAATGCCATTGGCATGCATGACGAGAAATCGGGCGGAGCCGTGGATACAGTCTCAGCCGCATTGATTCTGGCTGACAAAACGGATGTCCGCAGAGACAGGGTCAGAAACCAAAATAAGGCGGCATTCGATAAACATGACCGTGTGAACTATGCGGTAGTATCTTCTTCACTCGATATTCAGAAAGAGAAAAAGGTGATCAAACTGGATCTTCAGCTTGATGAAAACATCTGCTCCATGATGGATTACTTCGAAATATTTCTTCAGAGGATGCTGATGTGCAGAAGAGCCGCATCTGTGCTGGGCACAACCTTCAAACTAAACGCGAATGGTAATAAAATTTGTTAAAAGACGCCAGGAACCGGCTATGAAACCGGAATCTGACGTCTTATTTGATCTCATAATAAAATTACGTTTCGAATCAGCATTCGGAAAGCGCTTCTTCGTCTGCTATAACAATTACATCCGGATGGAACTGGAGGATAGAAGCCGGAACCTCCGGTGTAACAGGGCCATAAAGCGCTTTCTTTAAAATTGCCGCTTTATCTTTGCCGCTGACTGCAAAAATAATCTTTCTGCTTCTCATAATCGTACCGATACCCATCGTAAAAGCCTGGCGCGGAACATCGTCAGCCGATGCAAAGAACCGTTTATTTGCTTCAATTGTCATCTCCGTCAAATCCACACAGTGGGTCGGGCCTTCAAATATATCGGCAGGCTCATTAAAACCAATATGACCGTCATGACCAAGACCGAGTACCTGGAGGTCTACGCCGCCCAGAGAACGGATCACATCTTCATAGCGGCGGCACTCCGCATCGGCATCATCAGCCATGCCATTTGGAATGTTCGTATTGTCCATATTAATATTTACGTGCTGAAAAAGGTTACTGTACATAAAATAGTAGTAGCTCTGCTCGCTTTCCCTTGTAAGTCCCTTGTATTCATCGAGATTTGCCGTTTTAACCTCAGAAAAATCCAAATCTCCGTTGTTGTATTTTTCAACAAGATATTTGTAAGTGCCGACGGGGGTGGAACCGGTAGCCAGACCGAGAACGGAATCCGGTTTTGTGATGATCTGGGCAGCAATCAGATTTGCGGCCTTTCTGCTCATTTCGTCATAATTTTTTACTTTGTAAACTCTCATTCAATTACCCTCCATACAATTTTATAGCTCTTTCAAGTTAAGAATACCATTTTTGAGTCATAGTTTCAATGCATAACAGCATAAAATAGATAGCAAAGGAGTGATAGCATGTCTAACTATCAGAGACTAATTTCATATATCTATACATACGAAGGAGGGATACGCGGAAAGAACATCGGATTTGCAAAACTGGAAACAAGAGGAAGCCAGTGCAGAATTACGGTAAATGTCAAAAAGATATTTGTCGGAGGGAATCCGGTAGGAGTATACCTGCTCTCAGGGCAGGATGAAGTGAAAATAGGTACTTTGTTTGCCAGGAACGGCGCCGGGGAATTCAGAACGATGGTTAATTCGGCGGATGTGGAAAATTCGGGGCACAGTCTGGAAGAATTTTATGGGCTGAGCGTTCACGATGTGGAAAGCGCATGGAGATCCTACACGACTATCTGGGAAGATGCGGTAGCGCATGCGGCCGAAGTGGAGCTGGCCGATGTAACATCGGAAAAAGTTGCGATGAAACATGACAATACTGCAAAAGTACAGAGCGCTTTGCAGACGGAGGAAAAGGAGCAGGAGCTTCTGCCTATTTCCAGGGAGATAGAAGAGCAGGTCGAAAAGGAAGCGGTATTGCAGGAGGAGAGCGTTTGTGAGGCAACAGACCGGAAACAGGCTGAAACCGGCAGCAGGGTATACGATGCGGAACAGGGAAAGATTGTACATCTGAGCTCCGAGATTCCCAAGGTATCACGCAATACGGCGCAGACGGCGGAGGGCAGGGCTTTTACATCAGGACTGAGAGAGAAAATCGTTTCGCAGATACGGCAGAATGAGGCGGCGGTTCCGGACGAAAAAGCATGGAGGGATCCGGCGCTTCCGGACGCAGCAGATGCAGAAGCGGTGAAGAAGGAAGAAGTAAACGCGGATGAGACGAACAGTGACGGGGTAATGGCACCGGAAGTCAATCCGGCAGAATTTAGTTCATCGGAAGTTAGCTCATCAGAAGTTAACTCAACAGAAGCTAACTCATCAGAAGTTAACTCAACAGAAGTCAATTCATCGGAAGCTGATTTGCCTGAAGCTGAGCCGGAAGAAGTGAAGCCGGCAGCGGAAATTATAAGGGGGGCCGACATACAGGAAGCAGATAAGACGGAAGGCGGAACCGGGATATTAGCGCAATCGGCAGCTCAGGAAACACTGCCAATAAGGCAGTCTGCAGTGGAAACTGTAAAAAGGAGAATGCCCGTCTGGAGGATGCCCGAACCTGAACCTGTAAATGGCAGCGATCCTGTGACGGAAGAACCTTTACAGGAAATGGAAATACCAAAAGCGGAGACGGCTCTGCCGCAGCAGGAAGATGCCGGCGAGGATGAAGCAATTCAGGGGCTGGATTCTACCGTAACATCTGAGGTGGAATACATAGCGCCCGGCTTGGCGAAGACCAATAGACAGCCGGAATTTCAGCCTAATAATGCGGCGCCCGGAATGAGTGGACCGGCGGTGCATTCGTCAGGGATGATGCTGCAGGAATCTTCCGGCCGTCAGCAGCCGGAGCAGTTGCGTCAGGGTCAGATGCCGACAACGCAGAGGGCACAGAACCAGATGCAGCCGGGGCAGATAAGGCAGAGTCAGATGCAGCCGGCCCAGGGGCAGGCTGTCCAGCCGCAGATCAGACAAGAGCAGATGCAGGCAATGCAGCAGATGCTGCGGGGGCAGATGCAGTCGGCCCAGATGAGGCAAAACCAGCTTCGCCAGGGTCAGATGCAGCAGAGCCGGAGCCAGCAGAGCCAAACTCAGCAGAGCCAGACTCAGCAGAGCCAGACCCAGCAAAACCAGATCCAGCAAAACCAGACCCGCCAGAGCCAGACCCAGCCGGGGCAGATGCAGCAGCAAAACCCGATGAATCAGAGCCAGGTGCAGCAGCCTCAAATGCAGGCAGCTCAGATGAAGATGTCACAGGATAGGGGAGGCGGAGTTTCACAGCGGTACGGTACACCCCGGAGAGGAATGCAGTCGGGAGCGCTTCGGAATGAGACTTTAAAGCCCGAATCTCTGGGGCCGGCTCAGGAAGAGCGGACGGATGATAGAAAGGAAAATCAGGCCGACATGTGTGAGACGAGTCCGCCGTCTGGCGTGACCGCACCTTTTAAAGACTTGAGTGACATATGTGATGAGCAGGAAGTTTGGGAAATGATGAGAAAGAAATATCCGAAAATTCTTGCATTTGATTATGCGGACGGCTGTGAAGTGCTGACAATCAAACCGCAGGATATCGGCCTGCTTCCGCGTGAAGAATGGGTATATGGCAGCAACAGCTTTCTGCTGCACGGCTATTATAATTACCGCTATCTCATTCTTGCAAGACTGAATAACCCGGAGGGAAAAGCCAGATATCTGCTGGGAGTTCCGGGGCATTACCTGAGCAATGAAAAGTATATGGCGTCCATGTTCGGTTTTTCTAACTTTGTGCTGGCGAAAAAACAGCCGCCCAGAGACAGCCGTTTTGGATATTGGTACACCGATGTGAAGATAGGCGATTAGATGCAGGCGTCAATAGTCTACACCCCTGAGCGCTGCAGAGGGAACCAACGGAACAAGAACGTCACGAAAATGCAGAAGTTCCACCTTGCTATAGGATGAAAATCCCGGGACGAGGACATTTTCAGAATCCTTATAGCTTTGAAGAAAATAGGCGGAAGCTCCTGCGAGCCATGAGCCAATCTCACGAAAATCGTCTTCCCTGTGAAGTTCCCTCACGACCGTTGTGCGGAATTCACAGGGAACCGTATTTTTCATCAGGAAATCAACACTCTCTTCTATATGTGACAGGTCGAGACCCGGGACGCCGGCTGCTTTGGCGTACCCGGTCCGGCCTGACTTAATATCCATTGCCACATAATCCAGCAGATTTTTATTGCATAGATCCTTTAATACATCCGGCCGGTATCCGTTGGTATCCAGTTTAACCAGAAGACCGAGACTGCGGATTTCCCTGATAAAAGGTTCCAGATCGCGGTGCAGGGTCGGTTCGCCTCCCGTGATGCAGACCCCCTCCAGGATACCGGCTCTTTTTTTCAGGAATGTCAGAACCTCCTCTTTTGAGAACAGTCCGTCCATCCCCTCCTGCAGATCACTGTTATGACAGAAGGGACAGCGGAAATTGCATCCGCCCAGGAAAATGGTAGCGGCAACGTGCTGAGGATAATCTAACAGAGTGGTTTTCAAAAGTCCGGAAATAATCATAAGTTTGAGTCCTTTCATGGGCTGAAGGCAAAACAGTAACATATAGAGAATATTATAGTACGAAATTCGCGCAGGTGCAACTTGCCAAAGCGGGAGTTGATTTGTATACTTGTATAAGGGTAAACAGAAATATAAAAGTCAGATGGAGCAGAATAATGAAAATGACCGATGATGAAAAATATATGAGAGCGGCAATCCGTGAAGCGAAAAAAGCGTATGCGCTGGGGGAAGTGCCGATAGGATGTGTTATTGTCTTTGAGGGGAAAATAATCGGGAGAGGGTATAACAGGAGAATCGCAGACAAGAATGTTCTGTCACACGCTGAAATAAATGCGATAAAAAAGGCATGTAAAAAAATGGGAGACTGGAGGTTGGAGGGCTGTACGATGTATATCACTCTGGAGCCGTGTCCCATGTGCGCCGGGGCCATTGTACAGGCACGCATTCCCAAAGTTCTGATTGGCTCGATGAACCCAAAGGCCGGTTGTGCCGGTTCGGTTATGAATCTGCTGGATGAGAAGGGATTTAATCATCAGGTGGAGTCGGAGAGCGTGATTGTAGTCGAGGAATGTTCCGTGATGCTGAAGGAGTTTTTCAGGGAATTGAGGAAGAAGGCCAAAGAACATTAATTTGAAAATCCGAAATGCCGTCCGGAGGCAGGTATGCAGTTAAGGCCCGGGATAAAAGTCCCGGGCCTTGTCATGTATTTATTATTTAATAACCTTGATCCATCCTTCAGGCGCTTTGATTTTACCCATCTGGATGCCGGTCAGCGTGTCGTAAATCTTCTGGGTGGCCGGACCCATCTGCTCCATTCCGCTTGGGAAGCAGATCTCTTTACCGTGATCTACAATCTTTCCGACCTGTGAGATTACGGCTGCCGTTCCGCAGAGGCCGCACTCGGCAAAGTCTTTAACTTCATCCAGGAACACTTCCCTCTCCTCAGTCTCCATACCCAGATATTCACTGGCAACGTGGAGGATAGAGCGGCGTGTGATGGATGGGAGAATGCTGGAGGATTTTGGTGTGACCAGTTTATTGTCTTTTGTGACAAAGATCAGGTTGGCGCCGCCTGTTTCCTCAATTTTCGTTCTAGTCTGCGGATCCAGGTAAACGTTCTCGTCAAATCCCTTTTTGTGAGCATCGACAATCGCATGAAGGCTCATGGCATAGTTCAGCCCGGCTTTGATATGACCTGTTCCATGTGGAGCAGCCCGGTCAAAGTCACTGACACGGATGGTGATCGGTTTGGCGCCGCCCTTGAAATATGGGCCTACCGGAGTAGTAAAAATACGGAACTGGTATTCACTGGCCGGCTTAACTCCGATAACGGAGTCAAAACCAAACATATAAGGGCGGATATAAAGGCTGGCACCTGAGCCGTAAGGAGGCACATAAGCGGCGTTGGCCTCTACCACTTTGGCAACGGCTTCGACAAAGCGCTCCTTCGGAAATGCCGGCATCTCAAGACCTCTGGCGGAATTTTCCATGCGCTCACCGTTTAAGTCGGGACGGAAAGTTACGATATGTCCGTCTTCGGTTGTATAAGCTTTTAAACCTTCAAAGCATGTCTGCGCATACTGAAGCACGCCGGCACATTCATTCAATACAATATTTGCATCCGTAGTCAGTGCGCCTTCGTCCCATGCACCGTTTTTGTACTGTGAAACAAAGCGGTAATCGGTCTGCATATAACCAAAGCCGATATTTGCCCAATCAATATTTTTCTTTTCCATAGCGATACTCCATTCTTGTTTATAGTTCTGCTGTTAACGTGTTACAGTGGTAAATGATGTATTGCCCCTATTATAATAACATCCGGTCCGTGTTGCAAGATTATGTGCGAAAAAACTGAAAATTACTTGTCTTGCGGCAGCAGCGGGGAGCTTTGGCGCTTCTGTTCAGCGATAAAGACGGACAGCGCTGGGGCAGGATTTTTTCTTATCCTTATTATAAAGGTTTTTCAGCAGAATATAAAATGAAATCTGAGCATATTTCCCATATTTTTTTGTTATATCTCGCAGATGCCGGAACAATCATGCTTCAAAAAGCAGCGAGAACACCTCGCGGAATACATTATGGCAGAACTGTTCCCTGAATTGAGGCAAATGCGCTATCTCCGGCTTGACAAAAAGGCGGCATCCATGTATACTTAACTGGCTGAAGATTACTTATCATCAGCCATAATCAAGTTATAAAGTTTCCGCACAGCCGGGGAGTTAGCGGTGCCCTGTACCTGCAATCCGCTA
>ENA-UOJP01002782-UOJP01002782.1-human-gut-metagenome-genome-assembly--contig:-C102-NODE-2782-length-11960-cov-79.819572_pt1 | contig 11960 bp, 10 predicted proteins | sample MGYA00242353_ERZ723900 | MGnify/ENA metagenome assembly ERZ723900
CGCCAGGCCCGATCCATTCATAAAACGGACAGCCCCGCCGTACACTTCACTGGAAGCCTGCGGCGGGGCTGCAATATTCTTAAGGCAGCACCGCACAATTCACGGCTGAAGCCTTAAGCGTCGCCTCGCTTGCAGATTTTCCGGCAACTGTCACAAAAATGCTCGCGAATACACAAAGTATTCGCTGCGCTTTTTGTTTAACCTGCCAAAAAACCGGCCGGCGCGATTCGACTCTCAGAATTGTGCGGTATTGCCTTAACATTCATTACCAATTCGTTACAATCGCGGCAAAATGCAAGAATCCGTCTTTTGAAAACGTATTGTGTTTCAAACGGGAAAGAGCTGTTTCCCGCGCGCCGCAGGCGTGCCGGAGCATCTAACGATCCAAGGAAAGAAGGCAGTGGAATGAAAGTGAAGCTTCCCGAACGCAGGGCCGTTTCCGGCCCCGGCAGGCAGGACGGCGGCGCTCCGGCCGCAGCGCCCCTCAAAACGCGCGGCGGCAAAACCGCACGGCGCGTTCTGCGCCGCATCGGGTATATCGCGGCGTGCTGCTGCTGCGTGGGCGTGATGCTGGCGAGCGTGGCCGCCGTGGTATTTGCCTCGTATCTGGCCCGCCTGTCCGGCACGGACGCCGACATGCCCGACCTCTATGTGCTGAAGATGGCGGAAAACTCCATCGTATATGCAGCGGACCCGGCCGGCGGCGATTGGACGGAATATGCTGTTTTTACCGGCGAAAACGACCGCGTCTGGACGCCGCTGGAGCAGTTCCCCCAAACGCTGCGGGACGCTGTCGTCAGTGTGGAGGACCGCAATTTCTGGAACCAGCGCTTCGGCATCAACCCGGGGCGCATCCTCGGCGCGGCCGTCAACGAGCTGACGGGCCACCGCCTGTATGGCAGCCGCCAGGGCGCGTCCACGCTGGAACAGCAGCTTATCGAAAACCTCACCGGCGACAGCGCCCAGAGCATTTCCGGCAAATTCAAAGAGATCTCACGCGCCATCGTAATGGCCGGGCGCTACTCCAAGGATATGATCCTGGAGGCCTACTTAAACATCGCGCCGCTCACGGGCACGCTCTCCGGCATGCAGGCCGGCGCACAGCAGTATTTCGGCAAAGACGCCTCCCAGCTCACGCTGGCCGAATCCGCCACGCTGGCCTCCATCCCCCGCAGCCCGGTGGCGTACAGCCCTTACTCCAACCCGGAAAAGCTGCTGGAACGGCGCAACTGGGTGCTGGGGCTGATGCTGGACCAGGAGCGCATCTCCCAGGCCGATTACGACGCGGCGGCGGCCGCTCCGCTGGGCGTGCGCAGCCGCGAGGAGGCCGCTGCCGCCTCCCCCAGGGGAAAGGTGAACTCTTATTTCACCGACGCTGTGTTTGAACAGCTGGCGGACGATATCATGGAAAAAGAGAACTGCGGCCGTGCCGCCGCCGTCACCCGCATCCGAACCGGGGGCCTGCGCATCTTTTCCACCGTGGACCTGCGCCTGCAGCGCATGCTGGAAGCTTTCATGGAAAACGACGGCGAGGACGGCTACTTCCCCGCTCTGTGGCGGCAGGAAGAAGCCGACACAGGCATTCCCTTCGACAGCGCCGACGCCGTTTCCTACGGAGACGACGGCCTGCCGCTGAACGCACAGGGCGAGCCGGTGTTCAGGCCGGACGACACGCCCGTCTATGAGCAGGACGGCACAACGCTGCTCCGCGGCTCCAGCGCGCAGCCCAATGCCGACGGCGTTCACACGCTGGTATTTTACAGGAACATCCGCACGCAGGCCGCCGTGGCCACGATGGACTATGAAGGCCACGTGCTGGCGCTTGTGGGCGGCGTGGGCGAAAAACGGTACGACCTTTCGCTGAACCGCGCCGCCGACGTGCCCCGTCAGATCGGCTCCACAATGAAGCCCCTTGCCGCGTATGCGCTGGGCATTGAAAACGGCGTCATCAACTATTCCTCCCTCATTGCGGACGCGCCGCTCTACACCCAGCAGGACCACCGCATGCTGAACACGGAATACTGCCGCAAGCTGGGCCTTTCGCTGGACCCGGGCGACCCCGCCAACCAGGCGCGGGACGACGTTTGGCGCGCCTGGCCCACCAATTACAACGGGCCCGGCACAGGGCGGCCCGTAGTGGTTGCGGATGCGCTTGCGCAGTCGCTGAACACCGTCCCGGTGCAGATCGGCGACATGCTGGGCAAGCGCAGGCTGTTCGACTTTGCGTACGGCAGCCTGGGCCTCACCCATCTGGACCCGGAGCGGGACAACGATCTCGGCCCTTTGGTGCTGGGCAGCCAGACCCACGGCGTTACGCCCGTGCAGCTTGCCAACGCATATTCCGTTTTCCGCGACGGCGTGTACCGTCCCGCGCTCTATTACACCAAAGTCACGCTGGCGGACGGCTCCACTTATCTGGACCCCGCGCAGGACAGCTATGCCGTGCAGGCCGTCAGCCCGCAGACGGCTTATATCATGAACCGGCTGCTGCGGGGCGTGCTCACCGCGCCGGGCGGCACCGCCCGGGGCATGGCGCCCGCCGGGGAGATGGAAGCCGCCGCCAAAACGGGCACTACGACGGATTACCGCGACTTCACCTTTGTGGGCCTGACGCCCTATTACGTCACGGCGGGCTGGTGGGGCTACGACGTCCCGGCCGACCTGTCCCAGCAGGGCGTGCGCACGGGCAAACCGCTGCAGACGCTCTGGCGGGATTATATGCAGCAGGCACAGGAAGGGCTGCCCTATCTGGAATTTCCCGTGCCGGAGGGCGTCGTTGCACGCCGCTACGACCCCGCCACCGGATGCCTTGTCCCCTCGGGCGGCGCTGTGGGATACTACACCGAGGACAACCTGCCGCCGGAGCAGCCCGCCCTGCCATAGCGCCGTGCCCCGCGCCGTAAGACAGGGCTTGACTTCGCTCTTTTGTTTTAGTATAATGTCAACTGCTCACTCGGAGGGCAGATCATTCACTTGGAAATGATGGGCCGGATAAGGTGACAGGCTGAGACGCCTGTTTCTTTATCCGGCTTTTTTGATGCCCGCGGGGTGTGCAAAACAACGGGAGGGATCTCAATGGATCTGCTGAAAGGAAACGTCAGGCAAATTTATTTCAGGTATCTGGGCGCGGCGTTCGGCAGCGCGCTCATCAGCTCCATCTACGGCCTGGTGGATTCGGCCATGGTGGGGCAGTACCAGGGGCCGGAGGGCACGGCCGCGCTGGCCATCGTCGCGCCGGTGTGGAACATCATTTACAGCCTGGGGCTGCTGACAGGCATCGGCGGCTCGGTTCTGCTAAGCGCGGCGCGGGGCGCGGGCAGGCAGAAAGAAGGCGACGAGTATTTTACCGCCGCGCTGGCGGGCACCGTGTTCTTTGCCGCCGTGAGCTGGCTCGCCATCGCATTTTTCGACGCGCCGCTGCTGCGCCTGTTCGGCGCGCGGGACGCGCTGCTGCCGCTGGCGCAGCAATATCTGCTCCCCGTCAAATTCGTGGTGCCGCTGTTCCTGTTCAACCAGATGCTGGCGGCGTTCCTGCGCAACGACGGCGCGCCGGGGCTTGCCACGGCGGCGGTGCTGGCGGGCGGCGTCTTCAATGTGTTCGGCGATTACTTTTTTGTGTTCACCTGTGACATGGGCGTATTCGGCGCGGGGCTGGCAACAGCCATCGGCTCGGGCATCACCTTCACGGTGATGCTGTCCCACTTTTTCTCCCGGCGCTGCACGCTGCGGCCCGTCCGCTTCCGAAATGCCGGAACCAAGCTGCGGCAGATTCTGACCACCGGCTTTTCCACGTTCTTTCTCGACATCGCCATGGGCATCCTGACCATGCTGTTCAACCGCCAGATCCTGCAGGGACTGGGCACGGACGCACTGGCCGTGTACGGTGTGATCGTGAACGTGAGCACCATGGTCCAGTGCTGTGCATACAGCGTGGGCCAGGCCGCCCAGCCCATCCTTTCGGCCAGCTTCGGCGCGGGCAAATGGGGACGCATCCGCGCGGCGCTGAAGTACGCGCTGATGGCCGCCGCCTTTTTCAGCGCGGTGTGGACGCTGCTCGTCTTTCTGTTTCCCAACGGGTTCATCCGCATTTTCATGTCCCCCACCGGGGACATCCTGCGCATCGCACCCGCCATTCTGCGCAGCTACGGCGTTTCGTTCCTGCTGCTGCCGCTCAATATTTTCTCCACCTACTATTTCCAGTCCCTGATGAAGCCCCGCGCCTCGTTTTCTGTTTCGGTCCTGCGCGGGCTGGTGCTCAGCGGCGCGCTGATTTATGCGCTGCCGGCCCTGCTCGGGCCCGGCGCCGTCTGGTTCGCCATGCCCGTCACCGAGGCCGTCACCGCCGTGGGCGTGTGCGTGCTGATCGTCCGGTATACCCGTCCGGCGCCGCAAACGCCGGAATAATGCACAGCGCACAAGGCCCCGGCTTCTCTGTCGAGAAGCCGGGGCTGTATTTTCTGTTATTCCTATTCCTCCGCGCGCCCGCCGGGCTTTTCCAGCGCCGCCCTGCGCGCGGCCAGAATCACATCCCGCGCCCGGGCGGCAAGCGGGGCTTCCGCGGCGGGCGTACCCTCCAGCGGATAAGGGATGCCCAGCGCGTCGTACTTGGAACGCCCCATCGTGTGATAGGGCAGCACGTCCAGCGCCCGGACGTTGGGCAGCGACGCAAGAAGCGTCCCAAGCGCGTTCCAGCCTGCCTCGCTGTCGGTAAGGCCGGGCACAACCACATGGCGTACCCATACGGGCACCTCTTTTTGCGCCAGATAGCGGGCAAACGCAAGGATGTTCCCGTTTTCCCGCCCGGTCAGCCGCCTGTGGGCGGCCGGGTCGGTTTGCTTGATGTCCAGCAGCACCAGATCCGTAACGGCGCACAGCGCGTCGAACTGCGCCAGCGCCGCCGCGTCCTCCGGCCGGAACGTGGCGCCCGAGGTATCCAGACAGGTGTGGATGCCCCGCCGCTTTGCCTCCCGGAACAGCGCGGTCACAAATTCGATCTGCAGCAGCGGCTCTCCGCCTGTGACGGTGATGCCGCCTTTCCGGTAAAACGCCTCGTTGCGGGCGTATTGCGCCAGCAGCTCCTCCACCGTGGTTGGCACGCCGCCGCCCGGGTCCCAGGTGTCCGGGTTGTGGCAGTACAGGCAGCGCATGGGGCATCCCTGCAAAAACACCACGAACCGCACGCCCGGGCCGTCCACGGTGCCGAAGCTCTCCACCGAATGGACGCGGCCCGTTACTTGCGCGGCCATCTCACATCGCCTGGTGGAAGGTGCGGGAAATCACCTCGTCCTGCTGGGCCTTCGTCAGCTTGATGAAGTTCACCGCATAGCCGGAAACGCGCACGGTGAGCTGCGGATACTTTTCCGGATGCCGCTGGGCGTCCAGCAGCGTTTCTTTGGTGAATACATTCACGTTCAGGTGGTGTCCGCCCTCGGCCACATAGCCGTCCAGAAGGCTGACAAGGTTGTCGATCTGTCGTTCGTTTGCTTTCATAAACAGGTTCCTTTCTCTGCTGTGCCGCTTTTTCAGCGGCTTTTATGCCCGGCCCGTTTGGCCGGTGCGTTGCAGGCTTCGGCCGCGCCTTCACCGCAGCAGGCGGCGCAGCGGGTCTCCTGCGCTTCGCCCTCGCCGCCGGTGACGCGCATGCGGCCCCCGCCGTTTTTCATAAAGGCGTCGATGCGCTCCACCAGCGCGTCGATCTGCCGTTGCTTTTCCTGTTCCGTCATGGCCGCCGCCTTTCTCTCAATGCTCCGCCTCAAACTCGGGCATTTCCATCTCCAGGTCGCCCGCGAAGATCCGGTCGTCCTTGCCCAGCGCCCCCGGCACGATGGAGAAGGTATTGGAAATGCCGTCCTGCGCGGCGCTGAAGGGCAGCTTCGCCACAGAGGCCAGGCTGGCCACCGCGCCGTGGGTGTCGCGGCGGTGCATGGGGTTCGCGCCCGGCGCGAAGGGCTCGCCCTTTTTGCGGCCGTCCGGCGTGGAGCCCGTGTTTTTGCCGTACACCACGTTGGAGGTGATGGTCAGGATCGAAGTGGTGGGGATGCCGCCGCGGTAGGTGTGGTTGCCCTTCACATAGCTCATAAAGGTATCCACCAGCTCCGATGCGATGCCGTCCACCCGGTCGTCGTCGTTGCCGTACTTGGGGAAGTCGCCCTCCACCTCGTAATCCACCACGATGCCGTCCGCGTCGCGGATGCATTTCACCCGGGCGTACTTGATGGCCGAGAGGGAATCCGCCACCACGGAAAGCCCCGCGATGCCCGTGGCGAACCAGCGGGTCACCTTCTTGTCGTGCAGCGCCATCTGCAGCTTTTCGTAGCAGTATTTATCGTGCATATAATGGATGATGTTCAGCGTGTTCACATACACCTGCGCCAGCCACTTCATCATGTCCCGGTACTTTTCCATCACGTCGTCGTAATCCAGATAATCCCCTGTGACGGGACGGTACCTGGGCCCCACCTGCTTTTTGGTGATCTCATCCACACCGCCGTTGATGGCATACAGCAGGCACTTGGCCAGGTTGGCGCGCGCACCGAAGAACTGCATCTCCTTGCCCACGCGCATGGAGGACACGCAGCACGCGATGGCGTAATCGTCGCCATGGGTCACGCGCATCAGGTCGTCGTTCTCGTACTGCACGCTGGACGATTCGATGGAGGTTTTCGCACAGAAGCGCTTGAAGCTTTCCGGCAGACGGGTGGACCACAGCACCGTCAGGTTGGGCTCCGGCGCGGTGCCCAGATTCTGCAGCGTGTGCAGGTAACGGTAGGACATTTTGGTGACCATGTGCCGCCCGTCGATGCCCACGCCGCCGATGGATTCCGTCACCCACTGCGGGTCGCCGGAGAACAGGTCGTTGTATTCGGGCGTGCGGGCAAACTTGATGAGCCGGAGCTTCATGATGAAGTGGTCCACGAACTCCTGGATCTGCCGCTCGGTGTAAACACCCGCCGCAAGGTCGCGCTGGGCGTACACGTCCAGGAACGTGGAGGTGCGGCCCAGGCTCATGGCCGCGCCGTTCTGCTCCTTTACCGCCGCAAGATACCCGAAGTACAGCCACTGGATGGCCTCACGGGTGTCCTTCGCCGGACGGGAGATATCGAAGCCGTAGATCTCCCCCAGCTTTTTCAAGTCGTCCAGCGCGCGGATCTGCTCGCTGAGCTCCTCCCGCTCGCGGATGACGTCGGAATACATGATGACGCGGGTGGTGTCTTTCTGGTGCCGTTTGTCCTCGATCAGCCGGTCCACGCCGTACAGCGCCACACGGCGGTAATCGCCGATGATGCGGCCCCGGCCGTAGGCGTCCGGCAGGCCGGTGATGATATGGCTGGAGCGGCAGGCCCGCATTTCGGGCGTATATGCGTCGAACACGCCCGCGTTGTGCGTTTTGCGGTGTGTTGTAAAAAATTCCACGACCTCCGGGTCCACATGATAGCCGTTGTCCTCGCAGGCCTTTTGCGCCATGCGGATGCCGCCGTAGGGCATCAGCGCACGCTTGAACGGCTTTTCCGTCTGAAAGCCCACGATGGTCTCTTTCTCCTTGTCCAAATAGCCCGCCGCGTGGGAGGTGATGGTGGAGATGACGCGGGTGTCCATGTCCAGCACGCCGCCCGCCTCGCGCTCGGCTCTGGAAAGCTCCAGCACCTGCTGCCAAAGCGCCTTCGTGTCCTCCGTCGGCCCGGCAAGGAACGCGTCGTCCCCGTCATAGGGTGTATAATTTTTCTGGATGAAGTCCCGGACGTCGATTTCTTTTTCCCATACGCCGGGCACAAAGCCGGTCCATTCGTTTCTCATGCATAGCCCTCCGCTTGTTTCTGCCGGGCCGCGCGGCACATCCGCGTTTTCCGGTCATGTCTATTATACCATTTTAGTATAGTTTGTCAAGACGCCGACCTTCCCCCTGCCGGCGCGCGGCAGGGATGCTTTTCTTGACTTTCCGGATAGAGTATACTATGATTTCCCCAAACGGTCTGTTGTTATTCCAACAAAAGGAGGGGCGCCATGGACTTTTTATTTCTCTCTCAAACCGCGCTGTTCCGGGGCTGCTCCCCCCGGGAAACCGCCGATATGCTGCAATGCCTGCGCGCCGAGCGCCGCGTTTACGAGAAGGACCGCGTCATTTGCCATGCGGGGGACACCGTGGAAGCGCTGGGCCTGGTGCTCTCCGGCGGCGTCAACATCGAGAGCGTGGACGTCTGGGGCAGCCGGAGCATTCTGGGCCATGTGGGCCCCGGGCAGGTTTTTGCCGAAACCTATGCCTGTCTGCCGGGCGAACCGCTGATGGTGGACGCCGTGGCGGCCCAGCGCACCGAGGTGCTGTTTTTGAATACGGCGCGCCTGCTGCGCACCTGTCCCTCCGCCTGCGCCCACCATGCGGCGCTCATCCGCAACCTGCTGGCCGTGACATCGCAGAAGAACCTCGCGCTCTCCCGCCGGATTTTCCACACCTCGCCCAAAACCATCCGCGGGCGGCTGCTGTCCTACCTTTCCGCCCAGGCGCTGCGGGAAAACAGCCGCAGCTTCGCCATTCCCTTCGACCGCCAGCAGCTGGCGGATTACCTTGGCGTGGACCGCAGCGCGCTTTCCGCCGAGCTGGGCAGGATGCGCGCGGAGGGCCTCATCCGTTTCCGCAAAAACGAATTTGAGCTGCTGCGCGAGCCCTGAGCACGGCTTGCAGCGGCCGCAAAAAGAAAGTACAATAGGAGCAAAGAAAGGGGTGGCGCCATGAGCAAAAAGCGCGAGGAGCTTCTGGAGCAAATATGGGCCGCGCAGGACACCGCCTATGACCTGATGAGCGAATACGATTCCCTGCCCCATTCCTACGGTGAAAATGTGTTGTACCAGGCGGAGGCGCATCTCATCGACCGGATCGCCCTTCACCCCGGCGTCACCGTCACCGACCTTGCAAATATGGTGCGCAAAACGCCCAGCGCCTGCTCCCAGCTCGTGCGCAGGCTGCGGGACAAGGGCTGGGTGGAACAGGTGCGCAACGCCGCCAACAACCGCCAGGTAATGCTCCGCCTCACCCCCGCCGGGGAGCATGTATACCGGGACCACGCCGCCTTCGACAAGCAGTGCCAGGCGCTGACCTTCCGGCGCCTGGAGGGGTTCACCGAGGCGGAGCTCGCCACCTACCTCTCCATCCAGCGGCGCATCAACGAGGCCTATGCGGACGACGTGCGGCGCAGCCGCGAATACTTCACCTGAAAGTGCACAGCGGCGCTTCGTCAGGGTGTGCAAAAACACGCGCGGCTTTTGTTAAAAAGGACGAACCATATAAAAAAGAAGCGCTCCCCCTTGCACGCGGCCCTGTGCGGTGTTATTATGAAGCTGCTTAACATTTAAGCTGCTTTACAGCAGTATTTTCAACGCCCGTTCCGGCGGGTGAAAGGAGCAGGAGCCTATGAAATACGATTTTACCAGTATCATGGACCGCCGCGGCAAAGACGCCATCGCCGTGGATGCACTGGGCGCGCCCGGCTTCGCACCCGGCGCTCCGAAGGAGGGCTTCGACGCCATTCCCATGTGGGTGGCGGATATGAACTTCCCCACTGTGCCCACCATTCCCGAGGCCATCATCGCCCGCGCCCGGCATCCGGCCTACGGCTATTTTTCTCCCACGGAGGAATATTTTGCTTCCATCATCCGCTGGCACGAAACGCGCAACGGCGTCACCGGCCTGACAAAGGAGTGCATCGGCTATGAAAACGGCGTGCTGGGCGGCGTTGTCAGCGCGCTGAACATTTTCTGCTCCCGCGGAGACAATGTCCTGCTGCACTCCCCCACCTACATCGGTTTTACCCACAGCCTGGAGAACAACGGCTACAACATCGTCCACAGCCCGCTGGTAAAAGACGAAAACAATGTCTGGCGCATGGATTTTGAGGACATGGAAAAAAAGATCGTGGACAACAGGGTCCACGCCGCCGTGTTCTGCTCGCCCCACAACCCCTGCGGCCGCGTGTGGGAGCGCTGGGAGCTGGAGCGCGCCATGGAGCTGTACAAAAAGCACGATGTAATGGTCGTGTCCGACGAGATCTGGTCGGACATCATCCTCGGCGGGCACAGGCATATCCCCACGCAGAGCGTCAGCGAGGACGCCCGCAGCCGCACCGTTGCCGTATACGCCCCCTCCAAAACGTTCAACCTGGCGGGTCTTGTGGGCAGCTACCACATTATTTACAACCCCGTTCTGCGGGACCGCGTGGAGAAGGAAGCCTCCCTGTCCCACTACAATTCCATGAACGTGCTCTCCATGCACGCGCTCCTCGGCGCGTACCGGCCCGAAGGCTACGAGTGGGTGGACGAGCTGTGCCAGGTGCTGACGGCCAATGTGGATTTCGCCTGCGACTTTATCGCCCGCCGCTTTGAAGGCGTGGAGGTCTCCAGGCCCCAGGGCACCTACATGCTGTTTCTGGACTGCACCCGCTGGTGCGAAGCCCACGGCAAAAGCATTGAAGCGCTGCAGCGCGCCGGCTGGGACGTGGGCGTGGCCTGGCAGGACGGCCGTCCCTTCCGCGGTCCGTGCCACATCCGCATGAATCTGGCGTTGCCGCTCTCCCGCGTGCAGGAGGCCTTCCGCCGCCTGGACGAATACGTGTTCAACGCCTGACGGCCGCGCTTCGCCGCATGCCCGCCGGGCGGGATAAAGGGCCCCTCCCGCGAGGCAGCAAAAAGCAATTTTTAAAGGGCAGCCGTTCAGGCTGCCCTTTATAATTATTTGAATGCCGCGCAGACGCTTGCGGTTGGATGCGGAGCATGGTATATTGGCATCCGCACAGAGAATTGGAGGGAATAAAAATGGACCAAAAGCAAAGGGCACGGTTGGCTATATTAAAATCAGTAAACGCTCAACATATAAAAGAATCGGAACGGAACCGGAACACTTTATTGCAAGAATGTTTTCATTCGTTAGAAAGGTATCAAATCCTTAAAGATGAAAAAGAGATTGCTCAAATTGTAAAAATCATTAACACCAATGACGCAAAACAAATGAACCATTGTGAAAAACCAATACCTCTGGAAAACCGTGATTATTATGTAGTTTGGGACAGTGCACAATTACCAGTCATTAAGTGCAACGGAAAGAGCATTCTATCAAGTTGGGACGATGTAGTGGCAGTCGCATTTGATACTCGCATCGTTGATGCAGAAAAAGAGCAAACATTTTTAATCAGGGGGTAGAACCCTGGGCTTGTTCATGGAGCATAAAATATTTGTGTGCTTTTCTAAACAATAGCATGACTTCTATCGCCCGGAAAGACAATGATCCCACATAAAAAAACAAAATCCCCTTGGACAGAAACACAGCCGCTCAATGCGGCGCCAAAAAAGCGAATGCCGGCAGGTTGCGCAAAACGCCGCCCGCCAGCAGCACGCCCACGGCCCCCCAAAGCAGCGCCCTTTCCCACCGGCGCACAGAGCCGTCCCCCGTGCGGACATAGCGCACGGCGTGCACCGCGCCCCAAATGATACCGGGAAGCAGCAAAGCAAGCAGAACGGCGTTTGCCCGCAGCGCGCCCGGAAGATCCAGCCGCAGCAGCGCCAGCCCCATGCGGGACGCGCCGCACAGCGGGCACCAGAGCCCAAGCGCCGCATGGATGGGGCACGCCGGGCCGCGCCCTGTAAGGCCAACCCACAGCGCATACCCCGCGCACAGCAGCACGGGCGGCAGCAGCCACCGGGCCAGCCGGCGCATGCGCGCACGCTCCTCTTTTTTCACCCATGCACCCCTCCCTTTCCGCCTGTTCTGTTCCGATTATAGTTTCGCCCGCCCGGCGGTGTCAAGGAGGTGCGGAGAAAACGAAAAACCGTATTGACTTTTACCGCCGCAGTGTGGTAAAATATCATTCGCGGCACAAACGCCGCATGGATAAGCGAGGATGGCGGAATCGGCAGACGCGCACGTTTGAGGGGCGTGTGGTTATACCATGCGAGTTCAAGTCTCGTTCCTCGCACCA
>ENA-UOJP01002783-UOJP01002783.1-human-gut-metagenome-genome-assembly--contig:-C102-NODE-2783-length-11948-cov-4.971075_pt1 | contig 11948 bp, 12 predicted proteins | sample MGYA00242353_ERZ723900 | MGnify/ENA metagenome assembly ERZ723900
TGGCTGTTGCCACGGCACTTTATTTTATTCCAGCATCCGGGCAAACTCTTCTTCTGTCAGCACCGAAATTCCAAGCTCCTGCGCCTTTTGCAGTTTGCTGCCCGCAGCCTCACCCGCCACTACATAGGTGGTCTTTTTACTGACAGAGCCAGCGGCTTTACCCCCCCGCTTCTCAATCAAATCCTCTGCCATTTTGCGGTCAAACTGCGTAAGAGTCCCCGTGAGTACAAACGTCATGCCAGAAAAACGCTGGTCTACCAGCTCTGTTGTGCTCTTCATATTGACGCCCGCCTCTCTCAGTCGGCGAATCAGATCCTGTGCCTGGGGCTGCGCCAAATACTCCACAATACACTGTGCCGTCACTGCACCTACGTCGTTGATCTCTGTCAGCTCTTCCACGGTAGCGGCGGAAAGCGCGTCAAAGGTTTTGAAATGCAAAGCCAAAACCTTGGCAGCCTTCTCTCCCACCTGCCGAATGCCAAGACCATAGATCAGTCGGCTGAGATCGTTGGAGCGGGAATTTGCTATCGAACGGATCAGATTTTCAGCAGACTTCTTTCCCATCCGGTCCAGCTTAGCGATCTCCGGAGCTTGGAGGCCATACAGATCCGCCGCAGTATGCACCAGATCGTTTTCTACCAGCTGCTGCACCACTGCGGGGCCAAGCCCCTCAATATCCATCGCATCCCGACTGGCAAAATGCGTAAGATTTCTCAGAAGCTGGGCCGGGCACTCTGCGCCGGTACACCGTAGAGCCACTCCATCCTCATCCTGGACCACCTGTGCTCCGCAGACAGGGCAAACCCTGGGGAGCGTGTAAGGGACTGTACCGCTAGGCCGTCTTTCAAAGAGCACTTCGACGATTTCCGGAATGATCTCCCCAGCCTTCTGCACCACGACAGTATCGCCGATACGGATATCCTTCTCCGCAATATAGTTCTGATTGTGAAGCGTCGCACTTGTGACCGTGGTTCCCGCTAAACGTACCGGTGTCAGCTGTGCCTTTGGTGTTAGGACTCCGGTGCGGCCCACCTGGACAGCAATATCTAAAACCTGAGCGTTTTTTTTCTCCGGCGGATATTTAAAGGCCACCGCCCACTTGGGGCACTTCGCAGTAGAGCCAAGTATTCCACGTTCTATCAAGGAATTAACCTTAATAACCGCTCCGTCAATGTCAAAGGGGTACTCCAGCCGTTGGTCGTTGATGCGGTCAATCTCTGCCTGGACCTCCGCTGTCTTTGAGAGAACCTTGTAGGGAATGACTTTGAATCTCTGAGTAGTAAGATATTCCAGTGTTTCCGCGTGGGTGGAGAACTCTCTCCCCTCTGCCAGCTGAAGATTAAAAATCTGAATATCTAGCCGTCGCTCCGCGCAGACCTTGGGATTCAACTGACGCAGGGAACCGGCCGCCGCATTTCTGGGATTGGCCATCAGTGCTTTCCCCTCCAACTCGCGCCGGGTGTTAATCTGCTCAAATACCGAACGAGACATGAAAACTTCACCCCGGACAATGAGTCGCGGCAGCCGCTCCGGCAAAACCATGGGGATAGAGCGAATGGTCTTGAGGTTTTCCGTTACATCCTCACCGACACGTCCATCGCCCCGGGTTGCGCCCTGATAAAAGACCCCATCCCTATACTCTAGTGCAACAGAGAGTCCATCCACTTTCGGCTCCACGGAATAGATCGCGCGATCACCCAGGGCCTCTTCCATGCGCTGGCAGAAATCAGTGACTTCACCGGCATCAAAGACATCTTGCAGGCTCTCCAGGGGTACCTCATGGGTATAGGTGGAAAAGCCTTTCAGCAGCTTTCCACCAATGCGCTGGGTCGGAGAATCCGGAGTGACCTCCTCTGGGTGCTGAGATTCCAGCTCCTCCAATTCCCGGTTGAGCAGGTCGTACTCCCGATCGCTCATAGTGGGTGCATCCAATACATAATATCGATACCCGTTTTCATTCAAAATATCTCGCAGTTGCTTGATTCTCTCGCGGTAGTCCATGATATCTGCCTTTCGTATCAGTTCTTGTTTAAAATATAGTCTTTTGTATCCTCCAAATAGGTGTCAGACTCTGTTGTGAACGAGGTATAGGTATCCGGTACCGCACCAACGATGACAGTCTCAGCTACAATGAAGGAGTTGGATACCTCTGTTGCAGTGGTGAAACCAGGCAGCAAAATACTCACAGATACATCAACTGTTAATATGATCTGGTGCTTAGTCTGGTTGATGCCGGCAGAGGTGAACGCATTGTGAAAGTTGGCCTCTGATGATCCAACGGACTCCATTCTGACTGTAATACGGGGACCGCGTCCAGCTAAAAGCGCAGAACCAGTCAGACTTCCGATGGGTATGGATAAATCTCTTGTGGATACATGATCAATCCGGTTCAAAACTGTATGAAGAATTTCTGCCTGCAGGTGGTTGAACGCTGCCATATTACTGTGGACAGCGGTAATTTTCCCCTCATTATCCTTTTCAAATGTCACAAGCCCGTCATACTGCAATTCTCCGTTCTCAATAGCCTCATAAACTGCCTCCGACACAATGCTCGTCACGGCATTAGAGACCTTTGTGGTTGCTAAGCTGCTCAAAAGAGGCCGCATCTGAACAGCGGCAACCAGTAGTAACGCTACAATTCCAGATATAGCAAAAAGCAGAAGAACTCTCAGCAGATTCCTCCGATCCGTATGGCGGCGGTAATAGAAAAAGCCGGGACGCATGGGTTCCACCTCCCTCCCGCATCTTATGCGGCGGAGGGTTGGCCTTATGGCAGTTGGTTGACAATGTTCTTAAAAGTCTTGCCTCGGTCCATGAAGTTGGCAAAGCGATCAAAGGAGGTACTGGCTGGAGAGAGGATCACCACATCCCCCTCCCTGGAATGGCTGTCTGCCAAGGAGACTGCCTCTTGATAGTCCTCTACATCCAAAATTTCCAGCCCATTATAGTTGGCGGCCTGTTCCACGGATTGGCGGATGACTCCTGCAGTGGCACCGCACAGCAGCAACAGCTTTACTCTCTCGTTGATCACAGGCCCCAGGCTCTCATAAGAGATGCCTTTGTCCTTACCGCCAGCAATCAGAATCACCTTTTGATGGAAAGAGTTCAGTCCGGCAATGGTACGGCTGGGGCTGGAGGCAATGGAGTCATTATACCAGCGGACACCCTTGCGTGTACGAATCAGTTCAATCCGGTGCTCAACGCCCTGAAACGTTCCAGCAAAATCCTGAATAATCTCATCGGGCACCATGCCGTCTACAACGGAAATAGCAGCCAGATAGTTCTCCACGTTGTGAACACCTGGGAGCTTAATGTGGTTGGTTGTCATGATCTGACGCTCCTGGCCACGGGAGCGGGCAATGATGGCCTCTCCACGAAGAAACACACCATCCTTCACTTCCTGTTTTCTGGAAAACAGGCGCGTCCGCCCCAAAGCCCTACATGCTTCCTCCGCAGTTATTGTATTATCTGCGTTAAAAACAGCAATATCCTTTGTCATTTGGTGTGTAAAGATATTTTCCTTTGCAGCAATATACTCCGCGAAATTCCGGTGAACATCCAGATGATTCGGCGCTAGATTCGTAATAACGGCAATGTGGGGGCTGCGCGTCATGGTCATCAACTGGAAGGAACTCAGTTCCAAAACAGCGATATCCTCCGGATGTATGTCTCCCGCTTCTGCCAGGAGTGGGTGGCCAATATTGCCCCCAAGATGGACGGTCTTTCCAGCGCGGCGAAGCAACTCTGCAATCATGGTCGTGGTGGTGGTTTTCCCGTCGCTGCCTGTTACCGCAATGATAGGACAAGGACAGATTTCAAAAAAAATCTCCATCTCGCTGGTCAAACGGCTTCCATTCGCAATGGCTGCTTGCAGTTCTGGAAGATCCGGTCGCATTCCAGGAGTGCGAAAGATAATATCCTCCCTCAGATTCTGTAAATAATCTGCCCCCAGGCGCAGTTTGGCACCTTTGGATGTCAGTGTATCTCCGAGAACGCCCAGCTCTTCCCTGCTTTTCCTGTCACAAGCAGTAACTTCAATCCCATGGGACAGCAGTACATCAATCAGCGGCTGGTTAGACACGCCAATTCCAATCACTGCCACAGTCTTTCCTCTCAGAGAATCCAGATACTCCTTCAATTTCATAGAAGTGCTCCTTATGTCCCGTCCGCCTGAAGGCGGAAAATATCATACTGATCATTATACCGCAGATGCCTAAAAAATACAACACGGGAAAGTGGTACTTCCTTTTGCCTTTTGGAATAACTCAGGATATCAATAACTCCTAATGGAAGGAGGTCGTAGATAGCAACCACTCGATAAGTCCCATTATCTAAAGGCATTGAAATCCATGGCGGTTCTACAATTCCAAATTCAACTTCTCTTCCATCCTCGTACCACACACGAATAGAAGTACAAGCACCGTAATATTCAGTTTGTTGCTCTGGCATAAGAGCCCACAATAATTATGCTCTCAATATGAGAAGCATTTCTTGCATATTCTTGAAGTTCTTGGAAAAAATCTTCGCACAAAATATGATCATTCCTCTAAATCGTGATTGGTATATAACAGTAAAAGATAAAATTGTACGATCTTTTGAAATCCTTCTGAAAGAATGTTGACAACTTTTTCTCCTTCCTGTACAATAAACCGGCGAGGAAAACAGACAGTCGCGTGGTTTGGCCGAAAGGCCTCTTCATGAGGAAAGTCCGGGCTCCATAGGGCAAGGATAACGGGTAACGCCCGCCGAAGGCGACTTCAGGAAAAGTGCAACAGAGATATACCGCTGGTAAATGGCTGGCTGAGGCCGGTGTCTGCCAGTAAGGGTGGAAAGGTGCGGTAAGAGCGCACCCGACGGCTGGGAACTGTCCGTCGCTGTAAACTCTATCCGGAGCAACACCGGTATGGGAGCATAGAGGCTGGCCCGGCTGCTCCCGGGGTGGCTTGAGCGTACCGGCAACGATACGCCTAGATAGATGACTGTCAAATACAGAACCCGGCTTACAGTTTTGCTCGCAGTGATATGGCCCCGCTTGCGGAATCCCGCAGGCGGGGCCTTCTTTCTGATATAGAAAAGAAAAGGCGCAAAAACGCCTTTTCTTTTGAGAGTTATCTTTAGAATGCCTTGTGGTCACAGCCCAGAACATCCACAATCTTGTGGGCAACCATCTCTTTGATGGCCTGCCGGGCAGGCTTCAGGTACTGCCGAGGATCAAAGTCTCCAGGATGCTCTGCAAAGTACTCCCGGATGGTAGCTGTCATGGCAAGGCGCAGGTCCGAGTCAATATTGATCTTGCACACGGCGCTACGGGCAGCTTGGCGCAGCTGATCCTCCGGCACGCCAATCGCTCCGGGCATATTACCGCCAAACTTGTTGATTTTCTCAACAAACTCCTGCGGAACAGAGGAAGACCCGTGAAGCACAATGGGGAAACCGGGAAGCCGCTTCACCACCTCGTCCAACACGTCAAAGCGCAGCTGCGGCTTGGTACCGGGTTTAAATTTATAAGCGCCGTGGCTGGTGCCGATTGCAATAGCCAAAGAGTCGCAGCCGGTTTTGGAGACGAACTCCTCAACCTCCTCAGGATGCGTGTAGGAGGAATCCTCGGCGGAGACCTGTACCTCATCCTCAATGCCTGCCAAGGTGCCCAGCTCCGCCTCTACCACCACGCCGTGGTCATGCGCATACTCAACAACCTTCTTTGTGATCTCAATATTCTCAGCAAAGGGCTTGCTGGATGCGTCAATCATCACAGAGGTAAAGCCGCCGTCAATACAGCTCTTGCACAGTTCAAAACTGTCGCCATGGTCCAGGTGCAGGCAGATGGGCAGCCCAGTCTCAATTACGGCTGCCTCCACCAGCTTCATCAGATATGTGTGGTTAGCATAGGCACGGGCCCCTTTGGATACCTGCAAAATGAGCGGGGCCTCCAGTTCTTTGGCGGCCTCGGTGATTCCCTGAACAATCTCCATGTTATTGACGTTAAAGGCACCGATCGCATAGCCGCCGTTATAGGCCTTCTTAAACATCTCAGTTGTTGTGACGAGTGGCATCAGATCATCTCCTTAATAATTTGTTTGCCATTAGTATGTGAAGGAAAACGATTTTCTGATATGATAATATCACAAAAAAAATAAATTGCAAGTATTTACAATTCTTTTTTTCAATGATATGATAATCGCACTGGAATCTATATAGAGTTGAGGAGGACTTTTTCCATGAATGAGCTGAAAGGCGCATGCATTGTTGGTCAATCCGGTGGCCCCACTTCCGTGATCAATGCCAGTGTCTATGGTGTCATTGATACCGCATTAGGAAATCCCAGCATTACCCGTGTCCTAGGTGCTGAGCACGGCATTAAAGGTGTTCTGAATGACCGCCTGTTTGATATGGGGCAGGAAGATCCCGCTGAATTAGAGCTTCTGAAATATACGCCCTCTTCTGCACTTGGCTCCTGCCGGTATAAAATGGCCGATCCGGATGTAGATGATACAGATTACAAGCGTATCCTGGAAATCTTCAAAAAATATGATGTCCGCTATTTCTTCTATAATGGCGGCAACGACTCTATGGATACCTGCAATAAGATCAGTAAATATATGCAGAAAGTCGGTTACGAGTGCCGCGTCATGGGAGTTCCGAAAACCATTGACAACGACCTCTTCGGAACAGACCATTGCCCCGGATTCGCTTCCGCTGCCAAATATATTGCAACCTCCTGCATGGAGGTTTACCAGGATGCTCGGGTATATGACACTGGCATGGTTTGCATTATTGAGATTATGGGCCGCCACGCTGGCTGGCTGGCTGGTGCTGCTGGTCTTGCCACAGCCTATGGTGCAGGCCCTGATCTGATTTACCTTCCTGAGGTAGACTTCGACATGGAGCAATTTCTGGCAGACGTGGAGCGTATTTATCAGGAGAAAGGGAATTGCATGGTGGCAGTGTCTGAGGGAATTCACTATGCCGACGGTTCCTTTGTATCTGAGGCAAAGACCTCTGCTACAGACGGCTTCGGTCATGCGCAGCTGGGCGGACTTGCCTCCCTGTTGGCTCAGGTGGTCAAGGAGAGAACCGGCGCCAAGGTCCGCGGCATTGAACTGAGTCTGCTGCAGCGCTGCGGCGCACATCTGGCCTCTGAGACAGATATTGAGGAGTCCTATATGTCCGGTAAAGCCGCTGTAGAAAACGCGGTGCACGGCATTACAGATAAAATGGTGGGCTTTGAGCGGTCCTATGAGCAGGGGCAATATGTCTGTCGAACCAAGCTACTGAGTCTGACCGAGGTAGCAAATACGGAGAAGAAAGTTCCTTTGGAGTGGATCAACGCCACCCACAATGGCGTGGAGAAGCCTTTCATTGACTATGTTCTTCCTCTGATTCAAGGTGAACCTCAGCTTCCCAAGCAAGACTCCCTTCCTCGCTTCGCAAAGCTCAAAAAGATTTTGGTAAAGTAATCATGAAAAGAGCGGTAAACACCGCTCTTTTCCTTTTTCTTTCACAGATATGATGTCCGAATTTGTCATATACTGTTCTTAGTTTGTAACCATCTTCGGTTGACAGGCGCCTTTTTTCCTGTTATTATTTCAAAATATCTATCTCTCTGACAAAAGAGTTAAAGTGAGGTTGATAGCAACATGATTCCCCGGATATTTAGATGCTCGTCTCTATTCATCTTGGTGCTACTCCTGTGCTTTTCGGTGCTTCCTTCGGCTTCTGCCGTGGAATTCCAGGATGTTCCCAAAAACCATTGGGCTTACACAGAGATTGCCAAAATGACTGCTCAAGGAATTTTGCAGGGCAGTGGCGGCCTTTTTCATCCAGAAGAACTAGTCAGCAAGCAGGCATTTTTATCCATGGTATGCCGGGCCAGCGGATTGGATGACCGCAGTCTGGAATCCGGGGCAAACTGGTCTGCCCCCGCAATTGCCTACGGTCAATATTTCGGTTGGTTTAACGAGGATGAGTGGAACGAACCATCAGCCCCTATCACTCGGGAATTTGCCGCGCAGCTTTTGGTAAATGCCTTTTTCCCGGAAGCGGTTGGGACGAGTGAGGCTATCCATTTTCAGGATGAGAATGATATTACGTCTAGCCGTCTTCCCTATGTACAGGCCGCTGTTAAACTGGGCTTGATCAGCGGCTATGCTGACGGTACTTTTCTGCCCAAATCCGGACTAACCCGGGCCGCCGCTGCTGCACTGTTATCCCGCAGCCTGCTACAAGAAGAACTGGTATCTGGCCCAAAGATTCAAATCCCAGTTTTGATGTATCATGACGTGTCCTATTTGGGGCATGGGTATTCCAAGACGCCGGAACTCTTCAAAAAGCAAATGCAGGAGCTGAAGGACGCAGGCTTTCACACAGTCTTTTTCTCTGAGATCATTAATTATGTTGAACAAGGGACACCTCTCCCTTCAAAGCCGATTGTCATTAGCATTGACGATGGCTATCATTCCAATTACACCTATATCTATCCGATCCTACAGGAGCTCGGTATGAAAGCAGAAATTTCTCTCATCGGTGACGCCATCCAGTATGCCGACTGGGGAATGAGCTGGGACGAGGTGCGTGAAATGGCCAAGAGCGGCCTGCTCTCATTTCAGGCGCATACGAAATCTTTGCACAGTGATCACACTGCACAGGGTGGCCGTCTTGGGGTTTTGAAGATTGCTTCTGAAAGCTGGTCCCATTATGTGCGAACATTGGGCAATGATACAAAAGCAATCCTGGATCTGATTGAAAAGGAGGTCGGCGTCCGTCCCCAGGTATTCACCTATCCGCGAGGAAAGTTTAACGCTATGTCCGAGGCCGTCACCAGCCGGCTTGGCTGCAAGGTTTCGCTGACCACAAAAGACGGTGTAGCCCAAGTCCGTCAAGGCGATCCCTCCTCCCTGCGGCTGATGGACCGTATCGGGATGGATTTCCGAAACGGAAGTGTCGTGAGTGTGTTGAAGCAATTTGGTTATCAGGCATAATAAAGACCGGCATGAGGGCTTTCCCTCACGCCGGTCTTCCATTATATCTGCCGATTTTTTTGGTAAATGGTCCACAATCCGTCCATCAACAAATATTTATCATATACAATGGGATTCCGTGTGTACTTAACAATCACCGGTGCATTGCCGCCAGTCGCTACCACACTGACAGTCTGGCCCGAAAACTCATCCCGAATCCGGTCAATGATACCATCCAGCATTCCTGCTGTGCCGTAGACGATACCGGATCGCATACATTCTACCGTCGTCTTGCCAATCAACGCTTTTGGATATTGCAGCGAAACGGCCGGCAACTGGGCAGTACGGTGGCTGAGCGCCTCCAAAGAGATATTGACACCTGGCAGCAACAATCCACCCTCATAGGTTCTCCACTCAGAAATCACGCTGATGGTGGTAGCTGTCCCCATATCAATGGTAATGATCGGAGGAGGGAATTTTTCCAGTGCGGCTACCGCATCTGCGACAATATCCGCTCCCATCTCGCTCTGAACCGTTAAACGGATATTGAGTCCTGTTTTGACACCAGGTCCAACCACCATGGGTGGTTTTCCAAGCAGGCGCCCCAGTGCCTTTTCCATCATAAAATTCAGAGGTGGAACCACACTGCACAAGATTGCCCCACTAATCGAACTATAGTCAAAATGATAGAGTGCAAAGAGGTTCATAAGATCAATGCTAATCTGATCAGCAGTTTTGCGGCTGTCTGTATTCACAGAAGCTAAAAGGCGCAAATTTTGATTCCGGTCAAACACACCTATGGAAGTGGTGGAGTTTCCGATATCAACAGCAAGCAGCAAAGTCCCCTCTCCCCTTTCAGATTTTTTCTCATTCTATCGTATCACGTCTTATCCGGTCTTGCAAGCCCCACTGAAAACCGCTATACTAAAAGTGAAAGGAAGGTGCTGAGATATGTATCAAACATGGATCGGTTCTCCGATTGGAAATTTAGTTTTAGCGGCTGATGGACAATCGCTCACAGGTCTCTGGATGGAGTCGCAAAAATATTTTCCCACTACACTGGACTTTGATGTTCAGCCAGAATTGCCGGTCTTTCAGCAGACCCAGGAGTGGCTTTCCGCCTATTGGGAAAAGGCACCACTGCCTGCCATGCCGCCTCTCGCGCCTCAGGGCAGCCCCTTTCAAAGAGCAGTTTGGAAGCTACTGCTGGAAATTCCCTATGGGGAAACTTCTACCTATGGTGCATTGGCTGATCAGCTCCGGGCGCAGGGAATCTCTGCTGCGGCGCAAGCGGTAGGCGGTGCGGTTGGTCATAATCCCATCTCCATACTGATCCCCTGCCACAGAGTTGTTGGAAGCAATGGCAGTCTGACTGGCTATGCTGGCGGTGTGGGACGAAAGTATTTCTTATTGGAGCTGGAAGGGGCGGATATGACAAAGCTGTATCTCCCGAAGCGAGGAACCGCTTTATAAAGATCCATCACTCGGTAAACCAGATTACCGCAGATAGCATTTCACAGTACGTTTTCAATACCCTATTCTCACAGGCCGTGGATTTCCACGGTCCACAATAAACCAGGTATACCCTTATCCTATAATGCCAAGATGCTCCATCAAGATTTTAATACCTAGAAGAATCAGAATGGCACCTCCGGACAACTCCGCCCGCCTTTTATATCTGGCACCAAAGAAGTTCCCCACAATGACTCCTACAAAGGACAGGCAAAATGTTGTACAGCCAATGACAGAAATTGCGGGAACAATATTTACATCTAAAAAAGCAAAGGTTACACCGATTGCCAGCGCATCAATGCTTGTGGCAATCGCCATCAGAAATAGCCGCTTATGGTCCAGCCTTTGTGCAACCGCGCACGCAACCTCTTCCTCTTCTGGAGCCAAAGCATCTCGAATCATATGCCCCCCAATGACCCCCAACAAGGCAAAGGCCACCCAATGATCAATGTTCTGAATGTAACCTGCAAACTGAGAACCTAATGCCCAACCCAAAAAAGGCATCAATGCCTGAAAACCGCCAAAGAAGATGGCAATCTCCGTAGTATAGCGCCAGTTTAGCTTAGGCATACAGAGTCCCTGGCAAATGGCAACAGCAAAAGCATCCATTGATAGTCCAACACCAATTAAAAGCAATTCAAGAAAGCTCATGATTATGTATCTCCTTTGCTGATAGGATGACTGGAACTGAATTCCGGATTGCAATACTGTTAGGCGTTACAGTGCAGTCATAAGCCAGAATATGAACCCCAGCTGCAGCGGCAGTTCGAAGTGCCTTCCCAAAAGCTAAGTGTGTGTCATCATTGGGCGCAACACTCTTAATATGTTCCATTTGCACCACAAAGAACAGGGTCGCATCCAGCCCTGCCTCTACTGCTTTTTGAAGTTCCTGAATATGCTTGACTCCACGCTCTGTAGGTGCATCTGGAAAACGGGCAAAGCCCCCCTCCTCCAGTGTAACACCTTTCACCTCAACAAAATGTCGTCCTTTGGGCGTCTCGAGACAAAAGTCCAGCCGTGAAGCTCCATATCGGTATTCGCTGCGAACTGCTGTTATTCCCTCTAAAAAGCCTCCATTCTCTACCCACTCAGCAAAAACCTTGTTAGGGGCTTGTGCGTCCATATTGATAAGCCTTTTGCCTTTTTGAACTGCAATTAAATCAAACTGGGTTTTTCTGGACGGATTCATGCTTTGCTCCAAGTATACTAACGCACCAGGAATTAATAATTCCCGGCAGCGACCGGTATTCTTCACATGAACAGTTTGAATGCCCTCCGCTGTCTCCACCTGAGCAATGAAACGATTTGGCCTACTTAAAAAGTAGCCTGTCGTTACGGCTTGATAATGCACAGTCTATCCCTCCCCTCACAAACTATCTGAGTAATCAATCAGGTAGTCAAAAGACAATATAAAATTCTATAGGTAAAAAAGTACCCCCCGACAGTTTTCCTGTCGGGGGAAAGATGTTGGCACTACCT
>ENA-UOJP01002791-UOJP01002791.1-human-gut-metagenome-genome-assembly--contig:-C102-NODE-2791-length-11912-cov-16.357932_pt1 | contig 11912 bp, 12 predicted proteins | sample MGYA00242353_ERZ723900 | MGnify/ENA metagenome assembly ERZ723900
CTATCTGTTTACATAATTCATGATTTAAAAGGAATTTCCTATAAAGTAAAAAAAGGGGGATGGCGTCCCCCTATTTCATCTCATCCCTGTACCGGTTGTCATTAAACATCAGATGGAAATACATGGCCTGCTGGGCGTCCACCGGCCTCCGGTCACGGATTGCCTCGTAAATCCGCCGGTGGGATTCCCTGGTCTTGTCATACTCTGTCTCCCGGACAGAGCCGGCAAATACGCGTACCCCGTCTGTAATCACAGGCACCAGGTTGGTCATGACCAGATTGTGGCTGCAGCCGGCTATGTGGGCATGGAACTGGGAATCCTTGTCCGCATAATCCTCATGCTGTTCCATGCAGGATTCCAGTTCCATGAGGATATTGCCCAAAATCCGCACATCCTCCTCAGTGGCATTCTGGGCAGCCAGGGCCGCTATGGGCGGTTCCAGCATGACCCGGATCTGAATTAAATCCTCTGTCAGCTTGCGCCTGTCCTCTATCATGGAAAATCCCAGCGGATCGTCAGCCACCCCGTTCTTATCTGATATGAAGGTGCCTGAACCCTGGCGTATGGTCACGATATTCCTGGACATAAGGATACGCAGGGCCTCACGGACCGTGTTGCGCCCCACGCCCAGACGCTCCACCAGTTCTGCCTCCGTAGGCAGCTTATCCCCGGCCGTGTATCCCTTATCCTGTATCATTCCTAAAAGCTTCTGGGCTGCAATTTCCCCCAGGGTCTGTTTTTCCATGTTGCCTCCTTGTCCGCTCCGTCCTAGCTTGTGTATCACCATAAACAGGCCATTCCATACCCGTATGGTCTTAAATCCGTACAATTCATACCCGTACAATCTTATACCCGGCCGCCTTTGAAAGCCGGTTCATGATTGCCTGTCCCAGGTGGTCCTCTGAAAAACTCTCCGAGAATATATACTCCACCTTCAGGTCATCAAATTCCCTAAGCACCGCATACATGTTATGGGCCACCGATTCCTGGCTCTTCCTGGCTCCGATGCTGCGAACCGTGCCTTCGGTATAACAAGACCGTGATTCGTCCGTACAGATAATACCCACCTGGCAGCCCTGGATGAGCTTTTCATGGGCCAGCTCCCTTACTTTCCCTACCATGCGTTCCACCTGTCCGTCTCCCATCTGCCCACAACAGCCTCCCCCTCCCTGTCCGCGGACAGCTTCATATCCGGCAGTTTCATCCTCCGCGGCTTCCACCAGTGTAAGCTCTGCTCTCGGCGCATAATGACGGTACTTCATCCCGGGCGCTTTCGGCCTTATATCTTCCTTCATGGGTCCCAGTATGGCCGGGTCAATGGTCACCTCCCCCAGCACTTCCCTGAGCATTTCCATGGTGATGGCCCCCGGGCGCAGGACAGACGGCACAGGGGAGGACACGTCCACAATGGTAGACTCCACACCGATTCCCACCGGCCCTCCGTCAATGATCATGTTAATGCGTCCATTCATGTCCTGCCACACATGGTCTGCCGTGGTAGGGCTTGGACGGCCCGAGGTATTGGCGCTGGGCGCTGCCACTGGAACCCCGGCCAGGGCTATCAGGCGTCCAGCCACCGGGTCGTCGGGCATGCGGACAGCCACTGTGTCAAGCCCTCCCGTGGTGCCGTAGGGCACCCTGCCGCTCTTTGGGAATATCATGGTCAGCGGGCCGGGCCAGAAGGCTTCCATCAATTTCCTGCCGGCCACGGGTATCTCCTTTACCAGGGGCGCCAGATCTGCGGCGCATGATATGTGGGCAATCAGGGGATTGTCGGAGGGGCGCCCCTTGGCAGCATAAATCTTCCTGGCCGCATCTTCATCCAGGGCATTGCCGCCCAGGCCGTATACAGTCTCTGTGGGGAAAGCCACAAGGCCCCCGCTTCTGAGTACCGCCGCAGCCTCCGCCAGCTCCTCATCCTTTATGTTCTTTCTATCTTTAATAACAATTCTCTTTGTTTCCATGTCATTACCTCTGTATCCAGGATGTTTTTTACAGGACTTTTTTATATGACTTTTTTGCAAAATGCCCTGTTCCAGACCTTCATCAGCGACCCGCCTGTTTCTGCAGTCAAAAATGCCGGTGTCCAATTTATTGTAACACCGGCAGCCGGGAATGTAAAGTTCATGGCTTTCTATATAGACCCTACAATCCCTTTTACATATTCAGATGCTTTATCCCACGCATCATTTTTCACGTATTCCTTTGGCATCAGGTTGCTTCCAATCCCCACCCCGATAAATCCATTGTCCAGGAAGGTCTTGATATTACCTGCGTCCACACCGCCCACAGCCACATACTCGGTGCCGTCAAAGGGTCCTTTCAGGCTTTTGATATAGGAAGGAGGCATATCCCCTGCCGGAAACAGCTTCATGATGGTATATCCGTACTCCAGGCACACGGCCACATCCGTTGGGGTAAGCACGCCGGGAAGAAGAGGGATGTCGTATCTGCGGCAGAATTCCATGGTGCCCGTGGTTGCCGATGGGGTGAGGAAAAACTGGGCACCCGCCTCCCTCGCCGCCTCACAGCGCTTTGCGCTGATTACAGTACCTGCGCCCACATAGGCATTGTCCCCGAAATGCTTCCTCATAAGCTCAATCTGCCTGGCCGCATCCCCGGAATTCATGGCCACCTCAAACATCCGCACGCCTCCGCGGTACACGGCGTCCGCATAATCCAGCGTCTTGCCTAAGGGCACTCCGCGCATGATTGCACAAATCCTGTTATTCTCCAAAATATGTTTCATTGGTTCCCTTTCCTTTCTTTCCGGCATCCTTACCGGTAGATGATGTCCTCACCTTTCATTGCCGTTTCCATCTGTTCCATGGAGGGATACCCTTCCGTATCCCCATAGGTCTCCGTTGCAAGGGCGCCAGCCACAGCGCCCATCCTTCCGCAGTCCGCCACATCCTTACCTTCCAGGATGCCGCAGAGGAAGGCGGCGTTGAACGCATCGCCCGCGCCCACCGGATCAATGCTGGCACATGGAAACGGCGGGATTTCCGTCAGTCCGTCCCCATCTCCCACAATGGCTCCCTTGGCGCCGTTCTTAACAGCCACATACCTGGCCTGCCCCTTTTCAAACAGGATGTCCATGACCCTGCGGGCCTCAGATACCCCCAGCAGCGCCTCTGCCTCATCCGCTCCCAAAAGCACGATCTGCGCCCTGAACATCATATCCCGCAGCATCGGGACAAAGTCCCTGCCCTTCCAAAGCTTCCTGCGGATATTGGGGTCAAAGCTGATAAGCTTTTCATGCTTCACCGCCAGATCCATGGCTGCCTGCACGGTCTCCCGGCAGCTGTCCCCCAGCACGGGCGTGATTCCGGTAAGGTGGATGACATCGGCCTGGGCCAGATATCCCTCGTCCAGCAGCTGGGGCCGCATATGGCTTGCCGCTGAATTTTCCCGATAGTAAAATACAGAAGTCTCCGATGCGTTCCTTACCTGTTTGAACATGATGCCTGTCCTGTACTCAGGGTCAAACACGACCCTGCTGGTGTCCACTCCCTCTGCCCGTATGCTGTTTTGGACAAACTCCCCAAACTCATCCTTTCCCAGACAGCTGATCCATCCGGCGCTGTGTCCCAGCTTGGATACGCCGATTGCAAGGTTGCTTTCCGCACCGGCAATCCGCATCTCGTAGTTTTTCACATACCGCAAGAATCCCGTGGAACCAGGGGTAAATGCAGCCATTGTCTCTCCAACCGTAACAATCTGAGGCATGTCTTCCTCCTTTTACTTTCTCTTAATGCGAAGATTCCTTCCGTAATATCCGCCTAAGGGCTTTCCATCCCTTAAAGCAACATTGCCGTTGACCATGCAGAGCCACAGTCCCTCGGCCATCCTGGCAGGGTCAGGGAATGTGGCGTTGTCCCTAAACCGCGCCGGGTCAAATATGTTCACATCCGCATAACATCCCTCGGCAAGCCTTCCGCGTCCCTCAAGCTTCATGCGGTCCGCGGGCAGGGAGGTCATTTTCATGACTGCCTGTTCCATGGTAAGGATGCCCCGCTCCCTTACATATTCCCGGATGATTTTTGGAAATGCACCGTACATCCTGGGATGGGGCGTATTGGTGTCCGCATAGATGGAATCCGATATGACCACGGAATAGGGAAGCCTGGCCACCATGTCAATGTCTTCCTGGCACATGCTCATGTTAATGATGGCGGTCCTTCCGTCCTCATCGTGCATCAGCCAGGCCGCGAAGGCCGCGGCATCCTCAAACCCAAATGTCCTGGCTGCTTCCGTCACGGTCATCCCAAGGTACTTTTCATTATGCTTCCTCACAACCCCGGATATAAGTATCCTGTCCCATCCAAGGGTGATTGCAAAGTTATCCCAGTCATCATAGGTCACGCTGCAGGCTTTCCTGAACTCAGCAATACCCTCAGGCGTGCCCATGCGCTTTAACGCACGGTTCATGTCCCCCTGCACGTACACAGGCGGGATCATGGTGGTCAGGGCAGTGGAACCTCCCTCATATGGATAGAAATCGCAGGTCACATCCTGTCCCTTGGCCCTTGCCTCTTCTATCAGCCCGATGGCCCTGTGGATATCCTTTCCCCAATTGGCCATGCCGCAGGATTTGAAGTGGCTGATTTCCACGGCGCAGCCTGCCTTCCTGCCAATCTCAATCATTTCCTTCACGCTGTCCACCATGCTGTCGCCCTCACCCCGTATATGGGCGGTCACGACCCTGCCGTAACGTCCCACCGGCTCCAGCAGCCTGGCAAACTCATCCGTTGTACTGTAGCATTCCGGAAGGTACATGATGCCCACGGACACGCCCGCGGCCCCCTCCTTCATGGCATCCTCCACCAAGGCCCTGGCCTCAGCCATCTCCTTGTCCGTGAACGGGGTGTCGGCAAATCCCTTGACCGTTATCTTCACTGCCCCGGTCCCTATCATGGACCCAAAGTTCACCGGAAGCCCTGTCTTATCCAGCGCTTCCATATAGTCATGATAGGTGCGGATCCGGTTGTCCTTAATGGGCCCCAGCACCGGCTCATCGAATTCATACATCTCCTTTGCGCGCACCGGGTCCGCGCTGGCCGGCGTCATGGAGATGCCGCAGTTGCCCACCACGGTGGTTGTAATGCCCTGGGTCAGCAGGACATCCCCAAAATCAGGGCTGTTAAATGGCTTGGCATCACAGTGGCGGTGTATGTCAATGAATCCGGGCGTCACCGCCCTTCCTGCCGCATCCACCACCAGATCCGCTTCCCGGCAGATGGTTTCCCCAATCCGTTCAATCCTGTCATCTTTTATATATATATCAGCCTTTTTGGGTGCATTTCCCAGGCCGTCGTATACCAATCCGTTTTTTATTAATGTAGAAGCCATTATCCGTCTTCCCCGCTTTCCTTTGTCCCATTTCCTTCGTTCAGATAATTGTACACGGTAAACCGGGAGATGCCAAGGAAGTCCGCCACCTTTTCAGCTGATTTCTTAATGAGGAACGCACCCTTTTCATCCAGATAGCGGACCACTGCCACCTTGTCTTCCTTGGTCAGCATGGCCAGCTGCCTGCCGGTGCTCTGTACCGCATCCTGCATCAGGGTGTCCAAAAGCTCGTCCACATTGGCGGTGAATACTTCCTTGGTGTTTGTCTCAGCGCCCTGACCGCTCAAGGCCCTCATGGCTGCCTCGCCAATCATAAGGCCTGTAATATCAAGGTTGATGCAGAGGCTTCCCTCTACTTTGCCATCCTCGCCCATGAAATACTTGCTGGAGGTGCGCAGCGTCCTGCCGTCCTTTGTATAGTTGATATAACCATACTGGTCTTCAGGCATGGCTGTCCCCCTCAGTATCTCCAGGCCCGCATTGGTGCCGCCCCCGCCTACCTCACGGCCCGTCACATGGCCGTTATAGATGGACACGATCGTGCGGTCATATGGCAGCGTCAGGTCGTGGAGCACCACCTCACAGTTCGTCCCGAACTGGATGGCAATACACTTTGCCAGACTGTCAAGAACCTCGAAATTATCTTTTACAAACCCCATGAACCTATCTCCCTTCAAGCCTTAAGGCATCAGGACTTAATCCCGATGCCCGGCTGATGCTTATTTTACAGCTCCTCTTGATTCCACAACCAGAGCCAGTCTTTCCTCTTCAGACATTTCCTCTTTCTTTGTACATAAGGAAACAATCACTTCCGCTGCAAGGGCTACCAGTGTTGCAGGAATGGCAGGTCCGGTGAAAATGCCTGCCACCGCGCCGGAGAATGCAGGGACCGCCAGATACAGGACGCCGAACAGGGTTCCCACGCCTACCGAAGCAATGCCTCCCTGCCAGGTGGCGCGTTTCCAGCATGCGCCTAACAGCATGGCAATGGATACGCCCGGAATGATGGAGCCGATTACATTGCTGATGTAGCTCATGACATCCTTTGCAAACAAGGTTGCAAAGAAGGCAAGGAGCAGGGTTGTCACGGTGGCTACCCGTGAATATTTGCCAACCTTCTCATCCTCCAGCTGCCGGCCGGTGAGGATCGGGTAGATGTCCTGTATCAATATGGTTACTCCTGCGATTGCATCGGAGTCACCGGAGGACATGGTTGCGGACAGGCCGGAAATCATGAACATAAGACCCAGGACCGGTCCTAACACAACGGTTGCGATATAGGTAAATGCAAAATCCGGCTGTTCCAGCACTGCCTGCGCGCCTGTATTGGTTGCGATTGTAAATGCCGCCATACCAATAATAGCAGGAAGAAGGGAGAAAATCAACAGCAGCCAGCCAGAAAGGCTCAAAGCCCGGATTGCGGTCTTGTCATCCTTGGCCGTGTAGATACGCATACGGTATGTAGGCGTGCCCAGACAGGGGATGGCAATGGAGAACATCAGTGAGAACAGCGCCATGCCTCCCATGGACTCAACACCGTAAAAGCTTAAGTTGCCTGCCTTGCCGGCTTCGGTGATGGTCCCGGATATGGTCCCCCATCCGCCTGCCATGGGAATGGCAATGGCTGTGATGGCGATGAATCCGATTACAAGCACGGTCAGCTGGATCAGGTCTGTCCATACAACCGCCAGATATCCGCCGATGATAACGTAGATTCCAAATGCAAGCACTGCCACCAGCTTGGAGGTGGTCAGGTCCATTCCGGTTACATAGCTTAAATAGGTAGCCCCTCCATTGATATGGTTCCCCAGCCATACAACCTCTATGATGTACATCATGAAACTCATGACAGCTTTGACCATCTTATTGCCATTGTAATGGAACTGTGCTTCCTCAGCCATGGTCAGCAGGTTCTTGGCCCTTAGCTTGGACTTCTTGGCTACCAGTACCAGGGCCAGGATCCCAAGGGCGGCGCCCATACCATAGGCAGAACCGCCAAAACCATTCTTAAACCCGTTGGCCGTTGCCCCGATGGACGAGCCTGTACCGATAAGGGTGGCGCCCATGGTGGCAAAAATAAGATACATGGGCATCTTACCTCCGCCTGTAAGGTAATCTTTTCCTTTGGATTTGCCCTTGCTGCAGATAATGCCTACCACAATCATTAAAAGCACATAAAGCATGAATCCAATAATAAAGAATGTTGCATGGGTCTTTGTTAACATACTCTTCCTCCTTTGTATTATAAATGGATAGTGTCACACAGGATTGTTGGACCTGTTTCTGAATTCTGCCAAATTTTTGAACGGTTCAACAATTTGTTTAACCCCATTGTAATAAGCTTTAAACAAATTGTCAATATGTTTTTTGACCTTTTTGTGCACTTTTTTCTTTATCCCCATATTATGTCTAACTTTTTTGCATATATTTTTATTTTCAGCCTTGTAAGCTTCAACAATTTGTGTTATAACCATAATGAACAGTGTTTCTGGTTCTGCCGAGTTCAGATGAGAAGGAGGTTGTTATGGATAATCATTATAAGTTTGAAGAACCCAAAGATGTAATCACCCCGGCCCTGGTCTATTACCTGGATATCATTAAAGAAAATATTAAGAAGGCAGTGGACCTGGCCGGCGGACCCGGATATCTGTGGCCCCATGTAAAGACCCACAAGATGGCGCAGATGGTCCGCCTTCAGATGGAAGCCGGCATAACCCGTTTTAAGTGCGCCACCATAGCGGAAGCAGAGATGGCCGCCAGCTGCGGGGCAGCCCATGTCCTCGTGGCATACCCTCTGGTAGGCCCGAATATCAGCCGTTTCATCCAACTGATGCAAACCTACCCCCAGGTCTGTTTCTGGGCAGTGGGTGACAATGAGGGACAGGTACGCGCCCTTGGGCAGCAATGCTCCAAAGCCGGTCTCAGGGCCAATGTCCTGGTGGATGTGAACCTGGGCATGGACCGCACCGGCGTACCGGTTCAGGATACAGGTGCATTCTTCATGGAGTGCGCTTTGATGGACGGTATCTCCATGATGGGGCTTCACTGTTATGACGGACACCGCACCGAGCATGACTTTGACCGGCGCAAGAAGGAAACAGACGCCAGCGCTGCCCAGATTCAGGCAATCTCAAGCAGCCTGTGTGAAAAAGGCTACTCCTGCAGGACCCTGGTATTGGGCGGTTCCCCTTCCATGCCGTGTTATGTGGATTTTCCCAGGACACAGTGTGAGGTGTATCTCTCCCCGGGCACCTATTTCGTCAACGACTATGGGTATACAATGAAGTATCCGGACCTTGTGTTCACTCCGGGCGCAGCCATCCTGACCAGGGTCATCAGCTGTCCGGTGAAAGGGCATTTTACACTGGACCTGGGATATAAGGGGATTGCCTCTGACCCGGAAGGGACCCGGGGCGTCATTGCCGGGATGGAACATGTCAGGGAACTGTTCCAGAGCGAGGAACATTGGGCCTTTTGCATGGAACCGGGATACGAAGACCAGTGCCCCGGAGTGGGGGATGAACTTTTCGTGGTGCCCACCCATATCTGTCCCACAAGCGCCCTGTATCCCTCCGTACCCGTGGTGGAAAAGGGACATATCCGCCATACTTGGGAAGTAACAGCCAGAAACCGTAAAATAAACATTTGATTGAAAGGAAATAATACTATGGCAAACGTATATGACAAATTAAACGAAAAAGGAATCACCCTTCCCGCGCCGCCGCCAAAGGGCGGTGTTTATACACCGGTCCAGGAATTCGGGACAAACCTCTTATACTGCTCAGGCTGCGGCCCTGACTTAGGAAACGGCAATACCGTGGTCGGCAAATTAGGAAAGGACCTGACCGTTGAGGAAGGACAGAAGGCCGCCTATAACTGCATGCTGAACCTTCTGGCAAACATTGAGGCCAAAACCGGCGACCTGAACAAAATCAAACGTTTCGTAAAAGTGCTGGGTTTTGTGAACAGCGCAGATGATTTTACCCAGCAGCCCCAGGTGGTAAACGGCGCTTCCAACCTGCTTGTTGACCTGTTCGGCGAGGAAGCGGGCTGCCCGGCCCGTTCCGCCATCGGTACCAATGCACTTCCCGGGGGAATTGCATGTGAAATCGAAGTCCTGGTGGAAGTGGAATAAGAAATCCTGATGGAAGCAGGATAAAATCCTGTTGGAAACAGAATAAAATCCTGCCAAAGGCGGAATACAACAGCATATTGCAAGTCCTTATGTACTAAAAAAACTCCTGTATACGGGAAACACGGCATTTTGCCGCCAACTTCCCGTACAGGAGCTTTTAATTTTATAGTTTAATCAATCTCTTCTCATGACCGAAACGGCTTTTTCCAATGGATTGCATCCACACTGCATTCCTTCATGCATTCCCCGCACTGGATACATTCCATATCCCCAACATTCCTAATATCCATCCTGCAGGTGCGCACGCACCTGCCGCAGTTGGTACAGGCGCCTTCATCTATCCTTACCCCCAGCATTGCCACCGGGGCAAAAAGGGAATAGATTGCCCCAAGAGGGCAGAGGAAACGGCAGAAGCTTCTGTAAATAAAACATGCGCTGATGAGGATGACAGCCATCACAAACACTTTCCAGGAAAACAGCGCCCCTGCAAGGCTGCCCAGCGATTCGTCCAGGAGCACCAGCGGGATACCGCCTTCCAGGGTTCCTGCGGGACATATGTATTTGCAGAACGCAGGCACCGGAAGCCTTGTGGCCATCTTAAGTATAATGGGGAGCAGGATTACAAATACAATCAGTATCATGTACTTCAATTTGGATAATACCCGGGTAAACCGGCTCTTCTTAAGTTTGGGGACAGGAATTTTATAAAGCAGTTCCTGCACAAGCCCGAAGGGGCACAGGAAACCGCATATGGTCCTTCCCAGCGTGACCCCAAGAAGCAGCAGCACCCCCAGTATATAAAAGGGTATCTTCCGGTCCAATGCCGCCAGGGAGTTCTGAAGCGTTCCCAGCGGGCATGAACCCACCGCGCCTGGACATGAGTAGCAGTTAAGCCCAGGCACGCATAAGCCCTTGGCCTTGCCCTGGTAGATGGATACCTGGGCAAATCCCTTCAGGTTCAGGTTATATAGTAATGCAGAACAAAGCTGTATCAGCCGCCTTTTCATGGTCCTCATCCTTTCATCCGATTCCTATGCATTCCAGGCATACCCGTATGGCCTTGTGCAGGGTATCCTGATATCCGCCCTGGTACAATCCGGTGCACAGGAATATGATTCCCAGAAAAAGAAGCAGGACAGCTATTTTATTCTGTCTTGTCATATGCCTCATATGGGACAAACCTCCTTTTCACGTGTCTCCATAGCCAGGACGTGCCCTGTCTGATAGTACGTGTCCTGTCTGATAGTACGTGCCCTGGCTGATAGTACGTGTCCTGGCTGATAGGACACGTACTGGCTGATAGGACATGTATTGGCTAATCATCCATCCCATCCCTGACACGCCCTGATATCCCTGTATCCTTATAACCCCAGCGCCTCTTTATACCTGTCGTACATGGTATCTGCGTCATATGCGCCTGTTGATACATGGGTAATCTTGCCATTGGCGTCAAGAACCACGGTATATGGTATGGAATTGGATGGATAGAGCATGGCTACCTCATAATTTTCATCCAGCGCCACCGGGAAGGTGTATCCGTTCTCGTCCACAAAATCCTTTACCGTATCAGCATCATCCCCGCAGTTCACTGCAATAATGCCTATTTCATCCCCAAAGTCCTCTTTTAGACGCTCAAATGCAGGCATTTCCCTGACACATGGTCCGCACCAGGTTGCCCAGAAATTAATGATGACAGGCTTGCCTTTCAGGTCCGAGAGCGCGAGGCTGGAACCGTCAATCAGCTCTGCCGTGAAGTCAGGCGCCTTATTGCCTGCCTTTAAAGGCACGCCTGGCTGGGCCTCGATACCGCTGTCGCCCTCGCCCTGACCGGCGTCTGCCTGGGCTTCATCCGCCGCTGCCTCACCGGCGTCTGGCCGGGTCTCACCTGCCGCTGCCTCACCGTCTGTCTGTCCGGCGCCTTCCGGCGCTTTGTCTTTGGCTGCCTCACCGGCATCCTGGCCAGCATCCGTCTTATCCTTATCTGCCGCGTCTTTCCCTGCAGCCCCGCCGGTCTGCCCGTCTCCTGGATTTCCTGCCGTTGTGCCTGCTGCTTCCTTCACATCCCCATCCGCCTGCGCAGCCGTTGTCTGTTCCCCACCTTTGCCCGCAGAACTGCATCCCGCAGTCTGAAGGGCCATACATATGGTCAGGGACAGTACCGCCCCCATCCTGACCGCTGATTTCCTATTTACCATAAAATACGGTTTCCTCATATAGATTTCCTCCCATCATTCCAAACCGCGCCGTGTCCGTCCCATCCGGCGCAGCCAGTGCCCAGAGCGTGTCTGAAAATTGCTTTCCGCCAAATCTGCCACATACCGGGACGCACAGCGGATGGAAAGCAATTTTTAAACACACCCTGGTTTTAGTATCCAGTATCATGATTTACAATCCGCAGTGACAAAAAAAGCTCGGTTGTCCGGGC
>ENA-UOJP01002792-UOJP01002792.1-human-gut-metagenome-genome-assembly--contig:-C102-NODE-2792-length-11904-cov-4.194616_pt1 | contig 11904 bp, 10 predicted proteins | sample MGYA00242353_ERZ723900 | MGnify/ENA metagenome assembly ERZ723900
ATGAAGGAATCCAGCCACTTTATTTTGGATATAAAGATACCTGGACCTGCCTTGCACCTTGGAATGCACTTGCAGTCGGACTTGCACCATCCGATGTTTGTCAGCAGGTGAATAAGGGAGAAACAACCTTCTCCAAAGAATATCCGCAAGTGGCAGAAAAAATGCTTGAATTGTTAAATTATGGTGAAGATGGACCGTTTGCATACGGATACAACGATGCATGTACTGCATTTGCAAATGGTGAATCAGCGATGTATACAATCGGAAGCTATGCAATTCCGCAGATCAAATCTGTAAATCCGGATATGAATATCGGATCCTTTGTTATGCCGGCTAATGATTCGGAAGAGGACAATGTATTAAATTCAGGAGTAGATCTGCAGTTTTGCGTGATGGATGCATGTGAAAATAAAGAAGCGGCATATGAAGTACTTGATTTCCTGATGGATCATGATAGTATCCAGTCATACTTAGATGCACAGAATGCGGTGCCTTGTAAAGACGAAGATTTTGCATTAGCTCCGGAACTGGAAGATATGAAACCATATATTCAGGATAACCGTATGGCGGATTATCAGGATCACTATTATCCGTCAGAAATGGCAGTCGATGCACAAATCCAGACACTTCTCATAAACCAGGATGTTGACGCATTCCTGAAAAAATTTGACAAAGACTGGATCAGATATAACAGGGATATCATTCGTATGATGGAAGATTATGAAGCAGGCAAGTAGGAGGGATACAGATCATGAATAAATTGAAAAGGATGAATGGCAGAGAGCGGACATTTTTACTGATTACGATACCGATACTTGCGTTGTTTTTCTGCTTTAATACGCTGCCACTTATTAAAGGTGTTATTTATAGTTTTACAAATTTTCGAGGATATGGCGAGTTTGACTGGGTAGGTATTCGGAATTATACAGACTTATTTACTGATGCAAGAGTCGGGAAATCCTACCTGTTTACATTCAAGCTTGCAATTGTTGCAACAATAGTTGTAAATGTGTTAAGTCTTGTTTTAGCTCTTGGATTAAACAGTAAAATTAAATTTAAAAGTGCACTCAGAGGAATGTATTTCGTTCCAAATATTTTAGGAGCACTTGTAGTGGGCTATATTTTCAATTACTTTTTCACTTATATTCTTCCGGCAGTTGTAAAAATGATGGGCGGAAAAGGTGACAGTATCCTGGCAAGCTCAAAATGGGCATGGGTTGCGATCGTAATTGTATGTGCATGGCAGTCTGTTGCAATGAATACGATTATTTATATTTCTGGACTTCAGACGGTACCGGAGGATGTATACGAAGCAGGTTCTCTTGATGGAGCGACCGGATGGAAAAAATTCAAGAATCTGACATTTCCACTGATCCTTCCATTCTTTACCATCAATATGGTACTTTGCATGAAGAATTTTCTGATGGTATTTGATCAGATCATGGCTCTTACCAAAGGAGGTCCGGCGCAGAGTACAGAATCAATTTCATTTTTGATTTATAACAATGGTATGGCTGGAGGACAGTTTGGGTTCCAGAGTGCCAATGCAGTTGTGTTCTTTGTAGTGATCGTTGTGGTCTCTGTATTACAGATGAACTTTTTGGGAAATAAGGAGGAACAGTTATAATGAAAGTAAAGGTGAAAGAAAGAGTAAACTGGCCAATCACAATTTTATTGATTCTGGGTCTTGTAACCGTTATTTTTCCTCTTTATCTTACAGTTGTGATTGCATTTAAGAAACCGTCGGAAATGACAAACAGTATTTCCGGAATCTTATCACTGCCAAAAAGCTGGAGCTTTTCTAACTTTGCAGAAGCAATGCGTGTAACAGATTTCTGGCATTCACTGGGCAACAGTGTGCTGATAACGATTGTAACGGTAGTTCTTTCCATTCTGATTCATTCTATGATCGGTTATGTGATCGGAAGAAGTAAAAGTACCAGTAAATTTTACAAAGTAACCTATCTTTATATTGTAAGCGGTATGTTTGTTCCATTTGCAATTTTGATGATGCCACTTGTGAAGCAGACAGCACAGATGGGAATTGACAATATTTTCGGTGTTATTTTGTGTTATCTTGTATTTTATATGCCGATGAATGTGCTCTTATACTCCGGTTATCTGAAAAATATTCCGATGGCACTGGAAGAGGCTGCACATGTAGACGGGGCAACAACCTGGAAAACTTACTGGAGCGTTATTTTCCCAATCATGAAACCGATGCATGCAACAGTAGCGGTACTTACAGCACTTGGTACATGGAATGATGTTATGACACCACTTGTAATTCTGGCAGGTAGTGATGTGAACACACTGCCACTTGCACAGATGACATTCCAGACACAATTTGGAACCAATTATAATCTTGCATTTGCATCCTATTTACTGGCACTGCTTCCGATTTTGATTTTCTATCTGATCTGTCAGAAACAGATTCTGAACGGTGTTGTAAATGGCGCAGTAAAATAAATTTGACAGAAGCTTAAGGAGAAGAACATGGGAATCATATACAACGAGAAAGCAAAAACATTTACATTACATACCCAAAATACAACGTATCAGATGCAGATTGATGCATATGGATTTTTACTGCATTTATATTATGGAAGAAAGACAGATGGAGTTATGGACTATCTTCTGACCTATGCAGACCGTGGCTTCTCCGGAAATCCGCAGGATGCAGGAAATGACAGAACATATTCTCTTGATGCGCTGCCGCAGGAATTTCCATGCCGCCTGACAGGAGATTTCCGAAGCCCGGTGCTGGATCTGGTAAATGCAGATGGTTCTTTGGGATGCGATTTAAGATATCAGGGATATGAGATTTGTGATGGAAAATACAATTTGAAGGGACTTCCGGCGGTTTATGCTGCCGAAGAGGAAGCCCAGACTCTGATCATTTATATGAAAGATCAGGTGACAGGATTACAGGTAGAATTAATTTATGGAGTTCTTCCGGAGTATGATGTGATCACAAGAAGTGCAAAAGTGATCAATACAGAAGAAGATAAAATCAGACTGACAAAAGCACAGGCAGCGTGTATCGATTTCGTTCATGGTGAATTTGACGTAATTTCATTTTACGGACGTCATGCGATGGAAAGAAATACGCAAAGAATACCGGTGGGACATGGAGCTTTTGTAATCGGAAGCCGCAGAGGAACATCCAGCCATCAGTATAATCCGATGATGATACTGGCAGAAAAAGAAACGACGGAAGACGCAGGTACTTGTTATGGAATGTCCTTTGTATACAGCGGAGGATTTAAAGCAGAAGTAGAGAAGGATCAGTTTGGACAGACAAGAATGCAGATGGGATTGCAGGAAGAGCAGTTTTCTTATCCATTGGAAAAAGGACAGGAATTTGTGATCCCTGAAGTTATTTTAACCTGCAGCAATCAGGGACTTGGAAAGCTTTCCCAGAATCTGCAGAGATGTATCCGTAAAAATCTGTGTCGCGGAAAATATAAAGAAAAAGTAAGACCGGTACTGATCAACAGTTGGGAAGCATGCTATTTTGATTTTACGGGAGAAGATATCTATCATCTTGCCGAGCAGGCAAAGGATCTGGGAATCGATATGGTTGTACTGGACGATGGATGGTTTGGAAGTCGAAATGATGACAACAGTGGACTTGGCGATTGGAAGGTTAATGAAGAAAAGCTGCAGGGAAGTCTTGGTGACCTGATCAGCAGGATCAATGCGTTAGGTGTTAAATTCGGGCTCTGGTTTGAGCCGGAGATGGTAAATGAAGACAGTGATCTTTACCGTGAACATCCGGACTGGGCAATTCAGATTCCGGGAAGAAAACCGGTAAAAGGAAGAAACCAGCTGATCCTTGATTTTTCGAGAAAAGAAGTTGTGGATGCTGTTTATGAGCAGATGTGTCAGGTGCTCGATCAGGGAAATATCGAATATGTAAAATGGGATATGAACCGAAGTATGGCAGAAGTATATTCTATGACAGCAGAAGAACAGGGCAGTGTGCAGTATGACTACATGCTTGGACTTTATGATTTCCTGGAGCGTATTATAAGCCGCTATCCAGACCTTCTGATCGAAGGCTGCAGTGGTGGTGGAGGTCGTTTTGACGCGGGAATGCTGTATTATACACCACAGATCTGGTGCAGTGATAATACCGATGCAGTGGATCGTGTAAGGATCCAATACGGAACATCCTTTGGCTATCCGGTATCTGCAGTTGGATCTCACGTATCTGCAGTTCCGAATCATCAGACAGGAAGAAAGACATCACTCCATACAAGAGGTGTCTGTGCCATGGCAGGAACCTTCGGCTATGAACTGGATCCGGCGAAAATGACAGATGAAGAGCGCAGAGAGATCAGGGAACAGATAGTAGAATACAAAAAATATGCACAGCTTGTACAAAATGGACTTTACTATCGACTGAGTAATCCATTCGCAGAAGAAATCGGCGCATGGGAATTTGCATCAGAAGATGGGAAAGAAGTACTTGTAAATGTAGTTATGCTTGAAATCCATGGAAACATGACAGTAAATTATGTAAAAATGAAAGGTCTGTGTGCCGGACAATTCTATAAAGATTCAAATACCGGAAAAATTTATCCGGCAGAGGCGCTGATGGAAGTTGGAATTCCGATGCCGCTTGAATTTGGTGAGTACAAAGCATATCAGATTTATCTGGAAATGGTCGAGTAAAAATGAGAAAAACAAATGATATTTTTGAAAAGAGACTGGCGAAGCATATGGATGAGCTTCGCTGGCTCTATATGGAATTATATGATAATGAAGCAATGTTTGCAGAGCTCTGTGAACAGATGCAGAATTACTATCATGCAAGAAATGCGAAACTTCGAAAGAGAGATCTGGAGAAGGAAAAGGATCAGGCATGGTATCGTAAAAAAAACATGCTGGGAATGATGCTGTATATTGATAATTTCGCCGGAAATTTAAGAGGAGTCAAAGAAAAGCTTAAGTATTTGGAAGAATGTGGTGTAAACTGTATTCATCTGATGCCGTTTCTCGATTCGCCAAAGGGAAGATCCGATGGAGGCTATGCGGTTGCGGATTTCAGAAAAGTAAAGCCGGAACTTGGAACCATAGAAGACCTTGCAGATCTGGCTGAAGCCTGCCATGAAAAAGACATGAATCTGTGTATGGATTTTGTAATGAACCATACTTCCGAAGATCATGAATGGGCACAGAAGGCAAGAATGGGTGAAGGCGAATATATGAGCCGGTATTTTTTCTGTGACAATGAAAACTATGTCAGAGAATATGAGAAAACAGTGCCACAGGTATTTCCGGAAACTGCACCGGGGAATTTCACCTGGCTTCCTGAAATCGGACACTACGTGTTGACTACTTTTTATCCTTACCAGTGGGATCTGAATTATAAGAATCCGAGGGTGTTTAACGAAATGATGTATAATTTCCTTTTCCTGGTCAATCAGGGGATTGACATTCTGCGGATCGATGCAGTTCCCTATATCTGGAAGGAAATGGGGACAAGCTGCAGAAATCTTCCACAGGTACACACGATAGTCAGGATGATGCGTATGATCGGGGAGATTGTGTGTCCGTCGGTTGTATTATTAGGGGAAGTCGTGATGGAACCGGAAAAAGTAGTTCCTTATTTTGGTACCATAGAAAAGCCGGAATGTCATATGCTTTATAATGTAACCATGATGGCTACTACATGGAATACGGTTGCGACGAGAGATACCAGACTTTTACGGATGCAGCTTGATATTATGAACAACCTTCCGAAAGAGTATACTTTCTTAAATTACCTCAGATGTCATGATGATATTGGATGGGGATTGGATTTCCAGACACTTGCCGGTTGGGGAATGCAGGAAGTCCCACACAAAAGATATCTGAATGACTTCTTCACGGGAAAGATCGCAGAAAGTGTGAGCCGCGGGGAACTTTATAATGAAGATCCGATAACAGGAGATGCCAGATTCTGTGCAACGACAGCTTCCATGTGTGGAATTGAAAGTGCCGGATTTGAACAAAATGAAGAAAAGAAAAAAAGAGCAGTCAGATTTGATCTGATGCTGCATGCATATATGATGGTGCAATCCGGAATTCCAATGCTTTACAGTGGAGATGAGATTGGTCAGGTAAATGATTATACTTATAAAAATGATCCGGAAAAACGGGTTGATTCCAGGTATATCCACAGAGGAAAATTTGACTGGAAGCTGGCAGACGGACGAAAGAAAAAAGGAACGGTACAAAAAGAACTGTTTGATGGAATTGGAAAACTTAGATCCATCCGAAGTAAGGAAAAAGTATTTGACGCATCGGCAAATGTCTGGACGCTTGATACCTGGGAAAATGGAATCCTTGGAGTTGTGCGGGAACTGGAGGGCGAGCAGATGACAGCACTTTTTAATTTCGCAGAAGAGGACCGGACAGCCTGGATCGAAGAAGAGGGAGAGTATATGGATTTATATACCGGTAAAAAAGTCAGCCTTCAGGCAATAAAAATGGAAGGCCATTCCTTTGTATTAGCAAAGAAATGCTAAAGTAAGATAGAAAAAGAGCAGGTAAGAAATTCTATCCTTTCTTACCTGCTTTTTTTACTTTATTGGTTTTCCTGCATATCTTTCAGCATCTGGATAAGTTCCAAATCCTTTTCGGTAACACGGAAATTAGTGGTATAATTCCGTCCTTCCGGAGATTTGACGGAGATTTCGATGATGCTGTCTTTGCGGCATGCATCTCCTTTTACTGCATGAATAAAAGGCATAAATTTAGGATGCTCCTGTTGAAAAGTGGAAAATGCGGATTTCAGTTTTGCAAGCATTCCAAGCTGTTGAAAGTTAAGCGCCATAAAATACTCCTTTATAATTCAATATATCCATTGAACCCTCCAAGGGTGTAATATGCTTTTTTATCTTCTGGTTTCAGATAAATGGAGAGAGCTTCCGGATTTTCTACAGCGTGTCCCTTTGCATTGCAGTCAGCGATCACACGTTCTGTGATAGCGGCTACAGTATATTCTGCACTCTGGTACTGAACATAGAACGCAGGATTTTTGGCAGGAACTTCTACTGGTACTTTGACTTCTTTTACAACTTCTTTTATCTCTACAACAGGAGTTGCTGTAGCCGGTGCTGATGATGTAGCTGTAGCAGTTACTGCTGATTCAAGTGTTCTTTTCTGTTTTTTCTTATCGATTCTTTTATTCATTATTATTACCCCTTTTTCAAATTGTATAACATCTATTATATTACTTTTATATGGAGAAGTCAAAATGGTATTTATCACAGATATTTTGCAGAAAATGAAAAAGGGTTGCGCATAATGGTGAGATATGAGTATAATGAGTATTGTGTAATTGGAGTATAACCGGGAGGAAAAGGTAGAATGAATAGAGCAGCATTATTTTTTGATATTGATGGGACCGTACTCAGTGGGATTACAAAAGAGATTCCCGCAAGTACGGTAGATGCACTTAAAAGGGCACACGACGCAGGACATTTTTTATTTATCAATACAGGAAGAACATACTGCAGTGTTCCGGTGGAACTGAAAAAACTTCCATTTGATGGATATTTGTGTGGATGTGGGATTTATTTTACATTTGATGAAGAAATTATTTTTGAAAAGCATCTGGATCCGGAGAGGGGCGATGAGATCGCTGATTATATGACAAAATGTCAGATTGATGGGATTTTTGAGGGAGCAGAAGATGTGTATTTCACTTCAAGAGTTTCAAGATTTGACAGATTGGAACATACAAAAAAATACATGAATAACCGTGGACTTGGAATCGAGCGTTATATGGAGCAGAGAAGATGTCCATATGATAAAATCTTTATTTATACGGATGAAAAAAGTGATGTAAAAGCATTTTTTGAATTTATCAAAGATGATATGGAAGTAATTGACCGTGGAAGTAATACGTTTGAATGTATCCTGAAGGGCTATACAAAAGGAACTGCGATTGACTGGGTACTGGAGCATTTTGGAATGACGAGAGATCAGTCATATGTATTTGGAGACAGCAGCAATGATCTGGCAATGTTCCGGCATGCCGGGCATGCGATTGCGATGGGCGCGCATGACCAGGTGCTGGAACCTTATACAGAATTTGTTACAAAGACCGTTGAAGAAGATGGAATTGCTTATGCGATGAAGAAATATGGACTGATCGATTAGAGAATCCTCCGATAAAGTGACAGAGAAAAATTCCTAAGATGCAGTAGCTTTTATAAGTTCATCAAGAGAAGCAAAATGATAACCCATTTCTTCCCATTTGTTGTGAAGGTCATCTAAGATTTCAGCGTTTGTAGAGGACGTACTGTGGAGTAAAACGATGGCACCGGGATGGATCCTCCCAAGCAGCTTTTCAAAAGCCTCTTCGTGGGATGGCTGGCTATCCTGATACCAGTCGACGTAGGCGAGACTCCAGAAGAAGGTATGATAGCCAAGATCCTGTGCCATTTTCAGGTTGGCTTCGCTGTATTTGCCTTGCGGTGGACGATAAAATCTGGAAATTTCCTGTCCGGTGATCTGCCGATACAGTTTTTCAACTGTCTGGATTTCTTCAGAAAAGGACTCTATTGTAGAAATCTGTGACATGTCTTTGTGATGCCAGGTGTGGTTGCCGATGGTGTTACCGGCAGCGAGGATCTGTTTGATAAGTTCTGGATTGCTTTCCAGAAGTGTGCCGACGACGAAGAACGTTGCCGGAGCCTGATGTTTCGTAAGAGCTTCCAGAATAGCCGGTGTATTTCCATTTTCATAACCGGCATCGAAAGTAAGGTAGATTACCTTTTCGCCGGTGTCCTGTGCGTAAAAGGCATCAAATTTTTTCAACTCGTCAAATGTGGCATTGCCGACAGGGGGATCCCCATCAGTTTGGAAGCTGAGCCCCCAGTTGCCTTCAGAAGAGGTGGGAACAGCGGCTGAAAAGAAATGATCATGCAGAAATGCAGCGCCGGTTCCCACAAAGAAAGCCGCGAGGAAAAGAAAACAGATCCGTATAATATTTTTTGATTTTAATCTGGAAAACATAAAAGGAACTCCGATCGGATAGAAAACAGGTGATTGATAAAATATATGTGGAAATGGAATGAAAAGAACCGAAATAGATAAAATAGCGGTCAGAAAATAAAGTGGACAAAAAGTGATCAAAAAATAAAAAAAAGGCTTGCATTTTTTCTGAGATGTGATATCATATTATTTGTCTTTAAGACGCGGGTGTAGTTCAATGGTAGAACACCAGCCTTCCAAGCTGGATACGTGGGTTCGATTCCCATCACCCGCTTTTGTTATGCGTAAAAAGAAGAGAGAATGTAAGGAAAATTTTGTTTGACTTTTTGAAAAAGAGGAAATATAATTACAAGAAACGAGTAGCAAGTAAGCGTAAATCCAGTTTACCAGCTACTCGTTTTCATTTTGCAAAAATCAATATCGCCATGAAAAAGTGTGTAGCGTGTCAGCGTAAGTCCAGCTTATATGACAAGGTGCGCACTTTTTTTGTGCCAAAAAGAAAGGAGTTTAAAAAATGGCGGAAAGCAACAAGATGAAGGAGATGCCGGTAAATAAGCTGATGGTTCAGATGGGAATCCCGATGATCCTATCTATGGCATTGCAGGCAGTCTATAACATTGTAGACAGTGCATTTGCAGGAAATATGAGAGTAGGCAGTGAGGCAGCACTAAATGCATTGACTTTGGTATTCCCGGTTCAGATGCTTATGGTCGCAGTAGGAATCGGAACGGGTGTCGGAACCAATGCACTTCTGGCAAGGACACTTGGTCAAGGGAATAGTAAAAAAGCAGCAAAGGTAGCAGGAAACAGTCTGTTTCTTGGAGTGATCATTTATGTGGTCTGCTTACTGTTTGGTATCTTTGGGGTGAAAGCATATATTTCATCACAGACAGTAGATACAGAAGTATTGGAGATGGGAGTCAGCTATCTGAGGATATGCTGCGTAATCTCTTTTGGTATTATTTTCTTTTCTTTATTTGAAAAGTTATTACAGGCAACAGGTCGTTCTCTTTATTCCACAATTGGTCAGGTGGTTGGAGCCGTTGTAAATATTATCCTTGATCCGATCATGATTTATGGTATTGGTCCTTGCCCGGAAATGGGAGTGAAAGGTGCAGCTTATGCAACTGTAATTGGTCAGGTAGCATCCGCAGTATTATTGCTTATCTTTCATATCAAATTCAATAAGGAATTCGAGCATGGGGCAAAATACATGAAGCCGGATGGCGGAATTATCAAAGAAATCTATACAATCGGACTTCCGGCAATCATTGCACAGGCATTGATGTCTATTATGGTTTATGTGATGAATCTGATCCTGAAGTTCAATCCAGCAGCACAGACAGCCTATGGATTATTTTATAAAGTTCAGCAGTTTGTACTGTTTCTCGCTTTTGGTCTGCGAGATGCGATCACCCCGATCATTGCATTTGCTTATGGAATGAGAAGTAAAAAGAGAATTCAGGATGGAATCAAATATGGTCTGATCTATACAATTGTGTTAATGATTCTGGGAATTACAATCACAGAGATTTTCCCCGGAGCATTTGCAACGCTGTTTAATGCGGGACAGTCAAGAGAATATTTTATTGAAGCAATGAGAATAATCTCAGTCAGCTTTTTGTTTGCAGGCATCAATATTGCTTATCAGGGTATTTATCAGGCACTGAATGGTGGTATAGAGTCCCTTGTTATTTCGCTTTTGAGACAGCTCATTATTATACTGCCGCTGGCCGGAATTTTTTCTATGTTTGTCAGAAATGGACAGATGGGCATTTCATTGATCTGGTGGTCATTTCCGATTACTGAAATAGTTTCATGTTTTGCAGGTTATGTATTTTTAAAGAGAATCAGAAAAAATAAAGTAGATGTTTTGAATTAAGGAGGAATCAGAGATGGCGAAAAGAATTATTACAATCAGTAGAGAATTTGGAAGCGGTGGACGTTTCATCGGAGAAAAAGTAGCGAAGAAACTTGGGATTGCTTATTATGATAAAAATATTATTAATGACATTGCAGAGAAGTCCGGTTTGTCACCGGAGTATGTTCAGAAAAATGCAGAATTATCTCCGAAAAAAGGATTATTTGCATATGCATTTGCCGGACGTGATATTACAGGAAAATCAGTAGAAGACATGGTGTATGAGGCACAGAGAAAGGTTATCTTAGAACTGGCTGATAAGGAATCTTGTGTGATTATCGGAAGAAATGCAGACTATATTCTGAAGGATAGGGACGATGTGCTGAATGTATTTATCTATGGGGATATGCCGGAAAAAACAAAGCGAATTATGGGGTTATATAATGTAGAAGAAAAGGAAGCTGTCAAAATGATGGCAGATACAGATAAAAGGCGTATGACGAATTATAATTTTTATACGGATCAGAAATGGGGAAAAACGAGCAATTATACGCTGTGTCTGAACAGCTCACAGCTTGGATATGACAGATGTGAAGCGATAATTATTGAGTGTGCAAAATAAAAATTTGCTTACATTTTTCAAAAAATAAAGTATAATTAGTATTGTAAAACCAAGTACGATTTACATGAAAATTAGGGATCATTTCATTCAAATTTACTGAGTGAAGGATCCCTTTTTCTATGTGACGTATCTTTAAATTGAAAGAGATGTAGTTACAATGAAAAGAATTAAAGCAGCTTGTATCACTTAGACATTGTTTTTTCAAATCATGATGGAGAAACGACAGAGTATGCAAAAAAAGCGATTGTACAGGAGTGTGAAAAGTATAAAGCACAGTTAGAAAAGAGTGGAACAAAGTACAAAATTTTGTCAGAAAATATGATATTGCTGGAGAAGTGTAGTAAGAAAATCAGACGAATATATTTTTCCGAAGATTTGTCGTAAAAATGTGGTCAAATCAAGAAAATCGAGTGCGAAAGCAAGTGAA
>ENA-UOJP01002795-UOJP01002795.1-human-gut-metagenome-genome-assembly--contig:-C102-NODE-2795-length-11900-cov-174.794766_pt1 | contig 11900 bp, 9 predicted proteins | sample MGYA00242353_ERZ723900 | MGnify/ENA metagenome assembly ERZ723900
CACCGAGGCGTCGCATTCTTCAGATGGTTCAACCCTTAAGTTAGCGCTTATGGGGTAAACCCCCGGGCGCGTTCCTTTATCAAGATGACGTTCGAATATGCCGGCAGGCGCAGTTTGTTTATTCCAGAAAGGCGTTGAGCGCGTATGAATATAATTCTGTGGGATTTGCAGCATCCTTTTCCCTCCTTCGGTGAATGCGCTGAAAACGGTTTATTCCAGCCGTTTCAGGGTACGCCTGATAATTTGCATTTTAAATACCATTTATTGGTTACTTTTTAGCACCATATCAGAGAAAAATCAGGGAGGATTACAAGTGGGAAGCCCGCGACAACGCGGGCTGAATGTATCAGGATTGCAGCGTCGCCAGTCGGGCAGCGAAACCCACGAACATCAAACCAATCAGTGAGTTGCCCACTTTAGCCAGTTTCTTTTTGGTACGTATGTACTGCGTGACAAAAGCCCCAGAAATAATCAGGAAGCTCAAATAGCAGAAACTCACCAGTTCCAGCGTCGTCGCCAGAATAAAGAATGAAATTCCCGTATGTGGGGCATTAACATCGATAAACTGTACGAAAAACGACACATAGAACAAAATGGCTTTCGGATTAGTCAGGCTCAAAATTAACGCGCGTTTAAAAATAGCACCGTATTGGGGCTCATCGGATTTGGCCTCGTTATTTTTACCCTTCAGGGTCGCGTAGAGAATTTTACTCCCCAGATAGAGCAAATAAAACGCACCAAGATAACGTACGATGTTGAATAATATCGGGGTGGTCTTAATTAATGTCGCCACTCCAGCCCATGCCAGAAACATCAATACCGCATCGCCAATAAATACACCACAGGCCGCAAGATAACCGCCTTTCATACCGCTACTGACGCTATTTTTGAGTACAAACAGGGTATTTGGCCCTGGCACCAACACAATAAAAATGGCCCCAACCAGATAGGTCCAGTAATTCAGAACCCCGTATTCAGCGAACACATTAACCTCTTTAATTATCTTTCGATCATGCGCGATTAAAGGTGAATATGCTAACCAATCTGTAGCGGCTTAGAAAGGAGAAAATTAGGTTTTAACCCGATATCAACCCGATAATTGAATAATTAATCAGGCATGCTCCAGTGAAAAATTCGGGTAGTGCTCGGCAAAATACTGGCGTAAAAATTCTACCGTTATCCGCACTTTCGCTGACGTCGCCAGCCTTGAAACATAAACGGCCCAGACGTTCGCTGGCTGGTAATATTCCGGTAGCACTTGCACTAAATGACCACTGGCAATGTTTTCGCTAACATCCCACCAGGAACGCAGAGCAATCCCCTGCCCATCGAGACACCACTGATGGACAATTTCTCCATGATTAGACGACAGTGGGCCGGTGACTTTAATCGCATGGTGGCCTTCTTTATTGCGTAATTGCCAGACACCAAAAGGATGATCGCGCTCTTTAATGACCAGGCACGGCAATGCAGAAAGATCGGTTAAATGTTTCGGCGCGCCATGTTGCGCAATAAATTCCGGCGACGCGCAGAGAATGCGGTAATTGGTCGCCAGTTTGCGGGCGATTAAATTAGGGGCGATGTCATCGCCAATGCGAATATCGAGATCGACACCTTCATTGACCAAATCGACCAGTCGGTCTTCCACATCAAAACGTAATTCCAGTTGCGGATACGCCTTCGCCAGCGCTGATAACGCCGGAGCCACCACCTGTCGTCCAAAACCAAAGCTGCTGATAATACGCAGCATCCCCTGGGGCACCTGACGCACGTCAGAAAGTTCGTCCATCATCTGACCGACATCCTGCAAAATCCGCTGCGCCCATTCATAAATCCGCTCTCCTTCTTCGGTAATGGTGACGCGGCGGGTGGTGCGGTGTAACAACACCACGTTTAGCGTTTGCTCCAGCAAGGCGATGCGCTTGCTGACGAACGCCGGTGAAACGCCCAGTTCTTCCGCCACGGCGGCAAAACCAGCCCGGCGAGCCACCAGCATAAAGACGCGCAAATCATTCAGCAGCGGTAAATTATTCATGATTCGTGTTTTATGTTTCACCAGTTACGGGGATTAATTCCTTTTCAGTCAATTATAGGATGGTGATGTTGTCAATTTTGATGGTCAGGAAGTGAGAACCCAATGATGAAAACGATGCGTATTGCTGCGATCCCGGGAGACGGGATTGGCAAAGAAGTCCTTCCTGAAGGGATTCGCGTGTTACAGGCTGCCGCTGAGCGCTGGGGCTTCGCCTTGAGTTTTGAGCAAATGGAGTGGGCGAGCTGCGAGTATTACAGCCATCACGGTAAAATGATGCCGGACGACTGGCATGAGCAACTTAGCCGTTTCGACGCCATCTATTTTGGTGCCGTCGGCTGGCCGGATACCGTTCCGGACCATATTTCGTTGTGGGGTTCGCTGCTGAAATTTCGTCGTGAATTCGACCAGTACGTCAACCTGCGCCCGGTTCGTCTCTTTCCTGGCGTTCCCTGCCCGCTGGCGGGAAAACAGCCTGGCGACATCGATTTTTACGTGGTCAGGGAAAACACCGAAGGCGAATATTCCTCGCTCGGCGGTAGAGTGAATGAAGGTACAGAGCATGAAGTCGTCATTCAGGAATCGGTATTTACGCGTCGTGGTGTCGATCGCATTTTGCGTTATGCCTTCGAACTTGCGCAAAGCCGCCCACGTAAGACGCTAACTTCTGCCACTAAATCGAACGGTTTAGCCATCAGCATGCCGTACTGGGATGAGCGAGTGGAAGCAATGGCCGAGAATTACCCGGAGATCCGCTGGGACAAGCAGCATATTGATATTCTCTGCGCGCGTTTTGTGATGCAGCCGGAACGATTCGATGTGGTGGTGGCGTCCAATTTGTTTGGCGATATCCTTTCCGATCTTGGCCCGGCCTGCATCGGCACCATTGGCATTGCCCCATCCGCCAACCTGAATCCGGAACGCACTTTCCCGTCGCTCTTCGAGCCTGTCCACGGTTCCGCGCCGGATATCTACGGGAAAAATATTGCTAACCCTATCGCCACGATTTGGGCCGGGGCAATGATGCTCGATTTTCTCGGCAATGGCGATGAGCGTTTCCAGCAAGCGCATAACGGTATTCTGGCAGCAATTGAAGAAGTGATTGCTCACGGGCCGAAAACACCTGATATGAAAGGCAATGCCACCACGCCACAGGTTGCCGACGCGATTTGCAAAATTATTTTGCGTTAAGGTCAAACCAGTTTATTTGAACCGCGTCACTGACGCGGTTTTTTTATTCGTTCTTTGCAGTAAATAACCTGCGTCATTTCACCTTTTATTGTTTCCGTTTCGTGTTTTATGGCTTTCCGTATTCTTAATTGTTTAATTTATGTAACATGCAAATTTTGTTACGCGTACGTTAGGTTCCGCCGTACAGGTATTGGTTTTGCTGGCAATGGGACTGGTGATTTATTTAGCCACCAGTAAATACGGCAATATTCGTCTTGGCGAAGGAAAACCGGAATACAGCACGCTCTCCTGGCTGTTTATGTTTATTTGTGCCGGTTTAGGTTCTTCTACGCTTTATTGGGGGGTTGCTGAATGGGCCTATTATTATCAAACGCCTGGATTAAATATCGCACCGCGTTCACAACAGGCACTCGAATTTAGCGTTCCCTACTCTTTCTTCCACTGGGGCATCAGCGCCTGGGCAACTTATACGCTGGCCTCATTAATCATGGCTTATCACTTTCATGTGCGGAAAAACAAAGGTCTGAGCCTTTCCGGCATTATTGCTGCTATTACCGGCGTTCGCCCGCAAGGCCCATGGGGAAAACTGGTCGATTTGATGTTCCTGATCGCCACTGTCGGCGCACTGACCATTTCCCTTGTTGTTACCGCAGCAACCTTTACTCGTGGACTTTCCGCGCTGACCGGTTTACCCGATAACTTCACCGTGCAGGCATTTGTGATCCTGCTTTCCGGCGGCATTTTTTGCCTAAGCTCGTGGATTGGTATCAACAACGGTTTGCAACGTCTGAGCAAAATGGTTGGCTGGGGCGCGTTCCTGCTGCCATTACTGGTGCTGATTGTCGGCCCAACCGAATTTATTACCAACAGCATCATCAATGCCATCGGCCTGACCACGCAAAACTTCCTGCAAATGAGCTTATTCACCGATCCGCTTGGCGATGGTTCATTTACCCGCAACTGGACCGTTTTCTACTGGCTGTGGTGGATCTCATACACCCCTGGCGTAGCAATGTTTGTCACCCGCGTTTCCCGCGGTCGTAAGATTAAAGAAGTTATCTGGGGACTGATCCTCGGCAGCACCGTCGGTTGCTGGTTCTTCTTTGGCGTAATGGAAAGCTATGCCATTCATCAGTTTATCAATGGCGTAATCAACGTCCCACAGGTGCTGGAAACACTGGGCGGCGAAACAGCTGTGCAGCAAGTTCTGATGTCGTTGCCAGCCGGTAAATTGTTCCTCGCCGCATACCTGGGCGTGATGATTATTTTCCTTGCCTCGCATATGGATGCGGTGGCCTACACCATGGCTGCGACCAGTACGCGTAATCTCCAGGAAGGTGACGATCCTGACCGTGGGCTGCGTCTTTTCTGGTGCGTGGTGATCACTCTGATCCCGCTTTCCATCTTGTTTACCGGTGCTTCGCTGGAAACGATGAAAACCACCGTCGTGCTCACAGCCCTTCCCTTCCTCGTCATTTTACTGGTGAAAGTCGGCGGATTTATTCGCTGGCTGAAACAGGATTACGCCGACATTCCGGCTCATCAAGTTGAACATTATCTCCCGCAGACACCGGTTGAAGCCCTGGAAAAAACGCCAGTGCTCCCTGCGGGAACCGTATTCAAAGGCGACAACTGAGCGCCATCATCCTAACGATAAAGGTATCCCTATGAGCAATCTGAGCCCTGACTTTGTACTACCCGAAAATTTTTGCGCTAACCCGCAAGAGGCGTGGACCATTCCTGCCCGTTTTTATACCGATCAGAACGCGTTTGAACACGAAAAAGAGAACGTCTTCGCCAAAAGCTGGATTTGCGTCGCTCACAGCAGCGAACTGGCGAATGCCAATGATTATGTGACGCGTGAGATCATTGGCGAAAGCATCGTGCTGGTACGCGGTCGTGATAAGGTTTTGCGCGCGTTCTATAACGTGTGTCCGCACCGTGGTCATCAGTTGTTGAGCGGTGAAGGAAAAGCAAAAAATGTGATTACCTGCCCGTATCACGCATGGGCATTCAAACTCGATGGCAACCTGGCCCATGCACGTAACTGCGAAAACGTCGCCAATTTCGATAGCGACAAAGCGCAACTGGTTCCGGTGCGTCTGGAAGAATATGCCGGATTCGTCTTCATCAACATGGACCCCAACGCCACCAGCGTAGAAGATCAATTACCCGGCCTGGGCGCGAAAGTGCTGGAAGCCTGCCCGGAAGTCCACGATCTGAAACTGGCGGCCCGCTTTACCACCCGCACGCCTGCCAACTGGAAGAACATTGTCGATAACTATCTCGAGTGCTATCACTGTGGTCCGGCGCATCCAGGTTTCTCCGACTCCGTACAGGTTGATCGTTACTGGCACACCATGCACGGTAACTGGACGCTGCAATACGGTTTCGCCAAACCGTCCGAACAGTCGTTTAAATTTGAAGAGGGTACGGATGCGGCATTCCACGGTTTCTGGCTGTGGCCGTGCACGATGCTGAACGTCACCCCGATCAAAGGGATGATGACGGTCATTTATGAATTCCCGGTGGATTCTGAAACTACCCTGCAAAACTACGATATTTACTTCACCAATGAAGAGTTAACCGACGAGCAAAAATCGCTGATTGAGTGGTATCGCGATGTGTTCCGTCCGGAAGATTTACGTCTGGTTGAAAGCGTACAGAAAGGGCTGAAATCGCGTGGCTATCGTGGTCAGGGGCGCATCATGGCCGACAGTAGCGGTAGTGGCATTTCCGAACATGGTATCGCCCATTTCCATAATCTGCTGGCGCAGGTGTTTAAGGACTAATGACATCGGCGGCGGTATTTTCCGCCGCTGGGCTGATTTTTGATGGAGTACAGCAATGTCAGACTATCAAATGTTTGAAGTACAGGTGAGCCAGGTTGAACCCCTTACCGAACAGGTGAAACGCTTCACGCTGGTGGCAACCGATGGCAAACCATTACCTGCGTTTACCGGAGGAAGTCACGTCATTGTGCAGATGAGCGATGGTGATAACCAGTACAGCAATGCGTATTCACTACTGAGTTCGCCGCATGACACCTCTTGTTATCAGATTGCCGTTCGGCTGGAGGAAAACTCGCGCGGCGGTTCCCGCTTTTTGCATCAGCAGGTAAAAGTGGGCAATCGGTTAACGATTTCAACGCCTAATAACCTGTTTGCGCTAATTTCCTCAGCCAGAAAGCATTTGTTTATCGCGGGCGGTATTGGTATCACCCCTTTCCTGTCGCACATGGCAGAGCTGCAACACAGCGACGTCGACTGGCAGCTACATTACTGCTCGCGAAATCCAGAAAGTTGCGCATTTCGTGATGAGCTAGTCCAGCATCCGCAGGCTGAGAAAGTTCACTTGCATCACTCATCAACCGGAACACGACTGGAATTAGCGCGATTATTGGCGGATATCGAACCTGGCACACACGTTTATACCTGTGGTCCCGAGGCGCTAAATGAAGCGGTAAGAAGTGAAGCTGCGCGTCTGGACATCGCCGCCGATACGCTGCACTTTGAGCAATTTGCTATCGAAGACAAAACCGGCGATGCCTTTACCCTGGTGCTTGCCCGTTCCGGAAAAGAGTTTGTGGTGCCGGAAGAGATGACTATTTTGCAGGTTATTGAAAATAATAAAGCCGCGAAAGTGGAATGTTTATGTCGTGAAGGGGTATGCGGAACCTGCGAAACAGCAATACTGGAAGGTGAAGCTGACCATCGGGATCAGTATTTTAGCGATGAAGAGCGTGCCAGCCAGCAAAGTATGTTGATCTGTTGTTCGCGTGCGAAGGGTAAACGCCTGGTGTTGGATTTGTAGTTTGCCAAAGCCGGATGTGGCGCTGAGCGCGCCCAGTCCGGCTTCGGAAGATTTTACTGCGGATATTCCTGCAATAAATTGTGTAATGCTTCCGCCATCAGCTCACCACGCCAGCCGGAAATCAGCTCCGGCAAATTGTTCTGCGGTTTCAGTTTCCAGTGCCAGTTCAGCAGTTGGTTGATTTGCCGACGCGATGCCAGCAATTCGGCGCTGATCTTATGCGTTTCGCTCACGTCAGTAATCAGCGACTTAATCGCTTTAAACGCTTTACGATAACCCGGCATGTCCATCAGGTTAAGCATCGGCTGCGGTAAGGCCTCTTCCGGCAATGTCTGCGCTTTTTCCACCAGCGCCAGCAGCGTTTTACCGTGAAAGCGGATTTCGCTACCGGATAAACCCAGGCTGTCCAGTTCGCCTAAACTTCCCGGCATATAACGCGCGACCGACCACAAATGCTCTTCACGCACGACAAAGTTCACCGCCAGATCACGCTCACGAGCCTTGCGCAGTCGCCAGTCGGCTAACAGTTGCAAACAGGCCAGTTGGCGTGTGCGTAATTGCCAGGCATTGGTCATATCACGCCAGGCATCTTCCGGCGCAACGACTTCCTGACGACGCATTTGCATCAGGCGGCATTCATCCAGCGCCGCAGGTAGCCAGCCGGAGGCCTCCGTTTCTACCATAAGCTTTGCGGTGATCGGTAACAGATACCAGACATCCGCCGCTGCGTATTCACACTGACGTTCGGTCAGCGGTCTGGCCAGCCAGTCGGTGCGCGATTCACTCTTGTCCAGCGTAACGCCGGAATACTCTTCCACCATGGAAGCGAAACCCCATGACATCGGGCGTCCGCAGAAGGCAGCAAGGATTTGCGTGTCAATCAAGGGTTGTGGTAATTCGCCAAAGACATTGAGGAACACTTCCAGATCTTCACTGCCTGCATGGAGAAATTTTGTGATGGACGGATCGCGCAGGATCGCTTTCAGCGGTGACCAGTCGGTGATCCCGAGAGGATCAATTAGCGCCAGATGCTCGCCATCGAAAAGTTGAATCAACCCCAGCTGCGGGTAATAAGTGCGCGTACGAACAAATTCAGTATCCAGGGCTATCGCCGGAAAGGCACGGACGGCTTCACACAAAGAAGCCAGCGCATCGTCCGTGGTAATCATTTGGTAATTCAAATTGTTTTCTCTTTAGTGGGCGTCAAAAAAAACGCCGGATTAACCGGCGTCTGACGACTGACTTAACACTCAGGCTTTATTGTCCACTTTGCCGCGCGCTTCGTCACGTAATTCTCGTCGCAAAATTTTTCCGACGTTAGATTTCGGTAACTCATCACGAAACTCCACCAGCTTCGGTACTTTGTAGCCCGTGAGCTGACGGCGGCAAAAGGTCACCAGTGACTCTTCGGTAAGCGATGGATCTTTTTTCACTACGAAGATTTTCACCGCTTCACCACTGGAGCCGGAAGGTACGCCAACAGCCGCGACTTCCTGTACGCCAGGATGCTGCATGACGACATCTTCAATCTCGTTGGGATAGACGTTAAAACCGGAAACCAGAATCATGTCTTTTTTACGATCGACAATGCGCAGGAACCCTTCTTCATCCATCACCGCGATGTCGCCGGTGTGTAACCAGCCATTTTTGATGATCTCATCTGTAGCATCCGGACGCTGCCAGTAACCCAGCATCACCTGCGGTCCTTTGACACAAAGCTCACCCGGTTGACCCGGTGGTACTTCATTATCATCATCATCCACCAGTTTGGCTTCCGTCGACGGCACCGGCAAACCGATGCTACCACTATGATAATCAATATCATATGGGTTAACGCTGACCAGCGGCGCACACTCGGTAAGGCCATAGCCTTCCAGCAGATACTGTCCTGTCAGTTTCACCCAACGCTCTGCCACCACTTGCTGCACTGGCATCCCTCCGCCTGCGGAAAGATGCAGACTGGAGAAATCCAGCTGCTGGAACTCTTTATTGTTCAGCAACGCATTGAACAAGGTGTTAACACCAGTGATAGCGGTAAACGGATATTTCGCTAACTCTTTTACCAACCCTGGAATATCGCGCGGGTTAGTGATAAGCAGGTTCTGCCCACCCAGTTCGATAAACAGCAGGCAGTTAATGGTCAGGGCAAAAATGTGATACAGCGGCAGCGCCGTCACCACCAGCTCTTTGCCCGGATGCAACAGCGGACCATAGGTCGCGTTAACCTGTTCCAGGTTCGCCAGCATATTGCGGTGAGTCAGCATCGCGCCTTTCGCCACACCAGTGGTGCCGCCGGTGTATTGCAGGAAAGCTAAATCTTCCGGCACCAGTTCTGGTTTGACGTACTGCATCCGGTAGCCGTTGTGCAGGGCGCTACGAAATGAAATGGCATCTGGCAGATGGTATTTCGGCACCAGACGCTTGATGTATTTTACAACGAAATTGACTACCGTGCCTTTTGCCGTAGATAGCTGATCGCCCATACGGGTCAGAATAACGTGCTGAACGGCGGTTTTATCAACCACTTTTTCCAGAGTGTGGGCAAAGTTAGACACGATAACAATCGCCGATGCGCCGCTATCGTTAAGCTGATGCTCAAGCTCACGCGGGGTATACAACGGGTTAACGTTTACGACGATCATCCCGGCACGCAAAATGCCAAACAGCGCCACCGGATATTGCAATAAATTAGGCATCATCAACGCAACGCGATCGCCTTTCTTCAGCCCCAACCCTTGTTGCAAATAAGCGGCAAACGCGCGACTGCGTTCTTCCAGCTTGCGGAAGGTCATTACCTCCCCCATATTCACAAACGCAGGTTGATCGGCGTAGCGCGCGACCGACTGCTCAAACATATCTACCAGAGATTGATAACGGTCAGGGTTGATCTCCGTCGGAACGTCCGCGGGATAACGGTTAAGCCAAACCTTCTTCAATTCTTCACCTCTAAAATGCGTGTTCGTCGTCATCGCAACCCCAAATGATATACATGCCGTTAACATAATATTAACTCATCATACCAGCTTGATAATTACCCAACGAAAAGGTTGCGAAGCGCGTCACTATTTATTTTTATCTTTACCGTAAGAATGCAGAAACAGCGGACCAGCCGCTGTTTCTTTTTCTTTAAAAACAAGCAATTATTCAGTTACAACTGTTTGTACTCTCGCGGGGCCGGGATTATACCAGCCCCATCCGCCGTAGCCATAGGGCCAGCCACGACCGCCATAAAACCATGGATCAATCGGCTGAGGCGGCATAATCACCTGCTGGGTTAAATGCCAACGTTTGTAACCCGTTACTTGCATCACCATAAATTTATAGGGCGTATTGCCGATTTTGCCGTCAACCGCACCAGTGATTGGCCCGACTACCGTAACAAGTTGTCCACGGAAATCCACCGGGTCCAGAAAACCGTTCACATCGACATAAATGCGACCGCGAGAAGGTTCTCCCAGCGTCGGTCTGGCTCCGCTGTCCAGTGGTACGGTGGCAATTTCCAGGCGGGTTTTCCCTTGCTGGTTTTGTACAGCAACCACTTTGCCGCCAAAGCGTGCCTCCTGACCAACGTACAGTTGCGGCGCACTCATCACCCGAACTAAATCTTGTTGCGGCGTGGGACTGCTGCCTTTAATGGCGTCCGGCACAGTAACACAACCGCTCAGCATTAGCGCAAACGTACCTGCCAGTATGCCTTTGATAACATTCTTTTGAACCGCCATGATGCGACTCCTTTTTTTCTCAGGGCATACTCTTAAGATTCATTCTTTGCCCGGAAGTTTCTTCCATGCGACGTTGTTACGTAAATAAACTGGTTCAGCATGTTCCACCGCCACCGTTTTACCCTCGGCAAACATCTGGCACGCAATCGGCAGCATATCTTCTGCAGCGGGCAGTAACACTTCGCCATCGAGCAAAACCAGCCCGCTCTCTTTACCGAGATCCGGCCAGGCTTGCCAGCCCGTCCCTACTGTCACCCATTCGCCGGAAAGCTGTTGCATTCGTTCATGAACGAGTTCGGGTTTGAGTACGGCTTCGGTTTCTTCACCGTGCCAGATACCGTTTTCATCACGCTGATATTCGGCCCAGTAAACTTCGCCCATTCGCGCGTCAATGGCTGCCAGCACGCGGGTTGCGCCGTTTTTGCGCCACGCCCCTTGCGCCATCGTCATTAGCGTGGAGACGCCAATCATCGGTAGCTCTGCGCCAAGTGCCAGCCCTTGCGCAATGCCAATACCAATGCGCACGCCGGTAAAGCTACCGGGGCCGCGCCCGTAAGCCAGAGCGTTAATATCAGTCAGGGAAGTTCCGCTGGTGGTCAGGATATCCTGCACCATCGGTAAGATTCGTTGAGTATGTTCACGAGGGCAAAGCTCAAAATGAGCGTTGACAGTACCGTCGTTCCACAGGGCGACAGAGCAGGCCTCTGTCGCGGTATCGATAGCCAGAATTCGCATGGGTCTTCGTGCTTAGATCAATAAAAAGGCGCGCATCATACCATACTCCGTAACAAATTACCTGGAGGATGGTATCGCAAGGAAACGAACCGCACGGGCAATGTCACGAGTGCGTGGCGCGGGCGGCAGACTGGCGAGAAACGTCGCGCCGTAAGGACGCATCACCAGCCGATTGTCACAAATCACCAGCACGCCACGATCGTCGGCGTCGCGAATCAGTCGCCCTACCCCCTGTTTGAGAGTAATGACGGCATCTGGTAGTTGCACTTCATCGAACGGGTCGCCACCGCGCAAACGACAATCTTCCATGCGCGCTTTTAACAGTGGATCATCCGGCGAGGTAAACGGCAACTTGTCGATAATCACCAATGACAATGTATCGCCACGCACGTCCACCCCTTCCCAGA
>ENA-UOJP01002803-UOJP01002803.1-human-gut-metagenome-genome-assembly--contig:-C102-NODE-2803-length-11848-cov-144.744933_pt1 | contig 11848 bp, 11 predicted proteins | sample MGYA00242353_ERZ723900 | MGnify/ENA metagenome assembly ERZ723900
TCCTCCAATCTGCCTGATGATTGCCGCAGCAAACTTAAAAAGTAAAAAACAGATCCTCCCCCGGTAAGTGCTGGGGGATTTCTTATTTTGTCAAGATACGGATTATTACTTACTTACTGATATACAAATATGTGAATAACTTTAAAAAATTATAGATTTTACGATGTAGCAAGATAAGAGGAAGACTCTAAAATTAGGACGAAGGAAATATTGTCCCCATTTGACTATTGAATCTGAAAAATGCGGGGAGGGGCTTAAAAAAGTTATGAATTCCTCCAGAAAAACAACAGAATATAAGAAAAACAGTTATCTTGGGAATCGTTGGATAAACTTTTTCACAGCCCCTTTACGAAAAGATTTATAAGCGATAAAATTTTCGATACTGATTAGGAGTCATGGAATATTCTCTTTTAAAAAGTTTAATAAAATAATTTGCGTCAGGGATGCCGACCATAGTACTTATATTTTGAACGCTTAAATCTGTATTCGACAAAAGGTGGGAGGCTTGTGTTAGTCGTACATTTTGAATATAATTGCCTGGAGTTCTTCCTGTCTCTGTCTGAAAGACAGAGATAAGACGGTTGATATTGACGTTAAGCTCATCTGCTAATTGTCTCACGGTTAAATTTTGTGAATAGTGATGTTCAATATAATGCATTGCATTTGATACAAGGTTACTGTATTGATGGTTTTTGTGGGAAAGGATTTCCTGGCAGAAAGCATTGACCATTTTTTCCTTTTCTCTAAAAATTTCCTCAACAGATTTGGCGTTTTGGGTCGTAATTGTATTTTGAGTGGAAACTAAATCTATGACGGCGGCGGGGAGCCCGGCACGCATTGCCGAGATTCTCACCATTGTACGTACAATAGCAGCCCCAATCCGTTCGCTTTCTAAAGTAGTTCCAAGCTCTTTTAAAAAGGCCACATCCCTCTGCATGTTTCTTAAATTCAAAATTGCGGCGTGGAAATTTCCGTTTTCAACATCTCTCATAAAACGTTGCTCTAGTTGGTAACGTTCTTGAATTAATTCCGAGTAATTTTTCCGAAAAGAAAGGTCGGATTCCTGTTTCTCCGGTAAATTTGGTTTATTTGATAAATTGATATATTCCATCTCCCGATCTTTGGAGGATGGATGCAGGGTATGAAGAAGAGAGCGAATGATATGTATCGCATTTTCTTCGCTGATAACAGGAAACTGGCTTCGGTACGATAACAGATCATTAGAAGAACATGGGGAAAGCTGATGATGACTAATATATTTCATACAGTCCTGTTTCGTCATGATTAGTGGACAGAAAGGACCTGCAACAACAGGAGCTTCATCTATAAGAAACAAGATAAAATGGATATCAAACTGGTCGATAATATAGTATAGTTTATCGGCAGCTAATGTCAGGCAAAGCCGCTTTAAGGTAGCAGGATTCAAGAAACTCTGTAAGGTATGAAGCATATAGGTTTCACTGAAAGACTGTATAACTTCGTCAGTATCCAGGTACTGAACTGACAGGTAGCAAATATCATGGATTAATTGTTGGGCGATTTGAAAGGACTGGGATATCATAAAATTCTCCTTTTTGTGATAAAGTACTATTTTACATGATTTTATTCTATCATGCAACAGAAAAATATGCTACTATTTTTACAGACAATTCGAATTGTAAAAATTACATAAAGTGAGGAGAAGTCATGAAAGAGAGTGGGCAAAAATATGTTATGGAGAAGGGAATCCATAGGGTAGAACCATGGAGAATCGTTGGATTCTCAGGGGTAAATCTGGCAGTAAACCTGTATATGGGTTTAACTATGTACATGTCTTATTATTTAAATGGATTTGTGGGTATGGCTGTTATTTTTGCTTCCAGTTTCTCGACCGTTATGAGATTGTGGGACGGGGTGACCGACCCTATGGTGGGATTTGTGGTTGACAAATTTGGATATCGGGCAGGGAAGACAAGAATATGTATGACTATAGGTGGCGTTTTGCTCTTTGTCAACAGTTTCTTCATGTTCCGTGTCACTCATCATCTGCCGGAAGGCGGAGTTGCAAGAGGTATCTTTTTTACCGTATTTGCACTGCTGTTCTATATCGGCTATACGTTCCTCAACGTAAGTATGCATACTGGTAATGTGTGCCTGACAAACGATCCGGGGCAGCGTCCGTTTTTAAGTGTTGTCGGGACAATTTTAGTGCGGATGTCCCGTTCTTTGGTTCAGATTTATGTGGCAAGTTTGGTGGTAAAGTATGGAAAAATGTCATCGATCGGAGTATTTGAGGATATGTGGCTCTTAACAGCTGTGGCGGCAAGTATTTGCATTGCAATTGCTTTCGTTTCCATTGCGCCAAAGGACATTCCTGCGTTTACTGCCATTACGAAAGAAAAGCAGGTTGTAAAATTTAAAGACTACATAAGAGTATTGAAAACCAACAAACCGCTGCAGATGCTGATTGTATCGGCAGCCACGGATAAACTGGCTTCCAGCTGCAGAATCAGTGCAGTCAGCGTTGTGGTCTTTGGTATTATTATTGGAAATTTTCAGCTTAATGGCGGCTGGTCTCTCTATACAACCATTTTGGGGCTGGTTATGATGACCCTTGGAGTTGGAGCTATTGGTGGAAAGCTGGGATTAAAAAGGGCAATGCAGGTAGGAAGCTGGGGAGTGGTAATCTTTAATACCATTATCATGGTATTGTTTGTGGTTGCAGATCCGAAAACTCTCAATCTGCCTGGGTATGTAAATGGATATGGACAGACATTTACAGGTTTTACGTTCTTCACCGTGGCATTATTTTTGTTATCTATTCTGGGAGAGGGTTCTCAGATGATCTGTACTTCTGCCATTCCGCCGATGATTGCAGATATTAATGATTATGAAGCCAGCCGCAGCGGAAAATATATGCCGGGCATGGTAGCTACTGTATATACATTTATTGACAAGCTTATTTCTGCAGCAGCTCCGTCTTTAGTAGGAATTGCCTTTGCCTGGATTGGATTTGCAGACAAGCTTCCTGATGTAGATACGCCCAGTACAACAGCCCTTTTTGTATTCGGATTGTTTTTCTATTACGGAACCTCCGTGTTGGGAGCATTGTGCAATACCATTGCCATGAAGTATTATGAACTGACGCCTCAGAGAATGGAAGAGGTGAGGGCGAAGATGGAACAGTTAAGACATGAAGGTTAAAGAGAGGAATAACAGATGGAAAATATCAATTCAGGCTGGGAGTTTCAGAAGCTTTACCAGACGGATATAGACAAAATCTGCAATATGGATGAGATTTCTTTTGATAGGGAGGCATTTGAGCAGGTGGATTTGCCCCATACATGGTATTCGGAGGAGAATCCCTATAAGGGAACGGTCGTATACCGAAAAAAAGTGATGCTGGATTATAAAGAAGATAATCAGGTTTTTCTTATTTTCCTGGCAGCAGACCGGTGGTGCAAGGTATTTGTCAATAGACATTATGTGGGAGAACATAAAGGAGGGTATTCTGCTTTTACGTTTCCTATCACCCAGTATTGCGAGCCTGGGAAGGAGAATGAACTGGATATTTTTCTGGATAACCGTTCCTGGGAGGAAATCTCTCCGCTTACAGGAGACTTTACCGTATTCGGTGGGCTGTATCGGGGTATAGATCTGATCATTACGGAAAATGTATGCTTTGACCGGAGTTATTATGGAACATCGGGATTGATTGTACGTACAAAAATTCTGGAGGATGGAACAGGAGAGATTTTGGCAGAGCCTCATTTGTACAATGCCAAAGGGAAAGATGTTCAGATAGATTATCGTGTGCTGTCGCCAAGACAGGAGATAACTGCCTGCAAAACAGAATTGGGGGAGAGTATCTGCCACATAGAAGTTCCGAATCCTGTTTTGTGGAACGGATTAAAAAAACCATCCCTATACTGCCTGCATGCGGAGCTTAAGGCAGATGGGAGAGTGGTGGATAGTGCGGATATACCCCTGGGATTTCGGAGTATTTCCATAGACGGAGAAAAAGGATTCTTTCTGAATGGGGAGAATATAAAACTCAACGGGGTTGCGAAACATCAGGATTATGATGGTGTGTTTAACGCAACAAATGAGGAGCATTGGAATCAGGATATCCATGATATTTTAGAAATTGGAGCCAACAGTGTCAGGCTTTCCCATTATCAACATCCCCAGGAAATGTACCGGTTGTGCGATGAACAGGGGCTGATTGTCTGGGCAGAGATTCCCATGCTTAAGATGACGGAAAGTGAGGCTTTGTTGGAGAATGCGTGCAGTCAGCTGGAAGAACTGATTTTGCAGAATATCCATCATCCGTCTATTTGCTTTTGGGGAATCCAGAATGAGATTGCCATGTTTGGTGAGAATCAGGGGATGTATGAGCGAGTGAAACGTCTTGGGGATTTGGCCAAACAGCTGGATCCTTCACGAATCAGTTCCTGCGCCAATCTGTTTTGCGTAAAAAATGACAGCGTTTTAAATAAACTTACGGAGGCGGTAGGATACAATATTTATTTCGGATGGTATTACGGAGAGATGAAAGACAGCGAGGCTTTTGTGGAAAAGTTTCATGAGGATAATCCCCATATACCGCTGGGTATCACGGAATATGGAGTGGACTGCAATCTGGCATTCCACTCCCAGGATCCGAAGGTAAAGGACTATTCCGAAGAATTTCAGGCTTTGTACCATGAAACCGTTTATCCCATGTTTAAAAGCAAGCCATACATATGGGGGACTTATGTGTGGAATTTGTATGATTTTAGCAGCGAGATTCGGGATGAGGGCGGTTTGAAGCATAAAAACGGAAAAGGACTCATTACATTTGACAGAAAAATTAAGAAGGACGCATACTATTATTATATGGCTCAGTGGTCATCGAAACCATTTGTAAAAATAGCCCAGAGCCGGTTCGTTAAGCGGGAACAGCCTGAAATATGCATTACCGTATATTCCAATCAAAAAGAAGTGGATTTATATGTAAACCAAAATTGCTATAAAGGTTTTTCGGAGTCCGGAGTTTTTCATTTTTATAAGATTGCTCTTGGGCAGGGAGAAAACAGGGTAAAAGCAGTAAGCGGGGAATGGGAGGACGAGGCTGTGTTCTGTGGGGTAACGGAAAAAGAACTCTCTTATGTTTATGTTGATTCCAACCCGGGTTTAAATGTAAAGAACTGGTTTACGGATGTAGTTGAAGAGGAAAGGATGTTTCCCAAGGGTATGTTCTCTATCAGGGAATCCTGCAAAGATCTTTTGGAAAGTGAGCAGGCAATGGCGGTGATAGAAGAATTTTCGGCGGAGTTAGCAAAGCAGATGAGGGAACGGCAGGGAATGATGCCGCTGGAGCGTATCCTGAGTTACATGAAAAAAGAAGTTACGGATGAACAGTGCAGAGAATTAAATGGGAAGTTAATTCAAATAGCAAAGGGAAAAGAGTGAGGATTTACAGATGGATGAATCTTTGAAAATGGAAGTTCCAAATTGGCTGGACGGTGTATTTGATAAGCTAAAGACGAAAGTAAAACAAGAAGCTGAGAGGCTCAATGATATCATACCGTATATACCCAAAGATGGGAAATACAGGGATATAGATACCAGGGAAGGTATCTATATGTGGACCAATGGTTTTTGGGCGGGAATTCTCTGGCACTTATTTTATGAGACAGGGGATTGTATCTATGCTGATACTGCCAGGAAAATTGAAACAAGATTGGACGGGGCCCTTCATGGATTCGAAGGACTGTATCATGATGTAGGGTTTATGTTTTCATTATCTGCGGTTGCCGATTACCGTATTACAGAGAACAGGCAGTCAAAAATACGGGGGCTCCATGCGGCTACAATTTTAGCCGGGCGATATAATCCTACCGGAGAATACATACGGGCCTGGAATCAGCCTTCATGGACAAAAGAAGATGTATCAGGATGGGTTATTATTGACAGCATGATGAATTTACCGCTGTTATATTGGGCCGGTTTGGAAACAGGTGATTCAAGATTTGGAGACATCGCCGTCCGCCATGCAAATACAATCTTACGGTATGGACTAAGGGAAGACGGGAGCACGAATCATATCATTGTGCTAAACCCGAAGACAGGGGAGTTTGTGGATAATCCAAGGGGACAAGGGTTTGCTTCCGGTTCATCTTGGAGCAGAGGCCAGGCATGGGCATTATACGGATTTGCCTTAAGCTATCGATATACAGGAGAAAAAAAGTTTTTGGATGCTTCAAAACGTTCTGCCCACTATTGTATTGCGAATCTGTCATTGAATGACTGGCTGCCGGTAGTAGATTTCCGTTCTCCGGAGCATTTTGCAAAATTTGATTCAACTGCAGGAATGGCGATTGCGGCAGGATTGCTTGAGCTGGCGGAACATGTGGATGAATATGAGAAGGAATTGTATGATAAATCGGCAGTCAAAATTTTGAAAGCCTGTGAAAGTAAGTTCTGTAATTGGAACCCTGAGGAAGATGGTATTGTTACAGGAGGAACCGTCCTTTATCACAGCAAAGAAAATGCAAATGTTCCGATTATTTACGGAGATTACTTTTTTGCAGAAGCGGTTATGCGTTTGAGAGGGAAGCATATTTTGCTGTGGTAATGATCAAAAGAGGAAAACAGAAATGTCAGAAATGAAATTAAAGGTACTTAACAAATCATTTATAACTGTTGCTTTCAGCCGTGAAAGTACAAATCTGGCGGTGCTTACGTATTTTTCGTCATATAATGAAGGCGATGTAATCAGTTTGGAGGTAAGCGAGGCCCCTTGTTATTGCGAAATTCAATTTGATGATGCACTTAGACCGGCAGTTATATTTGTTTCAGAAAAAAGCATTTATTTTGAAATACCCTTTGGCGAAAAAAGAAAGGCATTGACACCAAAGGCATTTTCAGGAAATTGTCATGTAATAACAGCTCGCTTTTTATATGAGAGCGAGTTGGAAATACGAAGAAATTTAGCTTTAAATCCTTATGATGGATTTGTGAAGAGAGGAGTTTTCCCACATACGGAAACAAACACAGATTTGCAGATAGATGAAACTTTTGCACCCAGAAATGCAGTCGACGGTGTTTGGGCAAATATATCTCATGGTAAATTTCCTTATCAAAGTTGGGGAACAAATAAGCGTGATGATGCGGAATGGAAATTGCTACATCCTATAAAAGATTGGGCTAAAATAAATTTACTAGTACAGCATTGCTTAAATGTCAGTGATTAAATTACTAATGGTATCCCGGCATATGTCCACTTAAATGGGTGTGCTGTAAGATTGTATTGTTCAATAAAGCGCAGGATGCTTGCTTCCAGTTCTTCTATTGATAGGTAGCTTTTCCGCTTCAGCAGCTTCCGGTTAATGATGCCAAACCATATCTCAATCTGGTTCATCCAGGAACTGTGTTTCGGAGTATAGACAAAGCGGATCCGGTGGGAAGGGTCATGCAGGAAATCCGCCCGGCTTTCCATACTTTTAAGGATCCCTGTTTTCCCTTTTTTGCCCAGTTCCACGCCAAGGGCACAGGCTTCTGCCACAAAGCGGACAAGGGCTTCCGATTTATGGGTGTTTAGGCCATCGCATATAAATGTCCATGGGGCTTGCGGGTCTGTCCCTACCAATGCTTTCACGGCTTCCACAAAATCCTCTTCTGTGCGTGTGGAGTTTAAATACGGCATTTCCATACGGCCCGTTGCAACATCAAAGAACCCGATGAGGCTGGTCGTGCCATGGCGGATATACTCAAACTCCATTTTGGCGCACTGGCCGGGTAATGGGAGCTTGTCAGGATATTTATGTTCCAGCGCTTGTACCCCGGTCATTTCATCCGTGGAAACAATGTGTGCACCTTCCCGGCTTTGTTCCTGGGCACTCTGGTACAGGCCGCAGATTTCGTTTACTTTCCGCGCAAAAGATTCCGGGGCTTCCGTCTTTTCCGAAGAATGAAGCCAGTAACGGATTTTGTGGGGATGTAAATCTACCTCATTTTTAAAAAACGGCTGACAGATTTCTCAGAAATCTGTTCAGCGATCCCCTGCTTTTTAATTTCTGCCACTAACAGCGGGAGACTCCACTGGCTTACTTCGTACCCAAAATCATTTGGGTTGCTGCAGGCAAGGTCGATGATCCGCATGATCTGGTCCGGCGTAAAAACAGACGGGGCACCGGGGCGTTTTTTATCGGACAGGACTGCCCGTATCTCATCTTCAAGCTTTTCCGGGTCGTCCATTTCAATCCTCCGCAAGGCTGGGAGCGCCGCGAGGAACCGACTGCGCCAGGTGGCAACATTATTATAATGAAGCCCGACCTGTGGTGCAATATTCTGGTTGAGTTCCCCCTGTGACGCAAGCAGGACAATGCTGGCTCTTTTGACCAGTCCTGACGGAAGGGAGCGGCTTTTTGAAAAAGCAGATAATATGTTTTTCATGGCATCAGATAAAACCGGGATAGTATCAATTGTTTTCCTTCGCATAATAACCCATCCATTCTTTAGTGATAGAATTATTATGCACCGACTACAATAAAAAAGCAACGTCTATTCATTATTATTTTGGCAATGCTGTACTAGTGGTTGAAATGTTATAAATATTCTTGATTTATACATTTATTACTAGAAGTTGATAACTGTTTAATAATAATTCACAAAACAAAATTTCATGTTTAGAACGTCTAGCAATCTGTCTTCTATGGCTTGATAATGTGCCTTTAATAACAATCATCATCAAAGCATTAAATTGTAATCTGACGATATGCTCGAAAGAAGATATCCTCACGATTTCACCTCCTTTCTACCAAAGCAAAACTATATAAACGAAATGTTTCATCATGAAAATACCGTTTATAACTTTTGAAAAACATAGAAAAAAGCCCGCATAAAACATAAAGTCTGTACGAGCCATTAAAGGTGAAATATATTCGTATGCAATTTTAAAAGTTGTATCATTAAAGTTGAGTTAAAGATGTCGGATTATATTTAAAGTGTTTCATACGATAAGCCCCTTTATAGCAAATTTATGAATTTATTTTAATTTTGCTCTGCAAATTCTAAAACTAATATCTTCCCATAATAAACACCACCTTTTTCTTAAAACTATAGCAGTATCTATCCTTAGTGAGCTACTGCTATAAATCCGTCCTATAATTAATAAATTTGTTGTGAATTATTTACAACTTGAGAGTTTTACTATTCGATAAATCTAAAGTAACGGTTGCTGTTTCAAAGTGTATTTCATATACTATCAGTGATTTCCCACCATATTCTATTGTTTCTCGATAATCAGGTATCTTCTCGCAAAAACAATCTGCCAAATCAAAAATAGTTTTTTTACTCTTGATAGCAGTTCCTCTCGCTTTTATATGCTCGTTTTCTTTTTTTGGAATTGTTGTAAAGGCAACATTCTGATTTTGTTTCATTTCTTTTACTTTGTCGTTATTTTTAAATGTTGCAAAGTATACAATATTATTTTCGGGATTGAAATAATAATTGACAACTCTAACATTTGGAATGCCGTCTGTTCCGATAGTTGCCAACGCAAGGTCAGTCTGTTCTGCCATCATTTTTTGAAATTCTTTTAGTGTATCCATAGAAATCCTCCTTTTATTGTTGATACATGAATAGTATAATATAAAAAGGTATCAGAACATGACACCATTTAACGAAATAAGGAGGTTTAAACAAATGCGTAAATCAACACGATTGAATGACATGATGATTTTTTTAAGTGATAAAAGTTTTTTTAACTTGAAAGATATTATGCAAGAGTACGGAATATCTAAAAGTACAGCAATTCGAGATATACAATCTTTAGAAGAAATCGGTATGCCCATATTTTCGGAAACTGGAAGAAATGGACGTTATGGGATTTTGAAAAATAGACTTCTTTCACCAATTATTTTTACTGTTGATGAAATGTATGCTTTGTATTTTGCTATGCTAACTTTAAACGCCTATGAATCGACTCCTTTTCATTTAAGTATTGAAAAGTTAAAGAAAAAGTTTGAAACTTGCTTGTCTGATGAACTTATTAATACTATTAATAAGATGGAACATACATTAAGCCTTGAGGGGACTAAGCATTATAATAGTAGCCCTTTACTAAAAGATATTTTAGAAATGGCAGTAAAAGATACGGTGTGCTGTATCTCTTATAAAAAAGGCGAATTTGTATCAGAAGTACAAGTGCAGTTTTTTAATATATCTTCATCTTTTGGACAATGGTATGTTACAGGTTTTAATCATGACAGGCAAAGAGTTCAAGTTTTCCGTTGTGATAAAATTATTGATATTTCAGAAAGTGAGTGCTATATACCGAAGCCAAGGCAAGAACTTCTAAATCGTTCGACAAACATATTTAAGTCTGAAAATGCTACAGATTTTGAAGTTCAAATATTAGATAAAGGAGTGGATTTATTTTATAAAGAAAATTATCCCTCAATGGAATTAGTCAAATATGATGGACAATATAAAATAAAAGGATTTTACAACGTAGGGGAAGAAAGATTTATTGCTGATTATTTCCTTTCATATGGAAAATTGATTAAGTCTATCTATCCAGAGCATTTAAAAAACCTTGTATCGAAACGAGCAAAAGAATTGTACCAATATTACGATAATCTATAAAAATAAGGCATATAATTTTATGTGTTTGTATGCTTATGAATTTATTTTACAATCTTCCAGTTGCTATCCTTATGTAGCACAAGTTCAAACTGTGATACCTACGTTGTCTTTGTCTGATTATCAATGAATTTCACGGCAACTTTGACTTTCACATTATTCTCATGGCAATAAAATCCCCCTTTATTCCTCTTGATTATCTCAAAACAGTAAAGAAAAAGTCCTGTCAAGAGCCTTGCCACCGTAGGTGGTGCTTGCACTCTTGATCGGACTTTTTGTTTGCTGTATCTTCTGTGAGAGGATAAAGGCTATTCATCTTCATCATCAAAATTCATATTTACAATAACCTTGCCTTTGCCGAATGGAACATACGGGTTCATATGCTTGTGTCCCTCTGTGCTTTCCCCGAACATATCAAGGCTGTAAAACTCATCATAGCGGTCTAAAATCTTCTGAAATTTCAAATGCTGGACAAACTCTTTGATTGGGTAAAGGTCGGACGCTGTGATGTCTTTGCCATTGATATAATCCGTGATATACTCCCTTAACTGTTCTAATTCATATTCCAGCCATTCCTCCTCGCTGTCAAAGAAGTTATCATAATGACCGTGTTTCAATTCAGCATTTAATCGTTCTTCCCCTCTGACGAACTGACAGACTTCTTTCTCTATATGAGAAGCAAATTTCCATGTACCTGACAGCATTTCATTCGGTGCGACTTCTAACACAACCATTATCTTTTCCAGTGTTTCAAAGGTAGGATAATTCACACCTCTTTCAATCTTGGAAAGGCTTTGTAGGTTGATACCGATAGCGTCGGCAAGTTCTTGCTGCTTCATCCCTTTTAGTTTCCTGACCGTCTGTATATTTTGTCCCAAATGCTTATAATTCATGGAACATCTTCTCCTTTCAATCACTTTATAAGCCTATCATACTTATTATTTTTGAAAAAGTCAAGAAAAATTTCTTGACAAGTAATTCTATTGGCGTTATTATCATAGCAGATAGAGTGATTAAGCACAATGAGGTCAATCACACGCTTGAGTAAGCATTTAGAGAAGATATTTTCACTTTGACAGCATGAATAGGCATGGACTATCCGACCGAAAACTGTGTTTCTGACTGGGGCTGGCCCGTTTAGCCACGAGCCTCCCAAAGGCTCGTGAGCGATAAGAACGGATCAGAGACAGGAAGAAAGGGAACGCCTTTAGGCGTTCGTAAAGGGCGTATATGTAACACC
>ENA-UOJP01002812-UOJP01002812.1-human-gut-metagenome-genome-assembly--contig:-C102-NODE-2812-length-11795-cov-10.654003_pt1 | contig 11795 bp, 9 predicted proteins | sample MGYA00242353_ERZ723900 | MGnify/ENA metagenome assembly ERZ723900
ACAGCTTATTCAAGTGCGCCAATCTATGGCTTTCCTCTACTTTCTTTCACACTATACCTTCCCCAATTTTTTATTTATCGTCTAATTTTAATACGCTCATAAATGCCTTCTGCGGAATTTCTACGTTTCCGATCTGGCGCATACGTTTCTTACCTTCCTTCTGTTTTTCCAGAAGTTTTCTCTTACGGGAAATATCGCCTCCGTAACATTTTGCCAATACGTCCTTACGCATTGCTTTTACGGTTTCTCTGGCAATAATTTTACTTCCCACTGCTGCCTGAATTGGAATTTCAAAAAGCTGTCTCGGAATTTCTTCCTTGAGCTTTTCACACATTTTACGTCCTCTCTCATAAGCAGAACCGGCAAATACAATAAAGGACAAGGCATCCACTTCTTCTTTGTTTACCAGAATATCCAGTTTTACCAAATCGCTCTGCTCATAACCAAGCATCTCATAATCAAAAGAAGCATAGCCTCTGGAACGTGATTTTAAAGCATCAAAGAAGTCATAAATAATTTCATTCAACGGCAGATGATAATGAAGAAGGGCACGGGTAGTTTCCATGTATTCCATTCCCTGATACTGTCCTCTTCTCTCCTGGCACAAGTCCATAATCGGTCCGATAAACTCTGTGGTCACCATGATTTCCGCCTTTACCATAGGCTCTTCCATATAATCAATTTCAGATGGGTCCGGAAGGTTTGACGGATTGGTGAGATCAATGACTTCCCCGTTTGTCTTATGCACTTTATACACAACGCCCGGAGCTGTTGTGACAAGATCCAGATTATATTCTCTTTCCAATCTCTCCTGAATAATTTCCAGATGCAGCAATCCTAAGAAACCACAGCGGAACCCAAAGCCAAGGGCAATAGACGTCTCCGGCTCAAAAAACAGAGAAGCATCATTTAACTGTAATTTTTCTAAAGCATCACGCAAATCCTGATATTTCGCACCATCCGCAGGATACACACCGCAGAATACCATTGGATTTACTTTCTTGTAACCCGGCAGTGGCGTTTCGCAAGGTCTTTCCTCATCTGTAATAGTATCACCTACACGGGTATCTTTTACATTTTTAATGCTGGCAGTCACATAGCCTACCATACCTGCGGAAAGCTCCTCACAGGGAATAAACTGTCCTGCACCAAAATATCCTACTTCTACAACTTCTTCTACCGCTCCCGTTGCCATCATACGGATTTTTGTGCCTTTGCGAACGGTTCCTTCCTTAATACGGCAAAATACAATAACACCTTTATACGGGTCATAAATCGAGTCAAAAATCAACGCCTGCAAAGGATTTTCAGGGCTTCCTGAAGGCGCCGGAATTTTAGCTACAATCTGCTCCAGAACATCTTCAATATTCAAACCTGTTTTTGCTGAAATCAAAGGTGCATCCTGCGCTTCTATCCCGATTACATCCTCGATTTCATTGATTACTCTTTCCGGCTCTGCACTTGGCAAATCAATTTTATTGATAACCGGAAATACGTCTAAATCATGATCTAACGCCAGATATACATTCGCCAGTGTCTGTGCTTCAATGCCCTGCGCAGCATCTACTACCAAAATTGCTCCATCACAGGCAGCCAGACTTCGTGATACTTCATAGTTAAAGTCCACGTGTCCCGGCGTATCTATTAAATTAAAAATATATTCCTCTCCGTCCTTTGCATGATATACAATACGGACAGCCTGAGATTTTATAGTAATTCCTCTTTCTCTTTCTAAATCCATATTATCTAAGACCTGTGCCTGCATCTCTCTGTCAGTAAGCAGTCCTGTTTTTTCGATAATACGGTCTGCCAATGTAGATTTGCCATGGTCAATATGTGCGATAATACAAAAATTACGAATTTTACTCTGTTCGATTGACGGCATATAATTTCCTCCATAGTTTTCCTTCATGCTAACATGCTAAACATATAAATAGGCATACTATATAAGTATATCATGGCAGTCTGAAATCAAGCAAGAAATTTATGTACCTGTCAGTACCTTATTTAAAATATCTGCCAGTGGTTCCATAGCATTCATCTCTTCCTGCACGGTATTCGTCTGCGCTCCGCATTCCACCAGCAATGCTTTTGGCCTTAAATGCAGATTATAACGATATCCCCTCAAATAAATGGTTCTTGCTATATCGGGATAATACTTTTTTGCCTCCAGCATCATCTGCAACGAAAATGCCAGATTTTCCTGAATATAAGGATTGGGCAAATAAGAAATTTCACCGTTTTTCTTTGTTCTGCTCAGTCCGTTAAAAAACATAATTTTGGCAGTTTCCTTTCCGTCAATATTTGTAACCAGTCTCTTATTCTCTGCCACGCCGTCTCTGTGAAGATCAATCACCACCTCCACGCTGGGATTTTCCTCTAAAATCTGACTAATTCGCTCCTGTGCATAAGTATACGCTTTATCTCTGTCTAGCTTTCCGTCTACAATATCAAAAGTATCTGTCACATGAATGACATTGTATCCGTATGTATCCTGCAGCAAGGCTGTGAGATAATCCCCCACCCCCACAATGGTCGTAGAAGGATCACCCGGCACAGAGTCAATAAAACCTTCCTGAGAATGACTATGGTAAATAAGAATTTGAGGCTGTTCATTACTTCCCTGCATCCGCATATCCATTTCCAGAAGCGCCGGTGCATTTAACTGCTCACTGTCTATACTGGTAGTTTTATCTACCGTATAAAAATTACTCATAACAAAGTCAAAATCCTGAAACTTTTCCAGCGGAATATCCGTAACAGGAGCTCGTATGGGACTGACAGCTTCCTGACTAGGTGTATCTCCCTGTATTTCCTCATCTTCTGTATTTTCATAACCGGAAGATGGAGGTCCTGCTTCCTGATTTTCTTCCAAAAGCTTCGCCTCCAGAAACTCCGTATTTTCCCTCATAATCCGGCTGCTGGTTTCTGTATCGATTTCCGATTTTTTTTCTTCTTTGAGATAATCCCTCCATGCAGGGATTTGTGCCTTTATTTTATCCAATAACCATTGCGTTCCGTTCTTTTCCTCTTCTGTTTCTGTTATTCCCGGAAGATACGTCTTTAATGCCTGATGTTGGATATTCCCCATCATATATTCCATATCTTTTTTCTCAAGAGCCAGTCCCTTTACAATAATATACGCAGCCAGCAAAACCATTAAAATCCAAAGCAAAATTGAAATTCCCTGTTCTACATCTCTTTTCTTCACCTTATCACCTCATATCTATATATGAGAAAATATATTTCAATTATGCCTTGTCTTTTTCAAATGTAAAATTCAGTCCCTCTGAAATGGTATAAGAAAGCCGTTTAATCGTATCGTCTACATCTTTTGGCGTTACAAACATACTATAAAGAGAAGGCGCTATCATCTCTTCTAAAAATTCCTTCTTCTCTGCCTCCTCTAAAGTATCCAAAAGATGCGCCATAGAGTCATGCACAATGGTTGCCGCATCTACTACCGTAGGTACTCCAATTCCAATTACTTTTACTCCCAGCACGGCTTCATTTAAACCGTTTCGATGATTTCCCACGCCTGAGCCGGGGTTAATTCCCGTGTCTGTAATCTGAATGGTTCTGTTCAAACGCTTGATGCTTCTGGCGGCTAAAGCGTCAATGGCAATAATTACATCCGGCTTTGTTTCCTCTGTTACTCCTCTGATAATCTCCAATGTTTCCATTCCTGTCTGCGCCATGACTCCCGGAACAATTCCGCTTATGCTGCTGGCATGCTCCTCTCCCATTCCCTGTATACCGTATTCTTTAATAATGTGTCTGGTAATATGAAGATTTGCCACTACCTCTGGTCCCAGTGCATCCGGCGTAATTTCCCTGTTTCCCAAACCTGCCACCAGAACTCGAATATCTTCCTTTTTTGGCAAAAGGCTCTCTACATGATGTGCAATCTCCTTTGAAATTTCTCTGTGATAATCCTCGTCCGGCACAGACAGATTGGGGGCTTCTATGGTAATATACACGCCCTGCGGTCTTCCCATGGTTTTTGCTCCGTTTTCTGTCTCAATTCGCACAACTGTTGTTCTAATATCCTTCTCCTGATTATAATCCTCCTCAATTACAACGCCTCGGATTTCTACATTATCTTCCTCAAATTTTTCCTTTGCCTCCAATGCCAAATCCGTATGAATTCTCTGCAATGACATCTTACTCTTCCTTTCCCTGCCTTTTTTAAGTATTTTTCGCAATTTAGAAGATTTTATGTATTGACATTTATGGGTAAATATTCTACAATAAAAAAGCATGTTGTATCGGAGAGTTCCGTGTCTTTCTCCGATAAATAATAGAAAATAACAAATTGGAAAAAGATTATATTCGGAGGTGTACGCTTTGGCTAACATTAAATCTGCAAAAAAAAGAGTATTAGTAAACAGAAAAAAAGCTGAAAGAAATAAATCTATCAAATCAGCTGTGAAAACTTCTATCAGAAAAGTAGAAGCTGCTATCGAAGCAAAAGATAAAGAGGCAGCATCTGCAGCATTATTAAATGCAATTTCTACTATTGATAAAGCAGCTTCTAAAGGTGTTTATCATAAAAACACAGCTGCAAGAAAAGTTTCCCGCTTATCTAAAGCAGTGAACACTCTTGCATAAGAATTAAAATAAAATCAGAGCCTTGGTTGACCGTCATCAGCCAAGGCTTTTTTGCTATATACTGCTGAATTTTACTAAAAGCAGTTCCACACTCATAGTATCTGTCATAAATCCCGTTTTTACTTTTGTTTCTGCCGCAACACATTCCTCCACTGCTGCCCTTAATTCTTCGGTACTGTATTTTCTTGCATAGGTGAGATAATTTTTCACAACAAACGGCTGAATTCCTGCTTTTTTTCCAATTTGCGATTGATCATATCCACATTTTGATAATTCCTTTACCTGCATAATCAGGTTAAACTGTCTTGCAAGAAGAAACAATATTCTCATAGGTGGCTCTTTTAATGCCAGCAACTCATAATAAAGATCTAATGCTTTTTTTTGATTTTTCTCTGTTACAGCCCGAATCATCTCAAAAATATGATTGGTTATCTGTGTTGTACATACATTCTCAATATCCTGTGCTGTAATAATTTCTCTGTCCATGGTATAACATAAAAGCTTTTCCAATTCCCTTTCTATATTTCCCATATCTGTTCCTGTTTTACTCAGAAAAAGCTCCATATCTTTTTGGGTAATCTTTTTTCCCTCTCTTTTCATCATTCCCAAAACCCAACGCATAATCGTATTACTGTCCTGCACATTAAATTCCACTGCTCGACCATACTTTTTTACAGCCTTATACATTCTATTTCGTTTATCTACATCATTTTCGATAAACACCATACAGATATATTCTGGCAACTCCGCCATATATTCCGGTAAATCTCCACACTGATTTTTAAAGAAACCGGTATCTTCCAGAAAAATCACTCGTCTGTCTGCAAAAAAAGGCATAGTTTCTGCCAAATCTATAATTTCCTTGGGCTCCGTCTTTTTCCCTTCAAACATAGAGAAATTCATGGAGTCCTCCTCTTGAATCAGCGCCTTTTTCAATTTCCCTTTATACTGCTGTTTTAAATAATTTTCTTCTCCATAAAGCAAATATACCCGTTTAAAATCCTGATTTTTAATATCTTCCTGTAAGCTTTTCATATTTCTCTCTTTTCTTACCTTTTTTACTTTTCCTGCACATTCCACAGCGGTAAACTGATTATATCACGGTTCATTTTCCATGAAAAGATACCTTTTCTTTCCCAATCTGCTTTCTATACAAAAACTATTTTTCCTTTCTGTCAATCTAATCTCCCCCTCTTCCATAGTAAACAACATTTTTTCTGTATAATTTTCCAATCTTTCCAATAATTCCTTGTGAGGATGCCCATAAGAATTATCTTTGCCACAGGAAATTACAGATGCTTTAGGGTTGACAATTTCCAAAAATTCTTCTTTTGTGGAATTCTTAGAACCATGATGTGCCACTTTCAACACATCATATTCCTCACCTCTTGCTTTTATCTCCTGAAAAAGTTCATTTTCGCCTTCTCCCTCTATATCTCCGGTAAAGAGTACCTTTAAGCTTCCTTTTGTCATGCAAAATGCCTGAGAACCTTCATTACATTCTAAATCTTTTCTGTCAGGTGCCAAACATTCCAATTGTACTTTTCCTTCCCTTATTTTTGTTCCTTTCTTTATGTATACTGCCTTACAGCCTGCTTTTTTCCCCTTCTTTTCCAATTCCTCTAATTTCTCCTTTTTCTCCTCACATTCCGATAAAAAAAGTCTTTCAAGCTTTATCTGTGTCTCCTTTCTTGCCACACTTTCCAAAATTTCCTGTATCCCGCTAATATGATCCAAATCCGTATGAGAAACAAAAATTCCCTTTATTTCTTGTATTCCGCAGGCTTTTAAAAACGGAAGAATTCGGTACTTTCCCACACCGGACACACTGCTGCTGCCGCCGTCTATGAGAAAGCAACTTCTGTTACCCGTATGAATACAAATGCAATCCCCTTGCCCTACATCCAAAAAGGTAATATCTCTTATTTCCCACGGAAGCTTCACACACAACAGAAGGAGGCTTGCTATCCATATCCCGCTCCAAAATGTTTTCCGCCTTTTACTGCTTTTTTTACAATTTTTCACACACAGCAAAAGAATAAGAAACATATAATAGCATACGCATTTCCACAAAGCCGGCTTCCCTGTAATCCACATTGCAAAGGGAATATGCTGAATAATTTTTCCTACACTTATATAAGCTTCTAAAATCAACAGCGCAAGCGCTGTAACAAGTTTTCCCAAAGAAATAATTCCACACATTCCCAAAAGACTTCCTGCACAACCGGATATCAGTAAAATTCCTGCGGTTGGAAGAACCAAAAGATTTATAATTATTCCAAACACTGAGATTTCATAAAAAAAATACATCATCATAGGCAACAGCACTGCCCATACCGCAATTCCTCCCTTTATTCCATCCATAAAAAGCTTTTTGGTTTTCTCTCCTAATGTCTTCTTTCCTCTCTGCATTTTCTTTGAAAAAAATGCGGGTTGAACAAGACCTAAGCCTAAAATTGCACCAAAAGACAATAAAAAGCTGCTGTCATATAAATACAGTGGCGATTTTATAAGGAGTAAAATACAGGCTAAGGCTGCTGAAGATAAAAAATCATACGTTCTTTTCCAAATCAATGCTCCAATCCAGACTGAAAACATAATTGCCGCCCGCATGACTGCCGCTCCGCTGCCTGTGAGACCTCCATATAAAATCATTGCAATCATAGAAATACTCCCTGCTGCCCAAAAGGGAACGGAAAGTCTCTGCAAAATTTTTAAAAGTCCTCCTCCCATAATAGAAAGGTGCAGTCCTGAAATGGCTAAAATATGAGAGCATCCCATAATTTGAAACAATATCTTCTGACTACTGTCCAAATTTCTTTTTTCTCCTAACAAAACAGACTCAAAAAACCCGATTTTATCCTCCGGAACAACTTTTGAAATTCCTTTTATCCACATTTCTTTAATCTTGTTCTGCCATTTTAAAAACAGATTAAAATTCTTTTCCAACACTTGTACAGACTCGCCGGACTGATACCATTTTATCCCTCTGGCATAGTTATAAACCCTTTCATTAAACTGTCCCAGATTAGCAGGCAAAGGAATTTCCTCCAGCCTTCCTTTTACGAAAACCTTGTCCCCACAGCGAAAGGCAGTGCTGCACTTTTCTCTTTTTATATGAACTTTTACATTATCTATGGAATATTGTTTTGAATTTATAGTTAGATTTGCATTCTTGATATAAAGATTTGTATAAAGAGTAAATTCTTCTTTCTTATAAATTTCTCCGCTTACTGCTGCTTTTTCCAGAGGAATTTTAAGAGGAAGCTTCGGCGTTTGAAAAGTGAACGCCGAAACCTGCATCTGTCCCAAAAGCCACAGCATGACTGCCCATAAAAGGGCAGCCCCACATAATGGTCTTTTACTCACTTTCTTCCTCCTTTAGCAATCCATAATCTGCATGATACGGTTCGTCTAATTTCATGGTTTCCCGAAACGTAACCTTCGTTTCTCCTTCCACCGAAATCTGCACAGCACGAATATTACATGCGTCTGTAAGAGAATTGACAATAGAGTATATCGGAAGCTTTTCCTGCACATCCATGGAGTCTGTCAAAAAACTCTTATCCAGATTTACATAACAAATTCCTTCTACAATAGAAACGCCTAAAATTTTTGTATTCGGTGATAAGGTCGGTTTTAACCCCTCTGTCTTAGGGCCTTTCAGCAATCTTTCCACCACTTCCCGTTCCACCGGAACATTGCTGTTATAATATGCCGAAACCGTCTCTTTCACCAAGCTGCTTCCGCTTTCATCTGCGAAATAGAGGTTCAGATTACTGTGTACATAAGAGTTTACATTTTCACCTTCATTTTCCACAAAGGTATTCCTATCCATTTTCCCGATTTCCACACCCTCTGAGTCTGTCATGGGCGCTCCGTTCTCTGTAAATTCCACATACTCAACTCCGGGTATCTGGGTAAATGCTTTTACAATACCTGCTCTTACCAGAATTTCTCTGGTATTTTTCATTTTTTTATAATTTTCATTAAAATTGACAACAACCTTTTCTCCATCATAACTGCACTCCAAAATATTTACATCTTTTGGAAGCAGCCGAAAATGTTCCTCTTTTTTTGGTATTTCATCCAGCATCTCGCCGATTTCCTTTACCATTGCCTCTGTTGTCCTTTTTGTCGGCTTATACTCATCCGTTTCCAAAGAACTTTCCGTAGGCGACAAGTAATACATCTGATATTCTCTTTTTTCATTTTTTTCTTCCTTTTTGCTGCACCCTGTTACAGCCACTATAACAAAGCAGAGCAAAAGAAACAGGATGCCATGTCTTTTTCCTTTCACCTGTATGCCTCCTATCCAATATAATTTAACGGAATTCTCACTGAAAACGTAGTTCCTTTATGCTCCTCGCTCTTTACCTTAATCGCACCTCTGTGCATAACAATGGCATTTCTGGTAATAGCAAGTCCCAGACCTGTTCCGCCGATTTCTCTGGAGTGTGACTTATCCACACGATAAAATCTTTCAAAAATACGGTCAATGGACTCCTGTGGGATACCAATTCCCGAGTCTTCTACGGAAACATAAAAATATTTATGGTCTGCATTTAAAGTCACATGTACCCATCCGTCTTCCACATTATATTTAATACCATTTTCTACTAAATTTGATAATGCCAGACTCAGCTTCACCTCATCAATCTCTGCAACAATCGGACGATAACTTTCTAGTACCAGCTCCACCTTCTTTTTATCAGCAATCGGCTTCAGTCTCTTTAAAATATTTTCCATAAGCTCATTGATGTTTACTTTCTCAATATTAAGCTCTGATGCCTTTTTATCCATTTTCACCAAAGACAACAGGTCTGTAATAATCTTATTCTCCCTGTCAATCTCAACTGCGATATCCTGCATAAATTCCTTATACAGCTCTACGGGAACATCCTCCTGTCCTGCAAGGGAGTCCGCCAAAACTTTTATCGATGTCATCGGTGTTTTCAGCTCATGAGACACATTTGCCACAAATTCCTGTCTGGAGTCGTCTAAAACCTTCATTTTCTTCAGCATTTTATTAAAAACACTGCTTATCATCTCCGTTTCTGTATAATCCGGCACTGAAATTTCTTCATCTAAATACCCGTCTGTCAATTCTTCAATAGCTTTTCCAACTCGTGCAAACGGGCGAACCAATGTTTTTGACCATACAAAACCTAAAATTAAAACAAATACACAAATAATAAGCAGCAGTAAATTTGCCCTGTGTCTTAAAATAGCGATACTGTCTTTAATATCGCTGGTAGAAATACTAATGAGCATTACACCCTCTACCTGCTTATTTATCATGTTTTTCAGCGGAACCGTCTGTACAATGTAAGAATTATCTTTATCATAATATCCTGTATTTTCTCCTTCAAAACACTTAATTACAGCCTCTGAAAGAACATATTTTCCCTCATCAATATCATAGGTATCCTTTACAATTCTTCCGTCTCGGTTAATCACTAAAATTCTTCCGCTGAAAACGGAAGAAAACATAGCCAACTCGCTGTTAATAACCTCTGACTGGGGATATTTTAAATATTCCTCCTTCATAAGCTGTTTTCCCAGAATATCGCATTGATTTTTCACGCTGATGTTTTTCAGCTCTACTGCCCGATTTTCGTAACTGCTTACAATTACGCTTTCTGCAATGATACACGGCAAAATTCCGATAATCACCAGAAGTACCATAACTCGAAACCTAAGACTTTTCAAAAATGACAGTTTCATCTTTATCTTCATTCTAATTTCCTCACTCTATCAATAGGGCTTTTCAAAAAGCCTCAGAAAAGAATTGCCGCAATAGCATCTATCTACTGCGGCGTTAGCTTAGCCCTGAAAATAATATCCAATTCCCCATTTTGTATGAACATATTTCGGGTCACTTGGAACAGCTTCTATTTTTTCTCTTAAACGCCTGATATGTACATCAACGGTACGCACATCTCCCGGATATTCATATCCCCATACTAAATTTAAGAGATTTTCTCTGCTGTATACTTTGTTTGGATTTTTTGCCAAAAGCTCCAATACATCAAATTCTTTTGCAGTCAGATTAATTTCTTTCCCTGCGATAAATACTCTTCTGCCTTCGCAGTCTAATTTCAAGTCTCCCGATACCAATGTTTTTCCAAAGCTTTCTTTTGCTTCTTCTTTACGCATTCTTCGCATAATCGCTTTAATACGTGCTTTTACCTCCAGAATATTAAAAGGCTTTGTGATATAATCATCCGCACCGTATTCAAGCCCCAGAATTTTATCCATATCTTCCCCTTTTGCAGTTAGCATAATAATGGGGACAGATGAAAACTCTCTGATTTGTTGACAGACCTCCAGTCCTGTAAGCTTTGGAAGCATAATATCCAGAAGAATCATATCATATTCCTTCTCTTTAGCTTTTTCCAGTGCTTCTTCTCCGTCATAAGCACAATCCACTTCCATTCCTTCCTGTTCCAGACTAAAACGTATTCCTTTTACAATCAGTTTCTCATCGTCTACTACTAATACACGCTTGCTCATCTATATTCTCCTTATTTTACTGTTATGTAATCCTTGACTTTATCAAATGTTTTCCCTTTAATCCCCGGTACCTCTTGAAGCTGTTCAATATTCTGAAAACCTCCGCAGGCTTCCCGATACTCCATAATGGACTGTGCCTTTTTTTCTCCTACTCCCGGAATTTCCTGAAGCTCTGTCAAATCGGCTGTATTTATGTTAATTTTACCACCGCTTTCTGTATTTTCCGATGAGCCGGAAAACATTTCAGGCTGTACTTCCATTTGTTGTACTTCTTCTATTGTATAGATTTGAAGCTTTTCCCCGTCTGATAAAACAGAAGCCTGATTAATTCCCGTTGTATCTGCATTTTCCAAAAAGCCTCCGGCTTCCTGAACTGCCTCAAATACTCTGGAACCCTGTTTCAGACGATATACCCCCGGAGCGCTCACTGCTCCGCTGACATCTACCCATATCCAAGCTTCTTCTTGTTCAGAATGTTCCTCTGTTTTTGGTTTATTCTGTTTTTCTTCCGACTGCTCTATCACAACCGTTTCCTCTTTTGGGGAATTACAGGAACTAAAAACAAGACATATTATGCCCATAAGCATTATAAATAAGATATTTTTTGCTTTCATCATACAAATCTCCATTCCGCCGCCTTTGGCTGGCGGCACAAATAGTAATGAAAG
>ENA-UOJP01002818-UOJP01002818.1-human-gut-metagenome-genome-assembly--contig:-C102-NODE-2818-length-11702-cov-6.243410_pt1 | contig 11702 bp, 9 predicted proteins | sample MGYA00242353_ERZ723900 | MGnify/ENA metagenome assembly ERZ723900
CGAACCTGACGGCGGGGAATATTAAGAAGGGGGTTAAGATAATGGGTATTACGGGTACTTGGGAAGGGTGGGTTCCTACTGCTACGGATTTATATTTACGTGGTACTGTGACCTCCTTAGCAGGCGGATTCAACCAAGCTCCCAGCACATATATTAAATTCGATGCAGGACAAATAACAATTAAAAAACCAGCTGATCATGATTCATCAAAATATTATGGCATTGTTTCAAAAAACAGTATAAATCTATCACAATTTAATTATATCAATTTTGAATATATTCTCACAAAGGCTTCTAGGAATGTTGTGTTTGATATAGGAATTGTTGCACGGAACACTACAATTTCACTGCTACCGTCTGATTTTACAAATGGGTGGTATATAACGTCTAATAGGCCCATAGGTAGTGGGGTAGTATCTTTTAACGTGGTTAATATCAATATTATAGGTTTTATACATTGTGGATTCTTGCTAATGGCTGGAACAGAGTTTTTGGGTGCCATATATCGTATTTGGTTATCATGATTAATTTTTATTGGCGCGCGTGTGGGATGGGGGCATTGTTGGAAGTTGGGAAGGGTATATCGGAAGGAACAACGACTTATATTATAACGGAGCAAATAGAGCGGAATTTAAAGGCGACAATGACAAAAGTACCTTTTCGGATTTTAAATTTGAAAGTAATCAAATTAATATTAGATGTGGAGGTATTAGTCCTATAACGCTATCGAGCACACAACCATACAACGTAACCCCATATAAAAAGCTAAGTATTTTATTTGTTGCTGTCACTGCGTATTCTTATGGGTTCAATTTTAGGCTTGACAATCCAGGTATGGGAGTTGAGAGTAATACTTTGATTGCTAATGGGTATCAAACAGTTTCTTTTAATTTAAGTTCAGTGCAACTCACATCAACAGTGAAAATATCTATGACAGCAAACAGGAGTGGGCTTTCTCAGCGCTGTGCTTATCAAATTTGTATACAAAGAATATTTTTTCATAATTGCAGGGTATATTCCTGATACTATGATTTATAACTGCCTCCAGAAACTAGTTTATCTCAGCTAGATGGATCTTATGAAAGTGATAACGATAAATGTGTCAGAATTAACCAATAATCAATATTTCTAGCAGTGTCATTTTTGAAGTGTAACAAGTTGTTGTCTCTTCAATTTTAGCTACCCACAAAAGGAATTCCGATAATATAAATTAGACGTATATTTACCGTCCAATTTCACTTAAAATTTGAGATATTTCTTTTTCGGAAAGCCGAACATAATCTTTAATGGCCTCTTCTGGATTTTCACCATTCTGTTGTCTGATTTTCAAAGCTCGAATGATTATATTCATATGAATATTACTCAACATCTACTTTACCTCCTATCATTTCTGCCATTGCCAGGGTAAGGTCATTGCTCTCGGCTTTCAACTGCGCGTTTTCCTTCTGTAACGCGTTGATCTTGTCCTGTTCCGTCGGGATGTATTCGGCCTCCGTCTCTGTTCCGTCATCTTTCACGTACCAGAACCGGCCATCATGAAAACAGTCGATACCGCCCGCCCTTACCACATAGCGGTATTCTGCTGCGAACGCGTGGTCCCCATATACCGCTCGGGTGATCCGATTTGCGTCCTCGTAATTCTCGAACATAGCAATGTTCTGCACAGCACCATCACTGTCCACCTGTATATATGCATAGCTTATCTCTGCCATCTTTTATACCTCCATCAATATAATTTTAATAATACAATCCCAGAGCCACCACTTCCACTGGCTCCGTTGGCTTTAACGTCTGATCCGCCCCCCGCACCACCACCGCCTCCAGTATTCGGAGTACCGCTTTTGCCCGGATATCCATCTTTGAGTCCGTCACCGCCAGCACCTCCTGCACCACCGCCGCCAGCTCCTCCCGTTCCACCAGCATGTGATTTATAAGCCATTCCGACTCCACCGCCGCCACCGCCGCCACCATATAGAGTACCTGTTGAAGATCCCCATGCTCTTGTCGAGGTTCCTTGACCTGTACCACCCCAATAAGTATACTTAGCGGCTGGTTTGCTTTTTGTCTGTCCATTTTGACCGTTGCTACCACCATTTCCTCCAACATTATTATTGGTAGTATCTTTATCGTAGTATCCTCCGGCACCGCCCCCGGAACCTCCATTGCAGCCACAGTTTGAAAAATCACCGTTACTTTCAACGGTTCCCCCATTGGCGACAATTAACGAACTTCCAGATCGCGTAACGCTGCTCGCGCCCCCATTTCCACCAGAATTTCCATTACTATTTCCAGCGCCTACTATGACGGATAATACTTGGCCTGGCGATATTGTCAAATTTTTTACTGTTTTGGTATACCCTCCGCCAGCTCCCCCATGTGGGGGACCGCCTCCACTTGAAGTGCTATAGCTAATCTTAGCACCTCCTCCAACCGCAAACAGATCCATTTTTGTGTATCCTGTCGGTATCGTATATGACCCTGACACCGTAAATGTTTTATTTATAACTGCCGACGTAATTGCGACTGCGTTAAGCGCGGTACCAGTTTTTTCCCCTGCGCTACATGTCATATAGGGGTAGCAGCTAAAATAATAAGTTGTATTCAACGCAGGCATGTCAATATATGTCTGCGACCATCCACCCACTGCCGTGTTGTTTCCGGCTCCCTTGTAGACCTGTGTCCCGCCAGTTACCCCGGGATATCCGCCGGTAGAATATCGAATGAGCACACCGCTGAAGGGTCTCCCTGCCGCCTGATTCGGATTCTGCCATTTCGCCAATACGCGGCGTCCCGAATAGGCGGCAACACTAAAAGACAGCAGACTATTGACCGTCATGGTTCCAGTCAGCTTGGTCTTACAATTATTGGTATAGAATGTCTCGCCAGCCAACACATGTCCAATCTGAGCATTTCCGGTCAAGCTTAATGAACCTGTTTTTCGAAGGTAAGGGTTATCCGAATAAAATGTCTTACCAGAAACCACATCAGATTCATCTGTATTTCCTGTTAACTCAAGTGTGCCCTCGACAGGTTCATCAAAACCAGAAACACCTGCGATTTTTCCTTTAACAACATCTTTCTGAAGAGCTGTCAGTTCATCCGGATCGATACCTCCGGCACCAGTACCTGTCATATTTATCACGGACATAAAAAAGCCTCCTTTCCGTTAAGAAAAGAGGAAATAAAAGGTAACTTAATGTTTGATATTTTAGTTCCCGTAATACCCATTATCTTAACCCCCTTCTTAATATTCCCCGCCGTCAGGTTCGCATCCCCCTTCACCACGACATTCCCCGTCACAAACCGGTTCGCGGCCACCACCGTTTTATCTGCGGTTCCCGCGGTATATGTACCGCCGCCCTGCGTGGCCATGGTCCCTGTAATCTTGTTCCCATTGACCCAGGCGGTCTGCCCCGGATAAATATTCGCCGCAGAGGCGGTACCCGGGGTCTGGCTTGCCAGGCTGTTTGCCGTGATGCTTCTGGTTCCATCGTGATAGCCGGGCAGAATGATCGAGCTCTGTCCGCAATTTAACGTTCCTTCCTGTTTCTGGTACGGCATGGTTCCCTCAACCGGGTCGTCATACCCGTTCACTCCTGCCGTATGTCCTTCCAATACCTGTGCCGGGGTAGCGGTGCAATCATCCGGATCCACCCCACCGCCGCTTCCGCCTGCAAAATAAATATTTCCCATCATTACACTCCTTTCAGCCCAACCGTAATATCAACCGTGGGCTTTTTATAAACTTTAAACGTCGCGCTCCCATCATTCAAAAAAGCGGTGCCCGAAGAGAGAATCCCAAACGCCTTGTTATACGCCTTCTGCGCAGCCAGCTCCGCCCCGTCCGGCAGCATACTCACCATAATCGGCGAAAGCTCAGCCGATCCGCCCGGCACATCCACCGTCTGCTCATAGGGGAGCGTTTCGCTCCATCCGGCCGCGGTCAGCGTCACCGGTGTCACATGCTCCCCGCGTTTTGCCAGCTCCGCCAGCGCATTCTGAAAGGTGCTGGACCGAAGCGTGGTCTCGTGATTGTCGAAGGTGAGCAGATCGGCGCTGAATTTAAGCAGCGCCACCCAGGTGCGGTCCGACTCCGAGGGCGTCACCTCCACATTGTCCCTTGTGGCGTACCACCAGACATTGTTGTAGGAAACCATATCATTGACATAATAGTCCTTCGTAATGCTGTAGGTCCCCCTTGGCGTCAGCCCGGTGCCGGAATCGCCCTTCTCGCCCCGCGCGGTCCAGGGCGTCCAAAAATTCGTGTTCGTTGGCGGCGTGCCGATGGGGCAGTTGCCCGACAGGCACAAAAATGCCTCCGTATTGTCGTGGACAATATACGTGACCACGGAATACTTGGGATACTTCACAGTGGAAGCGTACTCGCCCTTGAGCTGGATAATATTTTGCAAATACGCCTGGAAATCGCTGAAATAAAACCGCTGCAGCGCCATGATAGCATCCAGGGTTTTGTTCATCGTGCTGGCGTTGACGATGATCCGTTTCAGAATCGGATTATTTTCGATCACCCCGTTAGCTTCCTCGAACTTGCCCTGATTGTAGAAATTCTGATATTGCGTGATCAGTGAAATGGTCTGGATCGTCGGGTCCAGGTATCGATCCCATTGATCCATGGAATCGGGAAACATAGTTTCAGTCAAATCTGTATAGGTTTGTGACATACGATACTCCTTTTAAATTTTGTACTGGTACGCCGGATAAAATGAGACGCAGCTGATTGACATTGTTGCTTCGGTGGTGCTCCCGGAAATGGACTTGATGATATACTGTTTTTCCTCCCCTTCGCCCTGTAACACATAGGAAATCTTCTGGTTGACGTCCAGCCACGGCACCGCAACGAGATCCAGGTCAAGAGAGCTTGAGAGCACAGTGTGGTTATAAATCTCATAGCGGGCCCGCTGACCGGCCAGATCGTTGCTGTAGATGGAATCATAATCATCCCCCTCAAACACGTAGAGCAGCTCCCGCCCCAGCCGCGTTATGGTAAACGGACTGTTGGGGTTCTCGTCATACGCCTCCCCGAACACCTGGTATTGTCCCAGATAATAAAACGCCTGCTCCCGGCGGCGGTATTTAAAAACGCCGTCCAGCCCAACCGGCAGCGTTCCGGGGGCCAGCGGGACTCCGGCGTCGTCCACAACCGGCAGCGCGGACAATCCGTTGATGGACACCTTGGCATTTTCCGGGTTTGTGACGCTTAGCTTAAAGGCGATTTTCTCAAAATTGTCCAAATCCCCGAGGGACGAAATTCCATCCAGGGAAATGCCGTAGACAGCGCCGGAGAGCGTGGAAGCGCCCGCATACCGGTCCGCGTCGATTACCTGCCCCCAGACCTGAACGTGGTTGTAAATCCCGGACAGCCCGGTGGAACGGCTCTCGCTGAGAACCAGCGGCCGCAGCTGCCCGTAATCGAGAATCACATTGTCCTCAAACCGCTGGGGAATCTTTCGCAGGAAAAAGGTCCCGTAAACGTCGAACCCCATTTCATATCCCGCATACAGATTCCGAATTTCATCCAGTATCTCATAAGCCGTCACATTTGCGGAAAATTCGAGATCATACGGAATTTCAAACCTGATGTCCTGGATGATATATTTGGCGATACCGGCCTCCTTTAAGGTTCCGGCGATGGCCTTGTACGCCTCCGTCCCGGCCTCGATTTTGGTATTCAATCCCTCGAAATGGCCGCCCCGGTCCCCATTTAATATGGTGACCAGGTCTCCGCAGTCGATGCTCAGGGTATAGCTGTCGTCGTCGCTGTAGGAAGCGCTCTGCACGGAAAATGTACCCATCAGGGTCCAGACGATTTCCCCGGTTCTCAGATGTTCGATCCCCACGTAGGGCCGCACATAGGTGTCGATCCACACCCAGCTGTCCGGCCCCAATAAAAAGGAGGCGTCCGTGACGGCCAGGGTGGCGTTGTAGGTCCTGCGCATATCCGAGTCCGCGTCCACCGAAAAGCTGTCGTCAAGTAAATTTCCCTCGACATAGTGGATGATCTTGAAATTCCGGTTCAAAATTTCAATCCTCGAATGCAGAATCCAATCCGACTGGTAAAGGATGTCCCGCTGCATCTGGGTAATATCTGTCATAAAATCCCCCTTTTCAAATGCTGCGATCCACATCGTGGTCGGTGTCGATAAAGTTGTTGTCATAAAGATCGTTTACAGATTCACAATCACCGGTCTCAACCGCGGTAAAGCTTGTGGAGACATTGGAAATGTGGTTGTGGGAGGAGTGGGAGACCGGAGAGTCCACGATGCAGACCATGGCCATGCGCCCGTCGGCATACTTCAGGATTTTCGGCCTCCTGTTCGTGAGAAAATCATCCACCTCCTCGCGGTAAGCGCGGCTGTGCTCCAGGTCGAAGTCCCCGGTTCCGTCGTCAAAGGGGATAAACGTCCCCTCCACGTCGTATTCCCGGTAATTGGCGTCCCCATTGTAGACGGCGATGGATTTTTTCCGCCCCTTGGGCTCCAGCACGGAAACAGCAAAATTACGCCGTTCCGAAAGGCGCACGTCCAGAATCGCCCGGTAGGCCACATCCTTCTCAACCAGCACAATCCCGTCGAAATTCGAATGGACCCGGCTGGTATTGTGATTGCTGGAATACCGTCCCTCCACCCCGTTTAAGGTGGGCACGATGCTGTACTGGTACTCCTCCCCCGACCGGTTGTAAAAGTCGTTGCGCATAAAATTAAAATCCTCGTTGGAATAGATGGGAATCTCAAAAAATGTCTTCCAGTGAAGATCGCCCACCCGCCGTTTCTTAACCAGGATGGAGGAGACCGACTCCGCGGTAAACTCCACATTTCCGCCAAAAAGGCTTTCCTGAAACAGCGCGTGTATTTTCGTGTCAAAATCCCACTCTTCGGGAATACTCCCGTCCCAGGTCGTATAAACCCTGGTGGTCACAAAAAACTCGTCAAACACGCCGCTGGACAACTGGATCATGTTGATGTCCTCCACATTTGTGGCTGTAGCCATCATGGAATCAGAATCCCCGCAGGCTGTTTTTCCCAAAATAATCATAACGGTTCCACCTCCTCCCCATAATCAAACGCGACGATTTCATACAGATTGTTCCGCCGTGTGAGCATAAATCCGATCAGCCGGTTGTCAGCCGGAAGCTCGATATAGTTGCTGATTCCCACATACGTCAGCTCCCCGGCGGCCCTTACGTCAAAATAAGCCTTCGGTACGCCTCCCGTGCCTTCGTACGCCCCCGTCCTGTAATACACGGAAATGGCGTACTTCCCGTTGGAGAGCACCATAGGAGCCGAATTGGGCGCAAAGCCGCATCCCTTCAGCTCGATTGTAAAATCGTCCGGCACGCCGAAGCTGTCCTCGAATCTCAGCACCTGGGAGCTGTCCCGCAAATCGATCATTTCCCCGTTCACATAGGTGGGATCAATCTCAACCCCATCCCGGTACACATAGGCCCGGAGGGAAATGATATTGGATTTGACCGTGGTATAACCGCCCCTGGCGTTGTTGGCCAGCTCGATCAGGCTGTAGATCGTGGGCTGCAAATACCGGACGGAGACAAGAAAAAAATCCGTCTCAACCTGCATTCCGGTCACGGTCTGCCCAAAGGCCTTGATGTAATACTGCGTGTTATTTTCCATCCCCGTAACCGTCAGGGAAAGTTCCTCCGTGCGATAGTGGACCGGCGACGTATGGATCACCGTCTTATCACTGGAATACAGGGAAATATAATAATCCTCCAGCTCTTCCCCCTCCGGCTGGCTGTAGGACAGCCGCACCTGATAGGAATCGTTCTGGATCAGCTGGTCCTGCACCAGATTCGTAAAAACAAAATCCGGGGTCGTGTAGCAGTAGAAGAGTAACGGTTCGGATGGGGACGAGACGCCCTCCGCGCACATCACATTGACGGTAACCTTATAAAGAGTCCCGTTGACAAGGGTATTGGCCGGAACCGTGCATTCCTGTTTGTAAAAATTGGTCTGCGTTGCGGTATAGACGGTCTCATTGGTCTCATTGTCATATATGTGAACAATATTTCCGGTCTGTTGCGGATTGTTCCCGTCCCAGATATAAGTGATCTTAAAATCCAGACCGGCATCCTTTGAATTTCTGTTGATGTTGTATAATACGGGTACACCGTTCATGATTCACCTCGAATTTAATAAACAATGAATGCATGATTCCAATTTCCATTTGGAAGCATGACTTCGACAATATCGCCTTCTGAATGGCCGCCCCGGCTTCTGACCTGGTGAAGCGTATCGTTGCAGGAGACAATGCATGTTTCATGGCCTGTTTCCGACTTCACAATACAGCTCTTAACCGTGGGAACGCCGGAGTCCCGGATTAAAACCTCGACAAAGTCGCCAATCAGGTTTGATAATTCCTTTAAAATTTTCGTATCGGTCATATGATCTCCATAAAAGGCGGCGGCCCCTGTGAAAGAGCCGCCGCCCGGTGTCTGGTTCTATTTGTTTCTCATCAGGCGCTGCTGCAGGGCGGATTTCAGCGTTCCGTCCGCAATCGCCCGGGTGAACGTATCCACGTCCTTCACCTGAGGCAGATTCACGTCCCCGAAGTTGACCACCACATTTTCCTGCCGTACATTACCGGCAGTGAGACCAGCGGACGGGGAAAATGCCTCCGGCATCCCGGAAATACTTAAGGGTACGTTCTGTCCCAATGTGTCGATCAAGGACCGGGTCTGTTGGTCCTTAAGAACCGGCAGACCGTCGTCGATCTGTTCCAGGTGATCGCCGCGCAGGACATGTCTTGTGTCCGAAGGGTTCAGAACCGTCTCGCCCCCGGCGAAGGGGTAGTGGGTTTCACGCTTTGCCAAAAACGCCGCGCCGCTGTTTCGGATAATGATTTCCGGCCGGTTGCCCTCCGCCACCCGGTGAAGTCCGGGCCTGGCGTGGGTGGTTCCCTGGCCGTAGCCATAGCGGTCCTCGGCATTGGACAGTTCTCGCATGGCCTTTTCGGCTTCCCGGCAGGAATCCACAATACTGTTGCACATTGTGGAAATGGAGCTGGCCATGGAGCGGTAGGTTTCCTGAAACGCGCCCAGATTTAACAGCCGCTGGCCCAGATATGTCCCCTCGGTCAGAACAGCCGCCGCATTGGCCTCATTGATGCTGCCCAGAGCCCCGCCCACGGCAAGAGCGGAATTAGACCACTCCGCCGCGTAATCAAAGACGGCTTGGCGTCTGGCGTCCGTGGCAAGGAGTTCATCCACGTTGTTGGCCGCCGCCGCGGTAGTGGCAGCCACGCTATCGGCAACATTGACCTGCGCATTTGACCAGGCGGAGGTGTAGGTGGAGAGGCTTGAGACGCGCTCGTCGTTGGCCTCAATCTCCGGCATGACGTCGCTGACGATATCATTGATTTCCTCCCGGGCTTCCCGGATGGTAATCTGCCCCATCTGCCAGGCTTCGATATAGTCCTCCACCTGCCGGATCAGCCGTTCATTTTCCTCGATCTGGCGCTCTGTCCAGGTCTGTTCCCGGTCATTTTTCTCGTACTGGCCGGACACATTCTCAAAATCGCCGGTATCCCCGGACGTCACCCGGTCCTGCCAGCCGGACCCCAGGATCGTCCCGGCCATGGTCATATCCTTGGCCCTCTGTATGGCCTCAGTGATGCCGTCCCAGGATTCCACAATCTTCTGGAGGCGGTCGATTTCCAGATCATAGCTCTCAAGCAGCGCGTCCCGGGACTCCTCGATATCCCGGATTTTGTCTTCCATATCGGAAATGGTCTGTTCAAAGAGCGCGTCCTCATATTCGCTCTGGGCGTTTCGGACCGCCTCCGAATCGGCCTCGTAGACAAAGCCGCCCTCAGATTCCCGGAAGATCCGGGTGGTCTTCTGATTCTTCGCCCGCTCCAGATTATAAAGCTTTTCCTCTAAGTCGAGCTGCTGTTTGCGCTCGTCGTTGGCCTTTTGCAGCCCGTCGATCTCATTCTGAATTGCATCGATCTGCTTTTTGGCCGTTTCCTCGGCCTCGTCCCGAAGCGTTTGCTGCGCCTCGATCTGATCCTGCAGGTGCCCGGTCACTCCGGCGATGGCGCTGTCCAGATCGTCCTGCTTATCCTGGAGCTCATCCAGTTCATCGTTCAGGCTGTCATTTGCCTTTTCCAGGTATTGAATGGGCAGCTCCAGAATAGCTTTATTGTAGGCCGCCTGGTTCTGAGCGCACTTGGAGATGGCATTTTCACAATCCTGTATGGCTCCCAGGCAATCGTAATAGGCGTCCTCGTCCTCATCCAACAGCAGCAGTTCCGCCTGAAGGCCGGTCAGCTTGTTCTGGTTATACTTTTCTTCCTGCCGCGACAGGCGGATCAGGGACTTGTACTGTTTTGAAGTGGCGTTGAGGCCCATAGACTCAGCCTCGTCCATCTGATTCTGAATGTCGGCGGCCTTATTCTGGACTACGCCGATTTTGTCGTCCAGGCGGGCCTGGGCCAGATCCATCTGCTTCAGCCGGAGATTTTCCAACTCCTTCTCGGCCTGCTTGATGGAGATCGTGGTAGAATTCCACTTATCCCGGTAGGATTGGGCTTTGGAGACGGCGTCTTTTAGGGTTTCGGGGATGGTTTCAATGCTGAAGCTGTCAAAACCAGTAATTTTGTCACCAAGGTCTTTGGGTAAGTCAGAGAGAGAAAGCTGATATTCATCATAATATAAATCAGCCTGAGACTGTAGCGCAGCGCTGTACTCTTCTTGCTTTTTAATCAGTTCCTGAAGAATTGGTACTTTTTCAGAATAGGGGTCGGTGTTATCCAAATCCGTATTCAGCGAATCAAGCTGGTACTTAAGATTTTTGATCGATTCAGCCGCAAAATCAAGCTCAGTAGTATTTGAAAAATTTGAAGCCGAGCTACCTGCGGCTTTATTTCCACCTAGATCAGCAAAAGAAGGGAGATCAACGGAAATCTCTACATTTGCGGCTTCATTTAATTGTCTTATAAGGGCATTATACTGATTGATTTGTTTTGTAGCAGCTGACCATGCGGCTTGTTGCTCAGGAGTGGCAGTTGTACCATGACTACTTGCTTTGCTTAGATCGGGACCGCCACTGAGCTCTGCCAGGCCATTAATGGGATCATATATGATGTTATAATATTTACTCCAGGCCCCTTGCAAACTCTTAATTAATTCAGCATCGATTTTTGCCTTAGCAATAGCCAATGATTGATAGTTTGAAATATCTTGTCCGTAACCTTCAGAAAGTGTTTCGAACAAGGTTTTGTTATTAGCTACAATATTTTGCCAAAATGTTTCATCATCACTTAGCTTATATACCATTGCAGATTTATAATCGCTAACATCTTGATTATAAACGGATGTCAGACTGGAGATAAGTTCTTTTTCATTCGATAGCCCAGCTAAGTATTGCGATACTACTAAATCTAATTCAGGGTACTTACTGATGATTTTTTGAAGCGTGTCTGTTTGAATAGTACCATTTTCTTCTATATCTTTATTTGCAGAGCTGATAAGCGATGATATATCTGAAAGACGGTCGATTGCGGATGAGACTGTTGTGGTGCTTTTAGCATATTCGTTTATAGATTCAGCAGCATCTTTAGCACTCACTCCAAGATATTGTAAGATATTTTTAAATCGCACTCCTGAGGATAACGTTTCTTCTGAGAGTTCACCGGACTGAGCTAATTCAATCAGTTCATCACGC
>ENA-UOJP01002828-UOJP01002828.1-human-gut-metagenome-genome-assembly--contig:-C102-NODE-2828-length-11641-cov-6.408165_pt1 | contig 11641 bp, 7 predicted proteins | sample MGYA00242353_ERZ723900 | MGnify/ENA metagenome assembly ERZ723900
ATATCCACGTCATCATTCTTCCCCTTGCAGCTGTTCAAACTCCATTCGTTCAAATTCCTGTATCGAAATATGCTTTTTATTCGGATTTGCATACACAAATGTCTTGTCTACATTTTCCAGATAGTTCTGAATCTTATCATTTGTTGCACTGATAATCGCCTGAAATCCCAGTCCCCGGATCAGAGAAATACAACTTGCTACTTTCTCTGCATCCATTTTGGAAAATGCCTCATCCAGGACAACCAGACGCAGGGTTGGCGGACGCTTGATCTTCGGAGACAGATTGATTCTGTAAATCTGTGCAAAGCTTGCCAGAAGCGCGATGTAAAGCGGGTTCTGACCTTCTCCACCGGAATTTTTCTTGATCATCTTGCTCAGACCGATCCGCATATCCTTTTCTCCCTGCACGATCTGCTGCATATCAAAGGAAAGATACGTGCGATAATCTGCATATTTATCCATATTTTTTCTGGCTTCCTCCAGCTCTTCCCTGGTGGCATTCTCCGGCGGAATGAAAATCTCGATCAGCTCATTCATCAGATCTCCGTATTCTTCCTCATGCTCCATGGTAAACAGGTTCATCTGATTTTCCATGTGGTCACTCAACTGAGACGGATTGATATCCAATGCGTCATCCATAAACATCCGATAGAATCGTCCGTCCGGACCTTTGTTTTTCGTAATGACAAACTGATACTTGTCCTTTCCGAAATCCAGACGGCTGATGATCCGGTTCAATTCATCTTTTTTCTGATATGCCTCTTTGATTGCATAACGAATCTTGGATACAAAATCAACTTTAAAGTGTTCCACTGCTGCTCTCGCCTGTTCCTGTGCTTCTTCCCTGTATTTTTCCAGGTTATCGCACTCAAGATTTGAAAGCTGCTTTTCGTACACGTCATTGTCACGGATCGTTGCAGAATAGGTTCTGTTCGGATATTTTCGAAGATATGCACTCCTTGCTTCTACCAGTTTTTCATATGCTTTTTCCTGCGCATCTTCCAAAGGCTGTTTTTTCTTGATACGTTCCCGCATCAGGTACTCATAATTGCGGCTCTGTCTGCCCTCCAGATACTCCTGAAATTCCGGCTCATATTTTTCTCTGTCCTGCTGCCGGAATTCATTTTCTTTCTGCACTAACTGTTCATTAAAATCTACCTGCATGTTCTGGAATCGTTTTCCGTTTTCCTGATGATTCCAGATGGTTTTCTGAACTGCCTCAATCTCTGCTTTCTTTGCTTCCTGCTTCTGCTGGATTTCCTGTTTCTGCTGCTCCCACACCAGAACGGATTCCTCTCGCAGCTTCTGCATTGTATCCAGAAGTCTGGCCTTTTCTGCCTCCTTTGCCGGAATTTTCTGCAGATCAGACAGCCATTGTCTGTAATCCTCCAGAGGCTGTGTCAGTCCTTCCAGCTGAGAGATCCTGCGGATTTCTTCCAGCATTTCCTGCAGTGGAATCCGTTCCTCCTGAAGACTCTCACATTTTTCTTCCAGACGGCGGATTCTCTGACGCATACTGGTCTCTCCGATATATGCCCTTCTCGTATAATTTTCCGGATTGATATGCTGCAGACGGAAACTGTGGTACAGCACACAGTCTGCAGTGATTCCGATCCGGTTCTGACGAAGCTCTTCGATACTTTCACATTTGATGACATTTCCGAGGAAGAAATTGATGTATGCCTGCACATACGGCTCTTTTGCGATCAGTTCCTGTGCCAGGGCTCCTTCTTTTACTTCCCATTCTGTCTCCTGTACTTTTTCTGTATCCAGAACTGCTGCCCGGAAAAATTTCTTCTTATCCATGTCCTGATAGATTTCCATGGCAGTTTTCGCGTACTTTGGTTCCACGACCAGAAGCAGCTTGTTGTTTCCGAGATATCCTTCGATGGCATTGTGCCAGCGTTCGTCCCGCACATCCAGAAGATCCGCCAGAATCTGCACATTGACAAACTTGCCGCACTTCTCATGCAGCCGGTTTCTCAACTCATATCTCGCTTCTTCCAGTTCTTTTGGATAGGCTTTTCTTCCCTGTTTCAGCTCTTTTAATTCTTCCCGTGCCGCTTTTTCTTCTTTTTTGACTGCGCGAAGTCTGGCATCCGTCTCCTGACGCTCTTCTTCCAGTTCTTCCCGGATCTGTGTCAGACTTGTCTGCAGCCGTTCCAGCTCACCTTCCGTGATCTTTCCAGAAACAAACCGGTCAATATCCCACAAGGTCTGATTCGGCGTCACATCTTTTTCTTTCCACTCTTTGAGACCATCTGCAGTCTTTTTCCATCTTGCCTTACTGTTCTGCAGCCGTTCCAGGGCTTCGTTCAGACTCTCCAGATCTTTTTCCATGGCTGCATAACCACTGTCCGCAATCTTCAAAATTATTGCTTCGTATTCTTTCTGAAGTTCTGCCTGCTCTTTCTCCAGATTGGCTTTTTTCGCTTCCTGTCCCGCAATCTCTGTCTGTGTCTCTTTCATCCGGTCATTCAGTTCCTGGATCTTACTCTGCAGATGCAGGATTTCCAGCCTGGAAATCTGATAGGTACAGGACGCCGTCTCTTCCTGTTTTTCTTCATACTGCCGATAGGAACCCCGGATCTCCTGAAGATACCCGATTTCTTCCATGGTCTCTTCGATTTTCCCGCGCATTCTTCCATACTGCATCACACTTTCCTGCAGCTCTTCAATGTGCATATCCTGTTCCATACAGATATATTCTTTCACGAAATCTTCCAGTTTGATATTCATACGGAACGGAATGGCTCGCTTGAACAAACGAGGAAATTTTTCGATATCCAGACCGCCCAGATAAATGTCATACATCTGTCTGCGGAATCTCTCATTGCTCGGACCACAATAATACTCTTCCTTTGAAAATGTCCGCTGCAGATATTCTTTGACTTCAAATGTCGTCAGGCAGCGCTTATCCGCCCGGTACTGATTTTCCAGAAGCCCGCTTTTATGCCAGAAAAACAGGCGATTGATCTCATTTGTGGCTGTCTCAACATCAAATACCACTCCCACGCACTGCTTTTCTTTCGTATCTGTCTGCTCCAGCTCCAGAACGATCGTACTGGAGAAATTCTGGTTTCTCAAATACTGGGATTCGTTATTTTCCCCGATGTTCACCATTCCCCTTAAATATTCGATCAGAGAACGGTCAGAGTCGTCTGCTGCCGCCTTATTAAAAAATCCTCTTCCGTCCGTGTTCGCGTACAGTACGATCTGCATGGCATCGATCACTGTAGATTTTCCACTTCCGGAGTGTCCGGTAAAGAAATTGATTCCCTGATTAAGAGTAAGTACTTTTCTGTCTATGTAATGCCAGTTATTCAGGCAGATTTTCGAGAGCGCTTTGAACGCCTGTTTTGTCTCCACTGTCTTCCTCCTCGCTGAACGTCTCTAATAGTTCTCTGATATCATCTCCAAGCAGCACTGTATTGATGCACGGATAAATGACAAGTCTGCTGTTCTCATCCAGCTCCTCCATCACATCCACAGGTTCCACAATCTGATATTTTTTCAAAAATGCAACGGTCCTCCGCATCTCTGTTGGGGACGGCAGGCCGCTTAACACATGAAATTCTCCTGCTTTTCCGTTCACTGCTCCAAGAGTGGTCACGATATGGCTGCTGGATGACACTGCTGCCATCTGCTCATCATAGATCAGCTTTAACACCAGAATATAGATTGTGGCAAGTCTAGAGAGCTTTTCTCCCCATAGTGTCTCTCCCTGGATGTACATGACGCCCATATGCAGATTTTCCTGCAGTGTGATTCCGGCAACTGCAAAATATTCCTCCAGAAATTCCCTGTGCTTGCTGCATACACGGTACTCCCTGACCGGAACCATCCGCCCGGTCCGTTTTTCAAATTTTCGTTCCAGAAGAAAGGTCTGACGATATAATGTCTGGATCACATGTTTGATATCGTCCTGCTCTTCTTCCGAAAGCTGTTCGTAATATTCGATCATTGCGGTCTCCTTCGCACAAATTTTAATGCCGGATATTGATACTGTCCACTTTGGATGACTGTCTCCTCCTCATTCAATACCCGATATTTACTGTTCTTTCTGGTACTGTAGTCATATGCCAGGATCAGTTTTTCAAATGCTGTCTCTTCTGTAATATGAAGTGTTCCGGCGTCCATCACTTCGTTTTCCATATGCTCTTCGATAAAATCCTCAATCTCCTGCCTGCTGTAGCGCATCTGGATCCGGTTTAACTTCAGCACATCCTCCCGGTTCAGATCTTCATATTCTTCATCCTGTCCCATCTGGCTGATAAAGTCTATCCTTGGTTTTCTTCTCTTATACAATGATTTTTCGGAAATCATCTCAAACAGAGACAGGTTCATCCGTTTTCCTGCTTCCGTAAGCAGCTTCTCCGGTTCTTCCTGCGCAGATATTTTATTCAGAAGCTGCACCACCAGCCCTTTGGTATCAGTCTCTCCGCTTAACAGATAATTCATCCGGCTCACGGTTGCCCGCACATATTTGGAATGCTCTCTGTCCATATTGGAGATCCTGTGTTCAATGTCATCAAAGCCCCGTTCGATCAGATCTAGCAAATCTAACACATCCTCTTTCGTATCTCCTGCTGCTTTTGCTTTCTGCCGGATGCTTTCGATCCATTCTTCATTTTCCCGCATATCCCGGAGACATTTTTTGATGTCCATCTTGTAGATATAAAAATTGTCTGAGGTCTTTAAGATATGATACTTTTTCTTGACAATCTCTTCCACATACCCGTCCAGATGCTCCCGCAAAAGTTCCCCGTAAGACTCCTGATCCAAAAGCCTCTCGAAAAACTTGTCCATATTATGAAGCATATCCTGCAGCGCTTTGTTCAGCTTTCTTGTATTGATCAGGGCCGTCCTGAGCATATTCAGATTTACTCTGGAATTATTCTGAAAGGAAAACAGCGTAGCATATACATTCTGAATATATAATTCTGTTTCTTCCAGCTCTTCGGACGTGAGTCGCTCAAATGCCTCAATAAAAACCGCCGCATAATCCGGTATCACAATATTTGTGGTCATCGTACTGTAATCTTCGATCTTCTTCAGCCATCCGGTCTTTAAAAGCCACCGTAAAATGCGGGATGCTGTCGTCTCCAGCATGTCAAAATCCGTCTCGTTCTCCTCCCGCTGAAGCAAAACCTGTTTCTGTGCATTCATATCACTCAATACCTGCACACAGATTTCTTTCGTCAGAAAATAATTACTGTACTGATATTCCTCATTAATCACCAACAGCGACTCCATGTAAATCTCCCGGTTTACCGAACGGAACAAACTCCAGAATGTGTCCGGGATCTCGTATCGTAACTGCATAATTTTCTCCGTATCTCGTTGATTTGTGTCTGTCATATTATAGCACGAAGTCGGTTTCAGGTACAAATAGTTCTGTAACACAATATGCCCCCTCCCGGGAGAACAGTCTTGTTATTTTAACTGCCTTCCCGAAAGGGAGCATATCTGATGAAAGGATATTCCTTCTATATGTTTACTTTTTCACTTTTAGTGTGCTTTAAATTCATCCGGCACCTGATCGATCGTCTGCCATTTCTGCATTGCGTTTTCTACGCTCATTCCTTTGCTGATCGCATCCTTACGCACTGCATTGATCGCCTGAATTTCTTTCATTCTTGCACCGGTCAGTTTATATCCGCGCATTGCGATCAGTGTTGCGATCCATGCAAGCATTGGAACAACACAGAATAAAATGATTACAATCGTATGCATTCCCTCTGAATAAGGGGTTGTTCCATCCGGAAGTGTTGACAGTCCGATGATTGTCACCGCAATTCCTACTACTGTAGATCCCAGAGAGCTTACCAGCTTATCCACAAGTGAGAATAAGGTTCCGATAATTCCCGGAATATAGCGTCCGGAACGGAATGTTTCGTAATCTGAACAGTCTGCAACCATTGGAATCGGCATATCTGCTGTTGCATAGTATGCTCCGTATCCGATTCCGAAGAAAAGGATAAACAGAATCGTATAGAGATTCAGGTTTGTCAGACTCAGATTCATCGCTGCAACTTCCGGTTTCCACAACAGAAGCAATGCTAAAACACCGATGTACATAACAAGTGCAACGCTGATATAGAGCATTAAAGATGCCTTCTGTCCTTTCTTCTGTGAAGTACGTACTGTCAACAGGAAGAATGGAACGGAAAATACATATCCGACGATCATCATCGGAAGATACAGACCTTTGTAATCTCCCATCATCGCTCCGTAAAGCATCGCCAGAACCGTCATATTCGTTGCGATCGAGAATGCAAGCTTACATCCTGCACCAGCGATCATCAGTCTCTGTAATTCTTTGTTTGCTTTTAAAATAGCTACATATTCTTTTATTTTAACTTTTTCTTTTCCGCCTTCTCCACCAAGTCCAAAGAATTCCGGACGGTCTTTTTCTGCAATACCGATAACAGCCAGTGCAGTCATGAGCGCTGATACGATCATCGCCAGAGGAATCATGATATTAAAGAATTCTTCTGTTCTGTAATTTCCTCCGGTTACGATCGGCGCAAGAAACTGTACAAGCCCCATACCGATCAGGCTGGCAATCGTATTAAAGATTGTAAACAGAGGTCTCTGTTTCGGGTCATTTGTCAGACATGTCTGTCCTGAACGTGTAACCGATGTCTGGAATGTATATCCAACCATATTCAGTGCGTAGAACAAAATAAAGCATAAATAACGCAGCCACATCATATCCTCAGAAATGATACGGGTTCCAAAATACAGTAAAATTGAGGATACGATCATAATCAGATTTCCGATTACCATAAACGGTCTGAATTTTCCCCATTTGGTAGAAGTTCTGTCCATGATTGCTCCGATGATCGGGTCAATGAACGCATCTCCTGCACGCATCAATGTTACCATTGTAGTTGCAAATGCCAGCAATAAGCCAAGAACTCCGTTTGCATAATATGCAATAAAGTTCATTGTCAAAATATAATAGACATTTGTCGCCCCATTATTCATAGGGAAAAGAACAAGCTGATACATCTTTGCCCTGTTCAGAGCATTGACAGATGTTGCCTGAGTAGATTCCTGTTTCATATTATTCTCCATTCTCCCGCCCGGATGCGGCGGTCTGTCTCTTTGCCTAAAACAGCACCTCTGCTTTGTAAAAAGCAGAGGGCCATCCGATTTACTCGTTTCTTATTTCAATTTCTTCTGCAAGATTTGCAGTTGCTTTTTTCTTATACCCAATTCTGGCTCTTTCCTTTGCTCCTTTTGAGCTTGTAATCCGGATTTGGCTGGCTGACACGGCGAATTGTGCTCGCATCTTTTGCCTGACCGGACACAGCTTCCAGACGAACTTCTCCGTTTAACGGAACGCGGAATTCAAAGACTTTATTGCCTGTCTTTTCTTCCAGCAGCTTGCCGTTTGCATATAATGCAACTTTTGTCTGGTTCGAATAAACCTTAACTGTAGTGACTGCTTCCGTTCTGTCTACGTAGCGGCTTCCGCAAAGATGTACGAAAGGCTCTTTGCTCCAGTACGCTTTGTAAATGTAGAAGCTGTCTTTTTTTACTTTCCGGTCGAATGTCATAAGTCCCTTATGATTCATTCCCGGCTCTCCACCCTGATCTCTCGCATCTGCCGCAAAATCGAACATGTTCCATACGTGGGTACTCCACATATACGGATGACGCTCAAAACATTTCAGCATAAATTCATGGTAGAGACTCTGATATTCTTCTGTATGGTCTCCTCTTCTTGGACGTGAGGAATGTAAATTCGGCATTCCTTCACAGCCATACTCAGAATATCCCAAACACCTGTTAGGGTACACGCGGTGGAAAAAGCTGATCCACCAGTCATTTAAAAACAACCCTGGAACATACCATCCCAAATACAAGTTCCAGCTTACTAAGTCAGACAGATGTGCTACCTTGTTGAAAGGACCGCACACTGCATAGCAGGCCAGTGTTGTAGGACGTGTGGAATCCATTTTGTGACACAGATCATTGAGTTCACGGTGATTATCCAGCATATCCTTATTATCCTTTGTGGAAATCGTGATCTCATTGGATATTCCCCATGTAACGATACTTGGATGATTGTAATTCTGTACAATCAGCTCTTTCATCTGGCTAATGGTATTTTCCCGTCCGTTTGGCATATGTTCTGAGATGTATGGAATCTCCGCCCAGACAATCATTCCGTACTGATCACACAGATCATAGAAATACTGATCATGCTGATAATGCGCGAGACGAACTGTATTCGCCCCGATCTCACGGATAAATTCCATATCTTCTCTGTGGTGTTCTTTTGTTAATGCATTTCCGATTCCCTTCCGATCCTGGTGTCTGGATACTCCATGCAGAGGATAGGAGCGTCCGTTCAGGAAAAATCCTTTTTTCGGATCCACGCTGAATGTACGGACACCAAATGGAATGTGAACGTCGTCTTTGACTTCTCCGTCTTTCATCAACTCTACTACTGCTGTATATAAATATGGATCTTCTACTCCATCCCAAAGATGTACATCCGGTATCGTAACCGTCACATCTTTTCCTTCACCTTTTGCTACAGGATTTCCCTGTGCATCAATTAAAGTTACTGCTACTTTGGCATTTTCTGCCTTATGGAAGCTCTCTACATGAACCTTTCCATCTTTTCCTTCTACTGTCGGCGTTACCATTACACCGTCTCCGCCGTAGTAGTCCATCTCAAAATGTTCATTTGATACAATACGAAGAAGAACATCTCTGTAAATTCCACCATAAAATGTGAAATCTGCTTTTTGAGGATATACCCTGTCGTTGACACTGTTATCCACTGCTACTTCTAACTTGTTTTCTTTTGTTAAAAACTCTGTCACATCTGCACGGAATGTGGAATATCCGCCGTCATGACTCATCACCTTCTGACCGTTTAACACCACCTCGGCAGAGGAATTTACTCCCTGAAACTCCAGATATACTCTCTGGGTCTTGCTGTCAAGATCCGGGGCTGCAAATGTAGTGCTGTAGTGACAGGTTCCTCGATAATAGTCATTTCCTCCATCCTGTCCGTCCACTGCATTCCAGGTATGCGGTAAATCCACTTTGACCGCTTTTCCGTCACGCCCTGTGAACACCCAGCCTTTCTTCAGTTCAATTTCTCTTCTCATTTTACTGGTTCGCATAGTAATTACTCCATGTTTTTGTTATTTCTTACACTTCTCAATTTATTTCGAAATGATTATATCTGCAATAATTTGCAAGTACAACCGTTTTTGTTCAGGTGGTATTTCTTGTGGTGTAAGTGGGTAAATTTTTTACAAAAAAGAGCCTGGCTCACTGACCAGACCCTTTGTGTCTCTTCTACTTTTTGTTGGAATCTCTTTCAAGAGGAAGCATAACGTTGAAATAAAAACATCCATTTTTTACCTCTGTTGTCAAATGTCCCTCATATTTTTGAATGGTATGGAGCATGCTCTTCATTCCATATCCGTGATATCCGTTCTTCGCCTTTGTCGTAAGCGGAAGTCCATCCTCAAACTTCACTTCTCCGCACATCGGATTGACTATCTGCAGCATCAGAAAGCTTTGTCTTTCGTACAGCATGATATCAATCACTCTTTTTTCTTTGCTTTCCAGCTTTCTCACCGCTTCAATTGCGTTATCCAGAGCATTTCCAAACAATGTATACAAATCTACCGGATTCATAAAAGCCAGCAGAGATCCATCTGCCACACAGTTGATATGAATCCCGCTATTTTCACAGATCAGACTTTTTTCTGTCAAAATGGTATCCAGAATTTCATTTCCTGTTCTCACGATAGCACTGTAGATCTGCACGGATTTTTCAATTTTTTCGAGATATGTTTCCCTCTCTTTTTCATCTTTGACAACACGTATCGCCTGTACCTGATGCTTCAGATCATGACATTTGTGATTGATCAGCTCTATCGTCTCTTTGGACAGCTGATACTGCCCTTTTTGTTGATGCCAGAGAAGCTGAATGGTTTCCAGCTCTTTTCTCATACTGCTCTTTTTAAACAATGCACTTTGCAGATACAATAAGGTGATACAATAAAACTGCAACACAATGTTGAATAAAGCAGCCCCCGGATCGACCTTTGCGTAAATAAACAAATTTTCTGACATAATACAAAACACCCATGCAGAAACCATCTGTCTCGGGCCAATCTGATATTGCCCCTTTTCCGGCATCCAGCGAGCCAGTGTCAGTCCTATGGCCACATTTACTGCCACCGAAAATAAAATTTTCAAAAGCCAGTTTCCCAAATCTCCCAGCAGTGGACTGCAAAGTACATAGCTGGTTTCCAGTACCAGCAAAAATGTCATCGTTCCCCATACACCACAATACCAGAGGCCAAATCCCTTGCCCTTCACACAACTGTAAAAAATCAGAACCGCACTAAAATACGTAATAAATAAAAGGGGAACCTGCCCCCAGTAGCTCCAGTCTGTAAGATTTTCTATAAAATAATATACTCCGGACAAAATTAAAACACATACTGCTCCCGACAGAATCAGTCTGACTTTAAAATGTGTCTTTCTTCTCAGCGGAAGCAGAAACATCAGACAGGATATCCATAAATTAATCCCATACCACAGGCTCTCAATTCCCAGCTTTAGATTTTCACTCATCGTTTCCCTCTTCCCTTTCCTGTATCAGCCTCCCAGAAAATCTACCACTGCACTCAGAAATGCAGGTCTGTTTCTTCTGCTGATTTCCAGCTCATCTCCACCCACAACCGCAATGTTTTTTCTGATTTCGGAAACATACTTCAAATTTACCAGATAACACTGATTACATTTTACAAAATGCCAGTCTTCCAGCTCTTCCTGCACGTCCTTTAATGCTCCGCGAATCGTAAATACTCCTGCTTTCGTGTGATAGTGGAGCATCCGGTTCTGGATCTCTACATAATAGATCTCTCTGCTGTCCAGAAATTTCGCCCCATCCGGAAGATTCAGACAGATCCTTTTTCCTTCCCGGTTTTTCACTCTTCCCACAGCTCTTGTAAAACGCATGGAAAAGGTATAATAGTTGAGCGGTTTTAAAATGAAATCCAGCGCATCTACTTCGTAGCCCTTGATCGCATACTGCGCCATATTCGTGATAAAAACAATCACTACCTCCTTATCCAGCCCCCGTATCTTCTGAGCTGCCTCCATACCATTTAGATGAGGCATTTCGATATCCATCAGAAGAATATCAAATTTTTGATAATTCTGAACCAACTCTCTGCCGTCCTGAAATGCTGTAGTCTGAATCTGGAGATCATATTCCTTTGCATATCTGCCCACCATTTCCTGTATCAATCCACGATACTCTGTTTCATCTTCTACAACAGCTACATGCAGCATCCTCTGCCTCCTTTGCTATAAAATATCATTTCCTGACTTGGTTTCTTATAAGAGTATTATTATACCATAATCTTTTTTGAAGATGTACCCCCTAAATATTGCCGGCAGGAATTCGTTTTCATCCCACTTGACATCTATCGGGAAACCCGTCACAATAAAGGTATACCCATCCGGGCATCCCGTAATACATGCCTGCGGCGGGCGGACTCTGTCCGATAAGGTATCAAAAACGATTTAGATGCGTGGCTCACATTTCTCAGCGAGGATAATCCGGAAATAATCGTCCAGCTAATCA
>ENA-UOJP01002830-UOJP01002830.1-human-gut-metagenome-genome-assembly--contig:-C102-NODE-2830-length-11625-cov-5.379516_pt1 | contig 11625 bp, 13 predicted proteins | sample MGYA00242353_ERZ723900 | MGnify/ENA metagenome assembly ERZ723900
TTTTCCCTTTCCGTTTACAATCCCGCAATTTTCACAAAAACAGCAAAAAAAATACGCAGGCCATCGTATCGCCCACGCATTTTTCATTTCTTATAATTCAATCCGTCCTGTTGTATCTTTATTGATTACGTAATATGCTGCGGATTCTTCTGGCTTCAGATAAAGTTTTACATCTTTCAGCTCGCCTACTTTATGCTTCAGCTCTTTTGTCCAGACTTCTTTTACTTTTTTCATCAGCTCTTTTTCTGAATATTCTTTTCCGGCAAACTGCAGATACATTTCACATTTTACTGCTGTTTTTGCTGCTGTCGTTGTCTTTGCAGAAGTTTTTCTTGCTCTTGTCTTTTTTTCTTCTGCTGCCGGCTCAGATTCCTGTAACACAGCTGCTCTTGTTTCAATTGCTTTTGTTGTGTCTTTCTTGGTCTCGATTGCCTTTGCCTTTCCTGCTTTTGTCTCAATTGCCTCTACTTTTGCAGGTTTTACTTCTTCTTTTTTCTCTGTCGCCTTTTCATTTGCAACAACTTTCTTTGCTGTCTGTGCTGATGTCACTTCTTCTGCTGTCTTTACCGGTGTCTGTACTGTTGTTTTCGCTGTTGTCTTAGATGCTCCTTTTTTTGCTGCCATATCAATTCCCTCCTGATAAAACACGAAACGGATATTGCTCCGCTTATCTTCCGGCTCTGCCGCAAACCACACGGCCGGAACATGACTGTTATCCCCTGCTTTTCGCAGGTTCAGCAAATATTGTACCTCATTTTTCCAAAAACGTCAAAAAAATATCAGAGCTCCGTTTTCTTTTCCTGTTCCCGTTCCTGATAACCTCTGAAAAAATCGGATAATTTATCCAGTGTCTGCAGCAAAATTGCAAGCTCCTGCTCCTTTAGATTTTCAATCACCGCATTGGTCATCTGCATATGGAAATTCTTATGATGCTCATATGCTTTCTTCCCTTTTCCGGTCAACTGGATATAGACCACCCTGCGGTCTGTCTCGCTCCTCTGCCGTGTCACATATTTTTTATTGACCAGGCTGTTCATGGACGTTGTCAGGGAACCCGCTGTAATTCCCAGTGTTCTCGCAACTGCCGACATTGTGCTTTCCTCTCCCAGACCGATTGCTTCTATTATATGCATGTCGTTGTTGGTAATATCCTTAAATTCCTCTGTTATGATTGCTTTTTCTTCCAATTCCCAGATTTCGTTGAACAGGTGAACCAGTGTATCATTAATGGTCTTATATGCATCCAAAGATGTATTCTCCTCTCCGTACCAACCACTTGTTCCTGTCCTTTACGTAAACAATGATGCCACCACTTCCTCTACGGTCTCAATCTTTTCTGCCTTCCATGCGTTGGCGCCGCAAAAGATAAGTCCGTTTTCTATATCTCCTTTCACCGCGGCGATCAGGCTGTCTGTAATGCAGTATGGTATCTGAGAAGGGTTACATTTTGCAAGACATCTGTGACAGGAACTGTGTTCTATTTTCTCTCCAAGCATAACACGTTTCATGAGGGGATTCAAGATGGCTCTTCCCGGCATTCCGACCGGACTTTTCACAATGTCGATCTCATCTTTTACAGCTTTCAGATACGCTTCTTTATACCGCCGGTGGGCATCACATTCTTTTGTTGTAACAAATCTGGTTGCCACCTGAACCCCATCCGCTCCAAGCTGCCCCATCCTTTGGACATCACTTCTGTCATAAATTCCGCCTGCTGCAATCACCGGAATCCGGCACTTGTACTTCTTCGCATACTGCCGCACCACGTCCAGAATATTCCCGAACTCCATGTGGTAGGCATCTCCCTTCCACTTGTCCAGTTCCGCCTCTGTAAATCCAAGATGACCTCCTGCAAGAGGCCCTTCTGCCACGATCAGATCCGCCGTCCTTCCATATTTTTTATCCCAGTATTTCAAGATTACCTGCGCAGAACGTGCTGTGGATACAATGGGAGCAATTTTCACCGCACTGCCTTCTGTCAGTGCCGGAAGGTCCACAGGCAGCCCTGCACCGGATATGATTAGGTCTGCACCTGCTTTTACTGCTGCCTTTACATGATCTGCATATCCTTTTAAAGCTGTCATGATATTATATCCTATAATTCCGTTTTCTGAAATTTGACGTGCTTTTTGCATTTCTTTTCCAATCGCACGAAGATTCGCCTCCTCCGGATGTTTATCAAAATCCGGTTCCCGATATCCGATCTGAGCAGTGGATATCACTCCGATTCCGCCGGCTTTCGCCACACTTCCCGCCAGCCTTCCCAGACTGATTCCTACACCCATTCCGCCCTGGATCAAAGGAACTTTTGTTATTTTTTCTCCGATTTTTAAGTTTTCCATATTTTACTTCTTTCTATGGTATTTTTATGTTGTTACATCTTCCGGAAACGCTCGTAACGCTGCACTGCCAGCTCCTCAGACGAGAAATTGCAGTGCGTGTCCAGAAACTCTGTAATCTTTTTTTGAAGAACAAAAACCACAGACTGCATGGTTTCTTCTGTATACACTTCTGGTTCCGCAATGACAGCTTCAATCACGCCAAGTTTCTTCAGATCTGCTGCTGTCAATTTCATCACCTCTGCCGCTTCACTTGCGCGTTTGCTGTCTTTCCACAAGATGCTCGCAAACCCTTCCGGAGACAGCACAGAATATATCGCATTTTCCAGCATCCAGACTTCATCCGCGACTGCCAGCGCCAATGCACCTCCGCTTCCGCCTTCACCGATCACAACAGACAGAACCGGAACCTTCATGGATGACATTTCAAACAGGTTTCTTGCAATGGCTTCTCCCTGCCCCCGCTCTTCTGCCTCTATACCGCAAAATGCCCCCGGTGTATCCACAAACAGAAGAATCGGCCGTTTAAATTTCTCGGCCTGCTTCATCAGACGAAGTGCTTTTCGATATCCTTCCGGAGACGGCATTCCAAAATGATGCGCTACATTTTCTTTGGTAGATTTTCCCTTCGCCTGTGCGATCACTGTAACCGGAATCCCCGCAAACCTCGCGATTCCACCAATGATTGCAGGATCATCTCCATAACAGCGGTCTCCATGAAACTCCAGAAAATCGGAAAAAAGTGTACGGATATAATCCTGTCCTACAGGCCGGTCATTTTTTCTGGAAATTGTGACCCGTTCCCACGCATCTTTTTCCTGTACAGACTGCCGTTCTTTTTCCACTGTCTGTATCGGACTTTGAGTAACAGAACCTTTAAAATTCTGATGCATCTGCAGAATATTTGCAAGAACAGTTCTCATCTCTTTTCGCTCTACGATACGATCGATAAAGCCGTGTTCCAGTAAAAATTCAGAACGCTGAAAGCCTTTCGGCAGTTTTTCCCCGATAGTCTGTTCAATGACTCTCGGACCTGCAAATCCAATCAGCGCTTTCGGCTCTGCCAGGATTACATCTCCCAGCATTGCAAAGCTGGCAGTCACCCCGCCTGTGGTCGGATCTGTCAGCACCGAAACATAGAGAAGTCCCGCATCACTGTGCTGTTTTAATACAGCTGCCGTTTTCGCCATCTGCATCAGAGATACAATTCCCTCCTGCATTCTGGCACCGCCGGAACAGGCAAATATAATCACCGGGAGCTGTTCCTTTGTGGCGCGTTCCACCGCTCTTGTGATCTTTTCTCCCACAACCTGTCCCATGCTCGCCATCAGAAACCGCCCGTCACACACCGCGATCACCGCAGGATTGCCCTCGATAGATGCTTTTCCGGTCACAACAGCTTCTGAAAGTCCGGTCTTTTCCTTCAGACTTTTTACCTTTTCCTCATATCCCTTAAACTCCAGCGGATTGACAAATTCCATGTCTTTCTCCCACTCTTCAAAGGAATCTTCATCCACAGTCATCCGGATTCTTTCATATGCGTGCACCCGGAAGTACCCCTGACATTTCGGACAGATATAGCCTGCACTTTTTACCTCTTCCGTCAGAATCGCAGCGCCGCATTTATTGCACTTCTTCAGGAGTCCTTCCGGAACTTCCGGCCGTTCGCTTTTCAGCGGAATATAACTTTTTCGATTTTTCTTAAACATATTCTGCAGTTTCATACACTTGCTTCCTTTTTACTGATTTTCCATCGTTTCAATAAATTCAATATCGGTATTTCCACTTACAAAATCGGGATGATGTAAAATGTCATACTGATAATCCACATTGGTCTGAATTCCCTCAATGATCACTTCACCCAATGCACTTCGCATTTTCAGAATTGCTTCTTCTCTGCTTTTGGCATGCACGATCAGCTTTGCCAGCATGGAATCGTAATACGACGGCACTGTATATCCACTGTAGATCGCCGTATCAATCCGCACCCCTTTTCCGCCTGGCAGATAGACATCCGTGATAGTTCCCGGAGAAGGGCGGAAATTCTTTGCCGGATCCTCAGCATTGATTCTGCATTCAATAGCATGACCGTTTAAGGAAATGTCTTCCTGCGAAACTTTTAGCTTCTCTCCATCTGCGATCCGAATCTGCTCCTTAATCAGATCGATTCCTGTCACCCACTCTGTGACCGGATGCTCTACCTGAATCCGGGTATTCATTTCCATAAAATAAAAGGCTCCGCTTTTCTCCAGCAGAAACTCAATCGTTCCCGCATTGGTATACCCTGCTGCCTTTGCCGCCCGCACAGCGGCCTCTCCCATTGCTTTACGCAGCTTCGGATTTAACGCCGAAGATGGAGATTCCTCGATCAGCTTCTGATGATTCCTCTGGATCGAACAGTCCCGCTCTCCCAGATGCACTACATTTCCATGCTTGTCTGCCAGAATCTGAAATTCAATATGACGCGGATGCTCAATAAAATGTTCGATATACATGGCATCATCACCAAAGGCATTTTTTGCCTCACTCTGAGCCGTCAGAAATGCGGACTCAAATTCCTCCTCTGAATATGCGGTGCGCATTCCTTTTCCGCCGCCTCCAAGCGCTGCTTTGATCATCACCGGATATCCCACTTCCCCGGCAATTCGTTTCCCGTGCTCTGCTTCGTATATACATTCACTGCATCCGGGAATAACCGGTACATTGGCTGCTTCCATAGTCTGCCTGGCAATCGATTTATTTCCCAGTTTTTGAATCACAGAAGAAGACGGTCCGATAAAGATGATTCCACATTTTTCACAAAGCTCTGCAAATCTGCTGTTTTCTGACAGAAATCCAAATCCCGGATGGATCGCATCTGCACCGGATGTCAGCGTGGCACTTAATATATTTTCCATACTCAGATAGCTTTGTGCAGACGGCGCCGGACCGATACACACTGCCTCATCTGCCAGCTGTGTATGCAGTGCTTCTTTGTCTGCCTCTGAATAAACAGCCACAGTCAGAATGCCCATCTCCCGGCATGCCCGAATGATCCGGACTGCAATCTCACCTCTGTTTGCAATCAATATTTTTTCTATCATCTCTACTCACCTACCATAAATGTCAGCTGTGCACTGGCTACCACGTTTCCATTCACAGATGCCACTGCTTCCCCGACTCCTACCGGCCCTTTGCGTTTGATGATCTTTGTCTCCAGCTTCAGTTTATCTCCCGGAAATACCATTCCTTTAAATCTGCAGTTCTGCACGCCTCCGAAAAATGCAACCTTCCCCTGATTTTCCGGAACGCTTAAGATCGCGACTGCACCAACCTGCGCCAGAGCTTCTAAAATCAGCACTCCCGGCATCACTGCTTTCTTTGGAAAGTGTCCCCGGAAAAACTCTTCCCGGTAAGTCACACACTTGTAACCAACCGCAAATTCTCCGGGTTCGTAATCTTCGATCGCATCCACCAGCAAAAACGGATGTCTGTGAGGAATGATTTCCTGTATCTGTTCCACATTCAATGCTCTCATATTTCTCTCCTTTTTCTATCTCACAATAAAAAGCGGCTGTCCGTATTCCACCGACTCTCCGTTTTCCACCAAGATTTCCTGAATGGTACCGTCAAACTCACTTTCAATCTCATTCATCAGCTTCATTGCTTCCACGATTGCCAGAATCTTTCCTTTCTGTACCTGCTCTCCCACCTGTACAAACGGATCTGCATCCTCTGCCGGTGATGCATAGAAGGTTCCTACCAGAGGCGACTTGATGACATTTCCCTCTCTGCTTTTTACAGATTCCCGCGGCTGCTCAAGTACGTTGTCCGACACAGACTCACTTTGCTCTGCAAGTCTGACTTCCCCTTTTTCTTTTTTTAAAGAAATCTTAAAGTCTCCTTCTTCATATTTGAATTCTCCGAGATTCGAGGATGAGACTGTCTGGATCAGTTCTACCAACTGCTCAAATTTCATATTATCTACACTACCCTTCATATTTTTTCAGCAACAGTGACGCATTGTGTCCTCCAAACCCTAGAGAATTCGTCAGCGCATATGTGATCTCTTTTTCAACCGGTGCGCCGATCGCATAATCCAGACTGCACTCTTCCTCTGTCTCTTTGGTTCCCATGGTCTGGTGGATGAATCCATCCTGGATACTTTTCACGCATGTAACAAATTCCACCCCGCCGGCTGCTCCCAGAAGATGTCCGATAATCGATTTTGTAGAATTGACAACAACCTGATCTGCCGCTGCTCCCAGTGCATACCGGATTGCTCTTGTCTCATACAGATCATTGTGATGGGTACTCGTTCCATGTGCATTGATGTAATCGATCTGCTCCGGCTGTGCGCCTGCCTCTTCCATCGCAAGCTTCATCGCCATCCCGGCTCCCTCTCCATTTTCTGCCGGAGACGTAATATGGTACGCATCTCCCGTTGCCCCGTATCCGACAACTTCTGCGTAAATTCTGGCTCCCCGCTTCTTCGCATGCTCCAGTTCTTCCAGCATTACGATCCCGGCTCCCTCTCCTAACACAAATCCATTTCTGTCTTTGTCAAAAGGAATGGAGGCTCTCTTAGGATCCTCAGAATCCGAAAGTGCCGTCAGCGCCGTAAATCCTGCCACGCCGCTTGGGCAAATACAGCTTTCTGCACCTCCTGCCACGCAGAGATCCAGATCTCCATATGCAATCGCACGGAATCCGTCTCCGATACAATGCGTTCCTGATGCGCATGCTGTCACAACACTGGTACATTTTCCTTTGAATCCCAGCTGAATGGAAACATTTCCTGCTGCCATATTGGAGATCATCAGCGGAACCATCAGAGGATTCACTCTGGATGGCCCTTTCTGCAGAATTTTTTCGTAATTTGTCTCCACAGCCTGAAGGCTTCCGATTCCTGAACCAACGATCACCCCCGCCCGATACGGGTTCTCCTGACTCATATCAATTTTCGCATCTTCAAAGGCTTCCTTTGCCGCGGCTACTGCATACTGGGCGAACGGCTCCATTCGCTTCGCTGCTTTGAAATCCATCCGCTCTTTTGCCGAAAATCCTTTCACCTCTGCCGCCAGTTTTAACTTGTATTCTGAAGTATCAAACTTTGTGATGGGACCGATTCCCACCTTTCCTTCCCGCACACTGCTCCAGAACTCCTCCACTGTATTTCCCACAGGTGTCACTGCTCCAAGCCCGGTCACTACCACTCTTCTTTTCATACTGTTCTCCTTTTCTACATTGCCATACCGCCATCCACATTCAATACCTGGCCGGTGATATATCCTGCTTTGTCTGATGCAAGAAACCAGACCGCTTCTGCCACATCTTCCGGATTTCCAAAACTCCCCAGCGGAATCTGACTTTTTGCATGATTCTGCACCTGTTCAGAAAGAACTTCTGTCATTTCTGTTTTGATAAATCCCGGCGCCACTGCATTGACTGTAATTCCTCTGGATGCGAGTTCTCTTGCCGCAGATTTGGTCAGCCCGATCACACCTGCTTTGGATGCACTGTAGTTTGCCTGCCCTGCATTTCCCAGAATACCGGATACTGAAGAAATATTGATGATCCGCCCCGCCTTCTGACGAAGCATCTGCCTGGATGCAAACCGGATTCCGTTAAAGGTTCCCTTTAAATTCGTCTGAAGTACCGCATCATAATCGGATTCCGTCATTTTCATGAGCAGTCCGTCTCGCGTGATCCCTGCATTGTTAACCAGAATATCCAGTCTTCCATAAGTTTCTATCACATCTTTAAAAAATGCTTCACAGGCAGAAAAATCAGAAACATCACATCCATAGATTCCTGCATTTCCCCCTTGTTCTTTAATTGTTTGCTGCACCTGTTTTGCCTGTTCTTCATTGCCACGGTAATTGATGACAACAAAAACGCCCTCTTCTGCCAGTTTTTCTGCAATTGCTCTTCCTATTCCACGGGAAGCTCCTGTTACGACCGCCACTTTCTGTTCTAACATAATTCTTTTCCTGCTTTCTCAATATCTTCCCATTTGGAAACCTGATATACTTTCACATCACGGTTGATCTTCCGTAAAAATCCGGATAACGTACGTCCTGGTCCAATCTCTACAAAGGTATCCACACCCTGTCTGATCATCTCTTCCACACTCTGCTGCCAGCGAACCGGTGCTGCGATCTGCTGTATAAGCAATTCTTTTGTTTCCTCGATATCCGAAACATACCGCCCGGTCACATTCGTCACATACGGGATCTGAAGTGGTGAACATTCAATCTGATCCAGTACCTCTTTTAACTGTCCTGCCGCTTCCTGTAACATCGGAGAATGAAATGGACCACTGACGTTTAACGGAAGTACCCGTTTTGCTCCTGCATCCTTTAAAACTGCCCCTGCCTGCTCTACGCTTTCTTTCCATCCGGTGATCACAATCTGCCCCGGACAGTTATAGTTTGCAATACTCACTCCTTCAATCCCAGCGATCGCGGCTTCAATCTTTTCGGCATCCAGGCCAAGTACCGCAGCCATCGCGCCTTTTCCATCCGGAACGGCGTTCTGCATCAAAATGCCTCTCTTTCGAACTGCCAGGATCGCATCCTCGATCTGCATCCCTCCTGCCGAAGCAATGGCACAATATTCTCCCAGACTCAACCCTGCCGTTACATCCGGTTTCACACCGGATGTACGCAGCACCTGCTCCATTGCCATACAGACCGTAACAAGTGCTGCCTGGGTATATTCCGTCTGATGAAGATTTTCATTTTCCTCAAAACACAAGGATTTCATATCCAGCTTCAGAAGCCCGGATGATCGGTCAATGATATTTCTCGCAATCTCGCTGTGTTCGTAAAAATCTTTTCCCATTCCGGCTGTCTGCGCTCCCTGTCCGGGAAACATAAATGCTATTTTACTCATGCTTGGAAACTCCTTTTAACAATTTTTCTGCCTGCTCGGTGAGATTCTGTATGATCTCCTCACAGGAAAGTATCTCTTTTACCATTGCCGCAGACTGGCCTGCCATCACACTTCCATTTGTCACATCTCCGTCCACAACCGCTTTTCTAAGCCCCCCCAGCGTCAAAAGCTCCAGTTCTTCAAACGGAACCCCCGCCTGTTCTTTTTCCAGGTATATTTTTGTCATCTGATTGCGAAGCGCACGAACCGGATGCCCAGTGCTTCGTCCGGTGACTCTGGAATCAATATCTCTGGCTTTTATAATACAGTTTTTATAGTTTTCGTGAACCTGTGCTTCTCTGGATGCCACAAACCTGGTACCAATCTGTACCCCTTCTGCTCCCAGCATGAATGCCGCAGCCATCCCCCGTCCGTCTGCAATTCCACCGGCCGCAATGACCGGTACATTCACCGCATCGACTACCTGAGGTACCAGCACCATGGTCGTATTCTCGCCGATATGCCCGCCTGCTTCTGTGCCTTCTGCCACCAGTGCATCTGCTCCGCACCGCTCCATCCGCTTCGCAAGGGCAACAGACGCAACCACCGGAATCACTTTGATTCCAGCCTCTTTCCAGAGACTCATATATTTTTCCGGCGAACCCGCTCCCGTTGTCACAACCGGAACTTTTTCTTCTGCCACCAGCTCTGCCACTTCTTTCGCATAAGGGCTCATCAGCATAATATTGACGCCAAACGGCTTGTCGGTTCTTCTTTTCACTTCCTGAATCTGAGCGCGCACCCACTCGGCAGGCGCACTGGCTGCTCCGATGATCCCAAGCCCTCCGGCATTCGAAACTGCCACTGCCAGATGACTCTCCGCAACCCAGGCCATACCTCCCTGTACAACAGGAGATTCAATCCCCAAAAGTGTGGTAATCTTTGTCTTCATGCCAGTATCCTTCCTTCTATTTGTGTGCTTCCAGATATTTTACAACGTCTCCTACTGTCTGGATCTGCTCCAGATCTTCCGACGGAATCTCTACCTCAAATGCTTCTTCAAACGCCATCACCATTTCAAACAGATCCAGAGAATCTGCTCCCAGATCTTCTTTAAAGGATGTCTCCTCTGTAATTGTTCCTGCGTCTGCTCCTAATGATTCTGCTGTAATTTCTTTGATTTTTTCTAACATAATTTTCTTCCTTTCTTTTACCATTCCAACAGACTTCCCGCCCAGGAAAGTCCTGCTCCAAACCCTGCCAGTACAATTTTGTCTCCTTTTTGCAACAGCCATTTTCGATTCCATTCATCCAAAATAATGGGAATACTGGCAGAAGATGTATTTCCATACTCCTGCAGATTCATCGGAAATCTGGAAAGTTCTGCCCCGATCCGCTTCGCCGCTGCTTCAATGATCCTCTGATTGGCCTGATGCAAAAAGAAGTAAGAAATCTCTTCCTTTTCTGTCTGTGCCTTCTGCAGCAAGTCCTCCACGATCTCCGGGACTCTTCGGACTGCAAATTTAAATACGCTCTGTCCATCCATCTGAATATAGGCGTCCTTCTCCCGCCCCGGAGCATCCCAGTCTTTTCTGTGACGGCTGTATCCGGTCAGCACAGCTCCTTTTCTTCCATCCGAATGTGCCGCCTGGACAAACATCCCCCCCTCTTCTGCCCGGAGGACAACTGCTCCTGCTCCGTCTCCGAATAAAATACAGGTACTGCGGTCTCTCCAGTCCACCACATGAGACATGCTGTCTGCCCCGATCACAAGCGCCGTCCGGTAAATCCCGGCACGGATATATGCCTGAGCGGTCTGAAGCGCAAATAAAAATCCGCTGCATGCTGCATTGAGATCAAATCCCGCCGCATGCTCTGCCTGTATTTCTCTTTGCACTTCACATGCCGTACATGGAAAAACAGTCTCCGGCGTGGAGGTTGCCACCAGGATCAGATCCACTTCTTCTGCCAACATCCCGGCCTGCGCAAGTGCTCTTTTGGCTGCCATGGCTGCCATATAAGACGTGGTCTCCTGTTCTGCCAGATGCCGTCTGGCGATTCCCGTCCGTTCACGGATCCAGGCGTCATTTGTATCCACCAAGTTTGCCAGTTCTTCATTTTCCACGATTCTGGCCGGCACATAAGAGCCGGTTCCGCATATTCTTCCTGTCATCTTTTCTCTCCATTATTTTTGTTTCAAAATATTTTTATTTTAAAATACTTTGATATTCAAACTATATCACAAAAAATAAATTTGTCAATCCTATTTTTTTGCCCTATAATAAAACATGAATTTTTTCAAGAAAGACGAGGCGATTTTTATGAATTCTGTTCCGACAGAAAATCCACTGGGTTATGAACCACTTCCCAGACTTTTAAAATCTTTTGCAGTCCCAAGCATTATCGCAATGCTTGTCAGTTCTTTGTATAA
>ENA-UOJP01002831-UOJP01002831.1-human-gut-metagenome-genome-assembly--contig:-C102-NODE-2831-length-11623-cov-4.515820_pt1 | contig 11623 bp, 8 predicted proteins | sample MGYA00242353_ERZ723900 | MGnify/ENA metagenome assembly ERZ723900
ATTTCGGTAATTCACATCGGAACGAATGGATACATTGTTGTCAAAGATGCAGAAGGAACGATCATCATGCATCCGAAGAAAGAACAGTGGGGAATTCCGGTTATTGCAGGAAGGAAGAAAATGTATCCGGATCTGGATTACTCTAGTCTGGAGAAGATGATTGAGGATCAGAAGAAGAGAAAAGAAGGTATTTCTCATTATTATTCGTATTGGTGGACAAATGAAGAACGTCCGAGAGTACAGAAAATCAGTGCATATTCTCCGGTTCAGATTGGAGACAGCTTCTGGGTAGTCAGTGCGGTGATCGACTACGATGATCTGTACGAACCGATAGCTGAAGGTTTCTTGAAAATGGTATGTATTTTTGTTGGTATTTTGTTGGCTGCCGGTATTGCGGTTGTCTTATTTGGCAGAGTGATGCGTGATATGAGAAGAGCTGTGCGGGAGATCAATGATCTGAAAGAACTGAATGAGCAGTTGGAAAAAATGCATCGGAGTGAACAGAGTATCGCACATCAGCAAAGACTTCAGATCATGGGAACTATGACAGGTGGTATCGCACATGAATTCAATAATTTTCTGACTCCGATCATGGGATATGCAGAGCTTCTGATGATGGAACTTCCGGAAGGATCAGAAGAACAGGACAGTGCAAAAGAAATTTATGAGGCTTCGGAAAAAGCAAAGGATGTAGTGCGCCAGATTTCGTCCCTGAGTCGAAAGAATGTAGAGACCGTTTATAAAAATATTTCGATAAAGAAATTCATGACGCGTGCAGAAAGGATGATGGAATCTGTCTGCACGCCTCTGATCCATATGGAAAGTGAGTTTCGGGTAGATGATGAAATGATCCTTGGAAATGCGACACAGCTGAACCAGGTGCTTTTAAATGTCTGCGTTAATGCGGTGCATGCGATTGGAAAAAATCAAGGAAATATCAAAATATCCTGCCATTCAGAAGAAAAAGAAAAACTGGCTCAGGGAGTGATTGAAAAGCTTTCGGATGTATGGAAAAAGTATATCCATATCCAGGTGAAAGATAATGGGTGTGGAATGGATAAAGAGACGCTGCGTCAGATTTTTGATCCATTTTTCACAACGAAAAAAGGGGGAGAGGGTACCGGACTTGGACTGGCACTTGCGGAGCAGATTATTACTTCACATAAGGGATATATTTATGCAGAGAGCAAAAAAGGAGAAGGAAGTACCTTTCATATCTACCTTCCGGTACTGGATACAGAGCATATGCCACAGATTGTGCAGAATATTCCCAGAAAGGATTATCGGATCGTGGTGGCAGATGACAATGCAAAGGTATTGCAGCTGCTGAAAAAGAATTTTGAGAAGATCGGGATCCAGATTCAGACCTGTATGAAAAGAGAAGAACTGCAAAAATGTCTGGAACAGCAGGAGGCAGATGTGCTGGTAGTAGACGAGACGATGGAGGATTGCAGTGGAGTGGATTTCTGTATGTCGCTTGCAGGAAGATATCCGGACATGCTGAAGCTTATTATTATTGATGGAGTCAGCCGTGAGATGGCAGAGGCCCGGCAGAAAGGAATCATTGACGGATATGTAGAAAAACCGGTATCGGATACCGCAATTCTCGAGGCAATTCGGAATCGTGCCAACCAGCCGATATAAGAAAAAAGACGCAGATATCTGTAAGGTGTAAGATAAGACAAACCCAACCTTAATACTTTTAAAGATTTACCTTAACAAAATGTAAGGAGGAATCTGTAAGAGTGTAAGGTTGGGTTTTTATAATGGAATCATCAAATAAATGGTACGAAAAAGTACCCGTACAAAAGGAAGGAGAAAATGCCATGAGTGAAGCAATGCTTGCCTTATTGGGATTTGCAACCATCATTATTGTGATTGCGTTGCTCTTAAGAAATGTAACGGTACCGGCTCTTGCATTTGTCAGTGTATCAACTGTAACAGGTGCGATCCTTGTAGCAACCGGAACATTTACGATTGAAGAAATGGGGGAATTTGTAACAGCTGGTGTAGCCGGAGTACATGGTACTGCAGCACTGTTTATCTTCTCTGTACTTTTCTTTGGAATTATGACAGATGTAGGAATGTTCGACAAGATCATCAATGCATTGATGAAGAAAGTCGGAAGTAATGTAGTCGGTGTTGCCATGATGACCTGTATCATTGCCATGATCGGACATCTGGATGGAGGCGGTGCCTCTACATTCCTGATCACAATTCCGGCAATGCTCCCGGTTTACAAGCGTCTGAATATGAGACCGACAACCCTGATGCTTATCTGCGTGTCTGCAATGGGTGTTATGAACCTTCTGCCATGGGGCGGACCGACAATGCGTGCGGCTACTGTCCTTGGAATTGAACCAAACGCACTGTGGAAACAGATCATTCCAATGCAGGTTGTAGGTATTTTTATTGCACTTGGAACAGCATTTATCTGGGGAAATATCGAAAAGAAGAGAGGTGCAGGCACTTCTTCAGCAGAAAAGATCGAGTATGGCGGAATTGAAGATGAAGCCGTAACAGATGATGAAAAGAATGAGCTTGCAAGACCGAAATACTTTGTATTCAATGTAATCGTAACACTGGTAGTGATCGTAAACCTGGTTCTTGCAAAGGTACCGTCTTACTATATCTTTATGGTAGGATGTGCAGTAGCACTTTTTGTAAACTACCCGGGTGCAAAAATGCAGGGTAAGATTATTAAATCCCATGCAGGTCCGGCACTTACCATGGCATCTACGATTCTTTGTGCAGGTGTATTCCTTGGAGTGATGCAGCAAACAGAGATCATGACTCATATGGCTAATGTACTTGCAAACGTAGTTCCACAGTCTATGGGAAGATTTTTACCGCTTATCGTAGGTCTGGTATCTGTACCGCTTACACTGATGTTTGATACCGATTCCTTCTTCTTCGGAATGCTTCCGGTACTGATCGGAATCGGAAACGAATTTGGTGTAAATCCAGCACATATCGCCATTGCAATGGTTGTTTGCCGTAACTGTGCAACTTTCATCAGCCCGGTTGTTCCTGCTACTTTCCTTGGAACCGGACTTGCCGGTGTGGAGATCAAAGATCACATCAAGAACAGTTTCTTCTGGATCTGGGGTGTAAGTATTATCTGTCTGATCTCAGGTATAATTCTTGGAGTTATCAAATTCTAGGTGAATAAACTATGAACTATGAGAAATCCGCTTTGCGGGTTTCTCAAGTTATGCGGCAGTCGCCAATGTCTTGTGCAGGCACAGACTTTGGTTTGCTGCTTCGCGAAAATCAAAAAAAGATCCTGTATTTTATGTGAAATGGAATACAGGATCTTTTTTGGTGACAGGATCTTCTTTGATACTTATCTTTTACTTCAAAATTTTCCGCAAAATACAGGTAATGATTCCAACGACACAGAATGGAAAGTATGTCGGATAAAGGGAACCAAATACCAGGATACCGCCTCTGATACCGGTCAGCAACTGAACATCAGTAGGAATTGCAGCTGCGGCTAGACTGAAGAGGTAGGACAGAACATATACCAGGACAAAATAAGTAAGTCCGCGTCCGGTTCCGTGCCGGATGCCACTTAATGTGAAAAAGAACGTTGACAGCATCCAGATCAGCATAACCCCTCCGACAGTCAGATAAGCAATCAGAGCAAGATCTGGATTGGATGTCAGTGTATTGATATCTCCATAATCAGACATCTGGTTCCAGAACGAGAAAAAGGTAATCGCCAAGATGACGGCGGACATCAGTACCGGTGCCGGGCGAAGGATGAAAGTGGTCAGTTTCTCAGCGGCAGTACTTCCGGTGCGGGCAATATTCCGGATTGGATCAGCCAGTTCTTCAGAAGAGGAATCGTGACGTCTGCGGGAACTTCTCCGTTCTGTCCGTCTGGCTGGTCTTTGGCGGTCATAATAAGAATCCTCTTCTTCATAATCATCGTCATAATCAGGAGCAAGCCTGTCTGTTTCATCGTAGTAGTCGTCAGTTTCATAATCGTTAAGGTAGTCTGTGTCGTCATAATCATCCTGCCCCACAGGGATCGACGGGAGATCGCCTGTATAAGTTACTTCAAAGTTGTCATCAAAATAGTCGTCTATATTTTTTTTATTATTCATAAAACAAATACACCCTCCTTGTGCATAAGTGTATGGTAACTGTTTTGACAGTCTGTGTCAAATAAATAATGAGATGATTGTGAAATCTGAAAAATTAAAAATGGGTTAATGTAGCAAAGATGGAAAGAGAAAGAGTGGTAGGGGACATCATTCTATGGTAGAATAAATCTGTATGAAAAAATAAATGAGGACAGAAAAATATGGCAATCAATATAGCAACAAAAGCAATCCTGAAAATCCTGTCTTTTGGAGGGATTGATGTAGAAGTATCAAGGCAGCTTGCGGATCTGAAAAGACTGGATCCGATGAAAATTTTTTATAAAAAAATGGATCTGCAGGTATATAACGGCGATTATGAAGTTCCGATCCGGGTATTTTTCCCGGATGAAGCATCGTGTCTGGAAAAAGATCAGATCAAGGGACGAAAGATCATGCTTTTCCTTCACGGAGGAGGATGGGCGACTGAGCATGTGGAAAATTATGAGAGAGTATGTTCCCGGATGGCACAGGCGACGGGGCAGACTGTAGCAGCAGTAGAATACCGCCTGGCGCCGGAGCACAAGTTCCCGACCGGGCTTATGGACTGTTATGCCGTGGCAAGAGCATTGTATACGCATCCGGATACAAAGCCGGAGGATATTACTCTGATTGGAGACAGTGCAGGTGGCAATCTGGCAGCTGCATTGTCCATTATGGCACGGGACCGTGGCGAATTTATGCCAAAGAGACAGATTCTGATCTATCCGGCAGTCAATAATGATTATTCAGAGAAGAGTCTGTTCTCTTCTGTAAGGGAGAACGGGCAGGATTATCTTCTGACGGCAGGCAAATTAAAAGATTATATCAATCTTTATGCAGGTTCGGAAGAGGACAAGTTAAATCCATATTTTGCACCGATTCTGGAGAAAGATCTGTCAGGACAGCCGGATACACTGATCCTGACGTCAGAATTTGATCCGCTCCGGGATGAGGGAGAAGCGTATGGAAGACGTCTTGCAGAGGCAGGTAACCGGGTGGAAGTACACCGGATCAAGGATGCACTTCACGGATATTTTGCACTGGGAATCCGGAGTCTGCATGTACAGGAAAGTTTTGAATATATCAATCATTTTCTGGAGGGGGAATAGAAAATGCCGCAGACAAATGTAAAGCACTGGAGAAGGCTGGACAATGCAGCGAAGCTTTTTCCGGCGGCGAGCAGTAAAAGGGATACCCGTGTATTCCGGTTCTACTGTGAATTGAAAGAGGATATACAGCAGGAGATCCTGCAGAAGGCGGTAGACAGGACACTGGAAAAATATCCGATCTTTCTGTCCGTGCTGCGAAAGGGACTGTTCTGGCATTATCTGGAACAGAGTAATAAAAGACCGGTTGTAAGAGAAGAGTATAAGGAGCCGTGCAGCAGCCTTTATATCCGTGATAAGAGAGATTTGCTTTTTGAAGTGACTTATTACAAAAAGAGAATCAATTTTGAGGTCTTTCATGTGCTGACGGACGGAACCGGTGCCAGTGAATTTGTACGGGAGCTGGTGAAAAATTATCTGTATCTGGCACATCATGAGGATGGACTGGAGGATGTGGTTCTGTCAGAGTATTCGGAGAGCCTTTTCGATCAGGAAGCAGATGGATTTGAAAGATATTATTCCCGCCAGGCAGACCGCAAAAAGGAGAAAAAACCGGCAGCGCATCAGCTTCGCGGAAACCGGCGTGAGCTTGGAAGCCTGCAGACGACAGAGGCAGAAATTCCGGTCGAAGAACTGAGGCATCAGGCAAAGACTTATGGTGTATCGATGACGGTATTTCTGACTGCGGTATATCTGTGTGCGATTCACCGGACAATGACAAGACGGCAGGAAAGCAAGCCGGTTGTACTGATGGTTCCGGTAAATCTGCGTAATTTCTTTCCGACCAATACAATGCTCAATTTCTTCAACTGGATCGAACCGGGATATCATTTTCAGGGTGGAAAAGAAGAGTTCAAAGATGTTGTGCAAAAAGTAAATGCATGCTTTAAAGAAGAACTGACAGCGGAAAAGATGGAGAAGCGGATGAACGATTACTTCGCCTTGCAGGTGCATCCAATCCTGAAATTTGCGCCGCTGGAACTGAAAAATGTCTGTATCAATATCGGGGCGAGGACGGCAGAAAGTGATGTGACCGCTATTTTTTCCAACATGGGAATCATCCGGATGCCGGAAAGCTATGAGACGTATATCAGGTATTTTGGTGTTTATACAAGTACGCCGAAAGTAGAGCTTTGTATGTGTTCCTTCCGGGATAAGATTTATCTGGGATTTACGTCCAGATATGACTGTGATGCAATCAAAGAGAATTTTTTCCAGATTCTGAAAGAACAGGAAGTGAAAACGGAGATCCTTAAGGTGGAATATCCGGAAAGCGTCATGACAGAAGCGAAGGGGATGCAGATATTCAAAATATTTACATTCCTTTGCATGATCGCTATCGTAACGGCACTTGGCGTGGATTATAGTATTGATAAGACATTTTATTTATCGCTATTCGTTTGTGGAGGTGCATTCAGCATGTGGCTTGCGCTTGCGGTTGGATTTTTTAAGCGTTATAATCTGCTGAAAAATGCCATGTGGCAGCTGATCATTGTAACAGTAGGCTGTATCATCTGGGACTGGCTGACCAGGTGGCATGGCTGGTCGATCGATTTTGTTCTTCCGGGTGTAAGTGGTCTGATTATGATTTCGATGCTGATCATATCGAGGGTGTATTATCGCCAGGCGAAGGATTATCTGGTATATTTTGTGATGGCAGCACTTTATGGAATGATCCTACCGTTTTTCTTTCTGGTGACAGGAAAGGTAAAGATTGTATTTCCGTCTGTAATTTCGATTGGGATGGGAGTGCTGATGCTGATCGGACTGGTCCTTTTTAAAGGGAAAGAAATGCGACAGGAGATAGAGAAGAATCTGCATGTATAAAAGAGAATGCCAGTGTAAGATAACCGGATAAGAGATTACAGGAACATAACATAAAAACAGTAACAATGCCCGGTTTTCAAACAGAATGTAAAAAGTCTGTTTGAAAACCGGGCATTAAATGTAGAAAACAGGTATCTTTTAATTAGCCGACAATGCGGTATTTCTTTTCTACTTTGTTCAGAACTTCATGTCCATCTTCTGTTACCAGAACGAGGTCTTCTACACGGACGCCGTACTTGCCTTCAATATAGATACCAGGCTCGATGGAGAAGATCATACCAGGTTCAGCCACATTTTTATTGATCGGGCTGACATCGCCATATTCATGGTCTTCCTGTCCGATGAAGTGTCCAAGGCGGATCTTCCAGTATTCGCTGTAGCCTTTTTCATCGATGTAGTCTCTTGCCTGTGCATCAATATCACAGAAACGTGCTCCCGGCTTGATCGCAGCTTCTGCCTTTTCGACAGCAGTGCGGACAATATCATGAATGTTAGCCTGCTCATCATCTACGCTCTTGCAGTAGAAAGTTCTTGTCATATCTGAACAATATCCATGCCATACGCAGCCCATATCGATCAGGATACATTCACCGGCTTTTAAGGTTCTAGTCTCACTTGGTGTATGATGCTGGTCAGCTGCATTCGCACCGAAACATACGATGGTATCAAAGCTTACACCACTCGCACCTTCTTTGAGGTATTCTGCATCGATAAAATCAGCAATCTGCTTTTCGGTCATACCTTCTTTGATATAAGCAGCAGCTCGTTCCATTACCAGATCATTGATTTCTGTAGAATGTTTCATGATTTCAATTTCTTCGGCATTCTTTACTGCGCGGACACCATCTACACAGTCAGATCCCCATACGGTCTTCAGCTCAGGGCAGCGCTCCTGAAGCGGAATAAGAAAACGTGCCGGAAATACTTTATCGATACCGAGTACGCCTTTGGTGTCGATATGACTGGTCAGAACACCAATCTGATCGTCCATATCGCTGAACCATACTTCTTCAAAACCTGTATTGGAAACATAATACAGATAGTTCAGGAAAATCGTGTGCTTTCCGCTTGTACGAAGCAGCAGGGCATATAATCTTTCCCCAGGATTTACCGTGATGCCTGTTAAGAAGCGGATGCTGAGTGGATCAGATACAAGTAATTGATCGATTCCTTTTTTTCTCATTTTTTCCAATACGCGTTCCATTCTTTCGTTCATTGCTATAATGCTCCTCTCTTAAATACACTACACCAATCATAGCACATTACAGGTAAAATATGAAGAGAAAGCTGTCATCTATTTTTTTTTAAATGTGTCTTATGCGTTGCTGGTCACAGGTACTGTGAACAGTAACTTTTACGAACAGTGCAGGATCTTCTTTGCATTTTCCACACGTTCTTTCGAAGGTGGATTGATCCCTTCGAGGGGATAATCAAGTCCCAGCTCTTTCCATTTGTAGGCACCAAGTGTGTGATAAGGCAGGATTTCTACTCTTTCTACATTATCAAGTGTCTGGATAAAATCATTTAACCGGTTTAAGTATTCATCATAGTCGCTGCGCTCCGGTACGAGCACATGGCGGATCCAGACAGGTTTTTTGATATCGGAGAGAAAGCGGATCATATCCAGAATGTTTTTATTTGTTTTTCCGGTCAGCTCTTTGTGAGATTTTTCATCGATATGCTTGATATCAACAAGAAGAAGATCGGTATACTGCATCAGCTCCTGGAATTTGGAGAAAAATGGTTCTTCTCTGGTAAAAGGACCGCCTGCAGTATCAATCGTTGTGTGAATACCTTTTGCCTTTGCTTTTTTGAAAAGATCCAGCAGAAAATCAATCTGAAGGAGAGGTTCTCCGCCGCTTACGGTGATTCCACCGCCATTTTTCCAGTAAGTGCGGTAACGCAGAGCCTGCGCAAGAAGCTCATCGGCACTGCGCCAGGTGGCGCCGTTTTTATCTGTCATATTCCAGGTGTCAGGGTTATGGCAGAACTGACATCTCAGTGGACATCCCTGAACAAATATAATAAAACGTACCCCAGGCCCGTCAACAGAACCAAAGCTTTCTGTAGAGTGAATAAGTCCTTTGATTTGAGTCATATGAAAATCTCCTTTTTCATTGTGTGATTGGAAAACTGCGGATCAGGCAGAGTCTTTTAAATGCCTTAGTATGCAGGAAAAGCTGCCAGCAGCATCTCTGTATGTGCCGAAAGTCATGCACTTTAAAATGCATGACTTCCAGCATAACGATATGTTTGGCAAAAGAGTGTAAGTTCGGTAATTACATACGATCGTGGCAGGTTCTTGCGATTACATCGAGCTGCTGTTCGCGTGTAAGGTCGATGAACTTAACCGCATATCCTGATACACGGATCGTAAAGTTTGCGTATTCTTCTTTTTCCGGATGTTCCATAGCGTCAAGAAGTTTTTCTGTTCCGAATACGTTGACGTTCAGATGGTGAGCACCCTGTGAGAAGTATCCGTCCATAACATTTACCAGGTTGTTAATGCGCTCCTCCGGAGTATGTCCGATTGCATCCGGGTTGATGGTCTGGGTGTTAGAGATTCCGTCAAGTGCCCATTCGTAAGGCAGCTTGGCAACGGAGTTCAGGGAAGCAAGAAGTCCGTTCTGTTCTGCACCGTAGCTCGGGTTTGCTCCAGGTGAAAGCGGTGCGCCTGCTTTTCTTCCGTCCGGAAGAGCACCGGTAGCTTTTCCATATACAACGTTTGAGGTAATGGTAAGGATAGAAGTTGTCGGTTCGGATTCACGGTAGGTGTGATGCTTTTTCAGTTTCTTCATAAATGTCTGAAGAAGCCATACTGCGATATCATCTGCGCGGTCATCATCATTTCCGTATTTCGGGAAATCACCGGTTGTCTCGAAATCTACAACGAGTCCGTTTTCGTCACGGATTGTTTTCACTTTTGCATATTTGATCGCACTTAAGGAGTCAACTACATGGGAGAATCCTGCGATACCTGTTGCAAATGTACGACGTACATCGGTATCGATCAGTGCCATCTGAGATGCTTCATAGTAGTATTTGTCATGCATGTACTGGATCAGGTTCAGTACGTTTACATACAGTCCAGCGAGCCAGTCCATCATCTTGTCGTATTTAGCCATTACTTCATCATAATCAAGGTATTCAGAAGTGATTGGTGTGTAAGCCGGTCCTACCTGATCTTTTGATTTGCAGTCGACACCACAGTTGATCGCGTAAAGAAGGCATTTTGCAAGGTTGGCTCTTGCTCCGAAGAACTGCATTTCTTTACCTGTCTGTGTTGCAGATACGCAGCAGCAGATAGAATAGTCATCGCCCCATACCGGACGCATTGCATCATCATTTTCGTACTGGATAGAACTTGTTTCAATAGAAATATGTGAAGCGTAGTCCTTGAAGTTCTTCGGAAGACGTTCTGTGTAAAGCACAGTCAGGTTCGGTTCCGGATAAGGTCCCATGTTCTCCAGGGTGTGCAGGAAACGGTAGTCTGTCTTTGTTACCATAGAACGTCCGTCCTGTCCCATTCCGCCGACTTCCAGTGTAGCCCAAACCGGGTCACCAGAGAAGAGCTGGTTGTAAGATGGGATACGTGCGAACTTAACCATACGGAATTTCATTGTCATATGGTCAACTAATTCCTGAGCTTCTTCTTCGGTAAGGATTCCTGCTTCCATATCTCTCTTGATGTAGATATCAAGGAAGGTAGATATACGTCCGACACTCATGGCAGCTCCGTTCTGAGTCTTGATTGCTGCAAGGTATCCGAAGTACAGCCACTGGAATGCTTCTTTTGCGTTCTTAGCCGGTTCTGAGATATCGAATCCATAGGCAGCAGCCATTTCTTTCATGCCTTTGAGGGCGCGGATCTGTTCTGCAAGCTCTTCTCTTTGCCGGATCACGTTGTCACGCATAGAGCCATATCCGCAGTTTGCAAGGTCATCCTGCTTCATGGTGATCAGAAGATCGATTCCGTAGAGGGCAACACGGCGGTAATCGCCGACGATACGTCCTCTTCCGTAAGTATCCGGAAGACCGGTAAGGATTTTTGCGTGACGTGCTTTTTTCATTTCCGGTGTGTAGGCATCAAATACTGCCTGGTTATGTGTTTTATGATAATCTGTAAAGATTTTATGAAATTTCGGGTTTGGTTCATATCCGTAAGTTTTGCATGCTTCCTCAGCCATTTTGATTCCACCGAACGGCATAAATGCACGTTTTAAAGGTTTGTCAGTCTGAAGACCCACAACCTGTTCTTTATCTTTCAGTTCTTCGCAGATATAACCTGGACCGTAAGCGGTAAGAGAAGATACCACTTCTGTTTCCATATCCAGAACGCCGCCTTTTGCACGTTCTTCTTTCTGGAGTTCCTGAAGCTTGCCCCAGAGCTGGTTTGTTGCTTCGGTCGGGTCTGCAAGGAATGAAGAATCTCCCTCGTAAGGTGTGTAGTTGTTCTGGATAAAATCACGAACATTGATTTCTTCTTTCCAGAGTCTTCCTTCAAATCCCTGCCATTGTTCTTTCTGCATCATTTGGTTATTCCTCCTTCTTGTGGGTGAG
>ENA-UOJP01002833-UOJP01002833.1-human-gut-metagenome-genome-assembly--contig:-C102-NODE-2833-length-11619-cov-4.508302_pt1 | contig 11619 bp, 10 predicted proteins | sample MGYA00242353_ERZ723900 | MGnify/ENA metagenome assembly ERZ723900
TGCGACCTCCTGGTCCCAAACCAGGCGCTCTAGCCAAGCTGAGCCACACCCCGTTGTTTATCTGTTTGTCATCTCCGTGACGACAAAAATTATTATATTACAAGGTTTTCAAAAAGTCAACATGTTTTTTGAATTTTTTTAAAGAAATTTTTATTTTTCTTTTTCTTGTAAAAGACACGCATTTTTGCCCTTTTTTCAGCAAAAATACGTGCCACCTACTCTAATCCAGATAATGAATCGTAAACTCCGCATTCCCGTCCCGATCCATCTCCATAATAATATAACTGCCTTTTCTGCCTTCCTGCCGTGGAAATGCTAGACTGCCCGGATTCAGCACTGTAATATCACCAAACTTTTTCAGATACGGTCTGTGTGTATGACCAAACATCACGATATCTGCATTTCTCGATCTTCCCTCATCCAGGATCCGCTCTACACCAAGAGACACCGAATACTGGTGTCCATGTGCCATAAATGCTTTTTTCTTGCCAAAATAAATCTCCATCTCCCGGAGATTGCGTGAAAAGAAATCATTATTCCCAGCCAGTATATACGCCGGACATCCGCAGAATGCCTCAATATAGTCTTCTCCGCCCTCTGTATCCCCGAGATGCACCAGATAATCAATCTTTCCAGCTTCCATGATTACCCGGTCAAATGCAGTATGTCTTCCATGTGTATCACTAATAATCAATACTCTCATAACTTTTTCTCCATGATCTGTCTCATCATCCGAAGCGCTTCTCCTCTGTGGCTGAGTTCATTCTTCTTTTCCGGTGCAAGCTCTGCCGAGGTGCAACCGTATTCCGGCAGGAAAAAGATCGGATCGTAGCCAAATCCATTTGCTCCGGCGATTTCGTAACCAATACATCCTTCCATCGTTCCACGGACAACCTCTTTGTCCCCGTTCGGGAATACTGCCGCCACCGCACAGACAAACCTTGCTGTACGCCGCTTGTCCGGTACGCCCTTCATTCTTGAGAGCAGGAGGCTGTTCTTGATATCATACGAAGTATCGGTTCCTGCATAGCGTGCAGAATAGATTCCCGGTTCTTTATTCAGATAATCGATTTCCAGTCCGGAATCATCTGCCAGCACAATCGCATCCATCGCCCTCACTTCCGGCAGCTCTGCGATCGCTGAGGCTTTGATCATCGCATTTTCCTCAAAGGACTTTCCATCCTCTACGATATCAATGTCAACCCCGGCTTCCTTCATTGAAAGGATCTCCATCCCCAGATCCCGCAAGATCTGGCGGATCTCTGTCATTTTATTCTTATTACCCGTTGCAAAAATAATTTTCATCTGTAAATTCTTCTTTCTCTTACTGTTTTGGTTCTTTTGGGCGTTTCGGTGGCTTCGGACCTAAAAACTGATAAAAATAGGTCTTCAGCATACCATTATATATCTTCCGGTTCTTATCTGCTTTTCTTCCGAAATAACGTTCTGCATCCTCGTAACTGGTGATCATATATGCAGACCAGCTATCCAGCTTTTTAAAACTCTCACCAAATTCTCTGTATAACTGCGGCAGATCCTTTTTATCCTCCAGTCGCTCGCCATACGGCGGATTTGTAATGATAAAGCCATACTTCTTCGGGTGGCTTAAATCCTTTACCGCTCTTTCCTGAAAATGGATCAGATGGTCAACGCCTGCATCTTTGGCATTCTGTCTTGCTGCTTTTACTGCCTCCGGATTCAGGTCATATCCCTGAATATCAACCTGTACCTTCCGGTCGATCACATCATTTGCCTCATCCATTGCATCATACCATGCCTTTTTCGGAATCAGGTTCACCCATTCTTCTGCTGTAAAGGAACGGTTCATCCCCGGTGCAATATTAGCTGCCATCAAAGCCGCTTCGATTGGAAATGTTCCACTTCCGCAGAAAGGGTCTACCAGGATCCGGTCCTTGTGCCACGGTGTCAGCATGATCAGTGCGGATGCTAGTGTCTCTGTGATCGGTGCCTTTACGGTCATCTGACGATAACCTCTCTTATGTAAAGATACGCCGGAGGTATCTATCCCGATCGTCACGATATCTTTCATCAGAAATACACGGATCGGGTAAGCCGGTCCATCCTCCTGGAACCATTCTATCCCGTAGATCCATCTCAGCCTTTCTACCATGGCTTTTTTCATGATCGACTGAATATCTGACGGGCTGAACAGCTTACTCTTTACAGATGCAGCCTTCGTCACCCAGAACTTTCCGTTCTTCGGAATATAATTCTCCCACGGAAGTACTCTTGTTTTCTCAAATAATTCATCAAATGTCTCTGCTTTAAACGAACCAACCTTAAGAAGAATTCTTTCTGCTGTCCGAAGGAACACGTTCGCATCGCAAATCGCCTGTGCATCTCCCCAGAAGCATACTCTTCCGTCTTCTACTGTTGATATCTCATATCCTAAATCCAGCACTTCCCGCTTCAGAACAGCTTCCATTCCGAAATGGCAGGGTGCTATCAGCTCCATCTTTTCCATTCTTTTTCCTTTCTCTACTCTGCAATCTGTTATAAACTATATTACGTTTTTCGGTTGCCTTTTGTCAAGTAGTGCGCTTGTACCACAAATTTTTTTAAGGAACCAGATTGCTACACCAAAAACAGAAAAGCAGCGGAATCCAAACCGCTGCTTTTCCATTCTTAACTGCTTTGCACTTTTTAATACTTATCACTTTCGTTATGGCAGGACTTTGAGCTGTCATATGCATTACGGTCTGATTCATATGCATTCTTTGCATTCCGGTTAGTCGTATTTTTACCGGATGCATTTTTATTGCCTGAATTTTTATTTGACTGATTCTTGCCGGAAGCATTTTCAGCATACGCATTCTTATTGGATCCATATGAATTTTTGTTTGTACTGTTTTCTGAAGCATTATAATTTTTTGCCATTGATAATTCCTCCTGACATTTTTTTGTACAAACATAGTATCTATCCTTTTCGTATTTTTATACATTTTTATTTTTATCTTGATTTTTAAATCGGTTTATATTATACTTTGTCGTGTAGAGATTTATTTTCTACAACCCCTTATTAATTATTTATACTCCCCTCAAACGCTCGATAGCTCCCCTATCGAGCGTTTAACGTTATATAACAGGCAGATCCTTTTTAAGTACTTGAACCTGCCATATAGAACATATAATCAAAAAGCCGGAGACATAAGCTTCTTTTCATTGCAGAAGAATCTTATACATCCGGCTTTTTTAATTACCATCGCCTTCTCAGCATTCTGACCAGCAGTATGATCACCAGAAGAGGAATCAGTACCGGTGCGATCAGGCTTACAATCCCACTTATCACCGCAAAGATCACAACGATCACAGCCACAACCACAAGAATCAGCAGAAGTTTCTTCCACCAGCTGTCCAGGCTCCACACATGGATATTGCTGCTTTCTTCTGTGCTGCTGTTGCCTCTGTAGGTCCTTCCATCCGAATCATAGATCACATCTTCTACACTTTCTTCTCTCTGCGCATCCACGATCGTCTTCGCAAGAATCCACGGATCTCCAAGTTCCGCCAGTACCTCACTCTCCGTTCTTCCTTTTCGGATCTCATCATCAATATACTGGCCGTAGTAGTTCAGATTCTCCTGCAGCACCTGTGGTGTCACACCGGAAGAAAGTTCAATTCTCAGTTTTTCAAGGAACTCTGCTTTCGTCATCTTTCTTTCTCCTCTATTCTCATCATTTCATTGTTTATAATTATATTCTGATGATACCAGGGTCAAAAGGTCAGAACTCCAATGCAAGCTTGCTTGCAAGAGGATTTTTGACCCCAACATCATTCTGATACAAAAATGTGCCTTGGTCCATTACCCGCAACATCTTCCCTGTATCACAGTGCACATCCCGCCGGAGGCTTTCTATATCCGGAAATAAATTTCCGGATATAGAAAAGAACCTCAGACTTAGAGTAGCATAATTTCTGCTTCTTTCCAAGTCTAAGGTCCTTAAATTTCTATAAGAATTTTATATGTATTTTCTAAACTTCAAATAAAAGATCTCCGTAAGAAGGCATTGGCCATACTTCTTTATCCACGATCATTTCCAGTTCATCTACCGGTGTACGGAGGCCTTCCATAGCCGGAACCACGCTGAAGTGATAGAATTCAGACTGTACTTTTCCTTCTTCTTTTCCTGCTGCTTCTTCTGTGACTGCTTCCAGTTTCTTAAGGGCAGCCTTTGTTTCTGTCAGAAGTCCTGAGATGTCAGCAAGCATTTCAGCCTGTACAGATGCATCTGCTCCGGCTTCTTTTACTGCAAGAACCGTATCTGCAAGCTCTTTTGTATATTTTACAACTGCAGGAATGATCTGTTTTGCAGCAATATCGATCATGGCCTTTGCTTCGATATTGATTGCCTTTGCATAGTTCTCGTATTTGATCTCTGCACGGGATTCCAGTTCTGCCTTGGTAAATACACTAAATTTTCCGAACAGTTCTACCGCTTTGTCAGTTGTCAGTGCCGGGATTGCTTCTACCATGGACTTGATATTCGGAAGTCCTCTCTTTTCTGCTTCAGCTACCCATTCGTCAGAATATCCGTTGCCGTTGAAGATAATTCTCTGATGATCTGTCAGATATTCTTTGATCAGGCTGTGTACAGCTGTATCAAAATCATCTGCTTTTTCCAGGACATCGCATGCCTCTGCAAATGCCTCTGCTACGATTGTATTCAGTACTACGTTTGGTCCTGCAATGGAATCGCGGGAACCTACCATACGGAATTCAAATTTATTTCCGGTAAATGCAAATGGTGAAGTTCTGTTTCTGTCGGTTGCATCCTTTGTAAGATCCGGAAGGGTTGTTACACCTGTTTGCAGCTTTCCACCATTCAGGCTGTGTGTTGCCTCACCTGTACTGAGAAGCTGTTCTACAACGTCCTGAAGCTGTTCTCCAAGGAAGATAGAGATGATTGCCGGCGGTGCTTCGTTTGCTCCAAGTCTGTGGTCATTTCCCGGATCGGCAGCCGATTCACGAAGCAGATCTGCGTGTACATCAACTGCTTTCAGGATACATGCCAGTACCAGAAGGAACTGTACATTTTCATGAGGTGTCTTTCCCGGATCCAGCATATTGATTCCGTCATCTGTTGTGATAGACCAGTTGTTATGCTTACCAGATCCGTTGACTCCTGCAAACGGTTTCTCGTGAAGCAGACATTTCAGTCCATGCTCGCATGCTACCTTTTTCAGTGTCTTCATGATGATCTGGTTGTGATCCACTGCAATATTAGCCTCTGCATAGATCGGCGCAAGTTCGTGCTGTGCAGGTGCCACTTCGTTGTGCTGTGTCTTTGCTGCAACGCCGAGTTTCCATAATTCTTCGTTGACATCTTTCATATAGGAAGCAACCCTCTGACGGATCGTTCCAAAGTAGTGATCGTCAAGCTCCTGTCCTTTCGGCGGCATTGCTCCGAAAAGTGTACGTCCTGTGTAAATAAGGTCTTTTCTCTGTAAGAATTTCTTTGCATCAACAAGGAAGTATTCCTGCTCCGGTCCTACAGAAGGTGTTACTTTCTTTGATGTTGTATTTCCGAACAGACGAAGCAGTCTGATGGATTCTTTGTTGATTGCTTCCATAGATCTGAGAAGCGGTGTTTTTTCATCCAGTGCCTCACCTGTGTAAGAGCAGAATGCTGTCGGGATGCAAAGGATCGCTCCGGCTGCATCTTTTCTTACAAATGCCGGTGATGTACAATCCCATGCTGTATATCCTCTTGCTTCAAATGTAGCACGAAGTCCGCCTGACGGGAAAGAAGAAGCATCCGGCTCCCCTTTGATCAGTTCTTTTCCGGAAAAGCTCATCAGAACCTTTCCGCTTGGAAGCGGAGCTGAGATGAAGGAATCATGCTTTTCAGCAGTAACTCCTGTCAGTGGCTGGAACCAGTGTGTATAATGGGTTGCACCTTTTTCGATTGCCCATTCTTTCATCTCATGTGCAATTACATCTGCTGTCTCAAGATCCAGCTCTTTTCCTTCTTCAATTGTCTGTTTTAATTTTTTGTATACTTTTTTCGGAAGTCTCTCCTGCATTACTGCATCGTTAAAAACATCTTCGCCAAAAATTTCTGCCACGCTTAACCATTCACTACTCATAATTACCTTCCTTTCTCTAACGCAAAAAAACGAGGAAACTCCACTTTGTGGAACTTCCTCGTTCATTGTGATCTCTGTTATTTAAGATATATTTACGATACTCTTTTTTCTTTCAAATTTCAAGACCAATTTTTTAATTTGTGTATATTTTCACAAAACTTCATAAGTTTTCAACTTCTTTTTCAACATTTATACCAGTCACTTTTTAGACCTCGAACAACAGATCTCCGTAAGAAGGCATCGGCCACATATTCTTGTTGACAATCATTTCCAGTTCATCCACTGGTTTTCTTAAAGCTTCCATTGCAGGTACAACTTTCTGCATGAAGAAGAATGCCTGTTCTTTTCCTTCTGTCTCCGGTACTTCTGCCACAACAGTCTCCAGCGCTCTGAGTGCATCTTTTGTGTCTTTCAAAAGATCAGCCGACTGTACAAGAAGCTCTTCCTGTACACCTGTATATGCTGCAGCGCTTGCCTGTTTTACCTGGTTGATCGAATTAGCCAGCGAAGTTACATATTGAATCACAGCCGGGATAATATGCTTGCTTGCGATATCGATCATGGAACGTGCTTCAATGTTGATTGCCTTTGAGTATGCCTCATATTTGATCTCTGCACGGGATTCCAGTTCTGCACGGCTGAATACATCGAATTTTTCAAACATTTCAACCGTATTGTCATATGTCAGACATTCAACAGACTCTACCATGGTCTTAATATTCGGAAGTCCTCTTCTTTCGGCTTCCTTCACCCACTCATCAGAATATCCGTTGCCATTGAATACGATTCTCTGATGTTTGGATGCATATTCCTTGATCAGATCATGGACTGCAAGATCAAAATCTTCTGCTTTTTCGAGTACATCGCAGGCATCAGAGAAGGACTCAGCCACGATTGTATTTAATACTACGTTCGGTGCTGCCACCGAGTCTCTGGATCCTACCATACGGAACTCAAATTTATTTCCTGTAAATGCGAATGGTGAAGTACGGTTTCTGTCAGTTGCATCCTTTGCAAAATCCGGGAGCGTACTTACACCGGTATGTAATTTGCCGCCTTTTAAGCTGTGTGCAGCTTCTCCGGTATCAATAAGCTGTGCAAGCACGTCTTCAAGCTGTTCTCCGAGGTATGCGGAAATAATTGCCGGCGGTGCTTCATTTGCTCCAAGTCTGTGATCGTTTCCTACGTCAGAAGCAGATTCACGGAGCAGGTCTGCATGCAGGTCTACTGCACGGAGAATACAGGTCAGAACCAGAAGGAACTGAATATTGTCATGAGGTGTCTTTCCCGGATCCAGAATGTTGATCCCATCATCTGTAACCAGTGACCAGTTGTTATGCTTTCCGGAACCATTTACACCTTCAAACGGCTTTTCGTGTAACAGGCATTGAAGATTATGGCGATATGCCACTTTCTTCAGCGTCTCCATGATCAGCTGATTATGGTCAACTGCTACGTTGCACTGTGCATAGATCGGCGCAAGCTCATGCTGTCCAGGTGCTACTTCGTTGTGCTGTGTCTTTGCAGATACCCCCATCTTCCAGAGTTCTTCATTGACATCAGTCATAAATGCTGCGATTCTCTCACGGATCGCACCAAAATAATGGTCATCCAGTTCCTGTCCCTTCGGAGGATTTGCCCCGAATAATGTACGTCCTGTAAATACAAGATCCTTTCTCTTAAGATATTTTTCTCTGTCTACCAGGAAATATTCCTGCTCAACTCCAACAGATGGTGTAACCTTTTGGGACGTTGTGTTTCCAAAAAGACGCAGAAGACGGATGGATTGTTTGTTGATTGCTTCCATAGAGCGAAGAAGAGGTGTCTTCTGATCCAATGCTTCTCCGGTATAGGAACAAAATGCTGTCGGTATATATAAAATCGATCTTTTCCCATCCGGACTCTTTTTAACAAATGCAGGCGATGTACAATCCCACGCTGTATAACCTCTTGCTTCAAATGTGGAACGCAGTCCTCCTGACGGGAAGGAAGATGCATCCGGTTCTCCTTTGATCAGCTCTTTTCCCGAAAACTCCATCAGGATCTTTCCATCTGACTTCGGTGCTGAAATAAACGAATCATGCTTTTCAGCTGTTGCTCCTGTAAGAGGCTGGAACCAGTGCGAATAGTGAGTGGCACCCTTTTCAATCGCCCACTCTTTCATCTCATGTGCAATAACGTCTGCTGTTGCAGCCTGAAGCTCTTTACCTTCTTCAATCGTCTTTTTCAGCTCTTTGTAAGTCTTCTTCGGAAGTCTTTCCTGCATAACAGCATCATTGAAGACGTTTTCTCCAAATATTTCTGCTACACTAATCCATTCGCTCATCCCATGTACCTCTCTTTTCTACTACTCATTTTCTACTACTTATACAAAACGGTCGTTTTTTGATTCAAATAAAGGAGTCTTGCACTTACGCAAAACTCCTTTTATACCGTTTTCTTCGGACGCCTTTGTCCATGATATTATCGAAAATCAGACTATTCAGCTTTTCCGTCAGAACCGAACAGAATCATTTTCTCTTTTACTTTTTCAACGATTGCATCTGCACCCGGTTTCAGAAGTTTACGTGGATCGTATCCTTTTCCTTCAAGATCCTTTCCTGCTTCAATGTATTTGCGGGTAGCTTCTGCGAATACCAGCTGACATTCTGTATTAACATTGATCTTAGAAACTCCAAGGTCAATTGCTTTCTTAATCATATCATCCGGAATTCCTGTACCTCCGTGAAGTACGAGCGGAAGTTCTCCTGTGAGCTCCTGAACTGCTGCAAGAGTCTCAAAGCTGAGTCCTTTCCAGTTTGCCGGATATTTTCCATGAATGTTACCGATACCTGCTGCAAGGAAATCAACGCCAAGGTCTGCAATCATCTTACATTCCTTAGGATCTGCGCATTCGCCCATTCCTACAACACCATCTTCTTCTCCACCGATAGAACCAACTTCTGCTTCGATAGAAAGTCCTTTTCCATGGCAAAGTTTAACAAGTTCTGTAGTCTTCTCAATGTTTTCTTCGATCGGATAATGAGATCCGTCAAACATAACTGATGAGAATCCTGCATCTATACATTTCAGGCAGCCTTCATAGCTACCATGATCAAGATGAAGTGCAACTGGAACTGAAATGTCCATTTCTTTGATCATTCCATTTACCATTCCTACAACTGTTCTGTATCCAGCCATGTACTTTCCTGCGCCTTCAGACACACCAAGAATAACCGGTGATCTTAATTCCTCAGCTGCAGTCAGAACTGCTTTGGTCCATTCAAGATCGTTGATATTAAACTGTCCTACTGCATAATGACCTGCTTTTGCTTTTTTTAACATCTCTGTTGCTGAAACTAACATTTTGTATTCCTCCACTTCTCTGTTAAAGGCTTTTATAGGCTGACCCCCAGGGGAATCGAACCCCTGATTCGACCGTGAGAGGGTCGCGTCTTGACCGCTTGACCAGGGGGCCAGATGTATGTTCATTAGCTGTCTGGCTAACTCACTTGCTTAGTATAACGTACTTCTTTTCATTTGACAAGACCTTTTTTTATTTTTTTACTGTTCCTCTTCCGGAACTACGATTTTAAGTGCCTGTTTCGCGTTCTTGATGCAGACACTGTCGTGTTCCCCACCGAACTCTCCATCCAGCGTCCATGGGATCTCTTCCACTGATTCAAAATGGATCTCACCTGTCTTAAATGAATAAATGTGCTTCGTATTGATCTGGCTGCTCAGAAGCGCCCCAATGATCTCCTGAAGCGCGAGCGGGTTCTTCGGTGTCCGGATCAGGGTAACCTCAAATTCTCCGTCATCAAAAACCACATTCTTCCCGATCATATTACGGAAACCGCCAACAGATCTGGAATTCGTCACCATACCATAAATAAATTCGTCCTCAATCGTTTCTCCGTCATGTGTCACTTTTAATTTATATGACGGGATATCAAAAATTCTGGTTGCTCCTTCCAGCACATATGCCAGATGTCCCAGAACATTCTTCATTTCCTGCTTTGTCTCATAAGATACATCCGTGAAGAGTCCGAATGCTGCAATGTACACGAACACATCTCCGTTAAACCGTCCAATATCACAGGGAAACTCTTCCCCCCCTGCAGCTGTACTTGCCGCCTGGAGAAGATTCTTAGGGATATGGAGACTGCTCGCAAAGTCGTTGGTCGTTCCTGTCGGGATGTAACCGACCGGAATCTTTTTTTCTCTCTTCATCATTCCGGTTACGACCTCATCAAGTGTTCCGTCACCACCACTGCAGATCACACGGTCATACTCCTCTGTAAATGTCTTTACTTTATAATAAGCGTCTTTATATTTCTGCGTCGGATATACAACCACTTCATATCCTGCTTTTACAATAATGTCAATAATATCAGAAAGCTTCGGTTTTAAAAGTCCCTTTCCTGCATTCGGATTATAAATAAACAATGCTTTTTTCATACGTCCGTCCTCCTGTTATCTGTTCTTTTCTCTATAAGGGCTGTCCCCACAGCTCCTTACGGATACATGCATTATAGCATAAAGAGCCTGCTTTCGGCAGACTCTTCAAAGTTTTATGCAATTATCTGTTCTTAACGTTCACAAGAAACCTTTCGATACCAGCTGCTGCTTCCTTTTCATCTGTTCCGTTCGCAACAACGGTGATTTCCTCTCCCGGCATCAGTGTCAGACTCATCATCCCCATAATGCTCTTTGCATTGACTTGCTTCTGGTCAACTTCGATATATACCGAACTTGAATACTGACTAGCTTCCTGAACAAGAAGTGCAATCGGTCTGGCGTCTAATCCCTCGGACAATTGAATCTTAACAGGTTTTTTGATCATAATGTTCCTCCTTGCTTAGCCCTTATCTCTTCCGCCATTTCACTTAACTTGCGCAATCTGTGGTTCACTCCGGACTTGCCTACCGGATTTTGCAGAAGTGCGCCTAACTCTTTTAAAGATGCCTCCGGATATGTAAGTCTTGTAAGGGCCATGTCCTTCAATCCTTCCGGCAGCTTATCGAGTCCTTTTGTTTCCTCAATATACCTTATATCGTCAATCTGCTTTACAGCAGCGGAAACCGTTTTATTGATATTCGCAGTCTCGCAGTTCACTTTTCGATTCACCGTATTTCTCATATCTTTCAATATACGGATATTCTCCAACTCCATCAGTGACTGATGTGCCTCCATCACATTCAGCACATCCACGATCTGAGCTCCTTCTTTCAGATAAACCACAAATGATTTCTTCCTTGATACAATCTTTGCGTCCAGAGCAAAACATCTCATTATCTTCTGAATCTGCTGCGCTTTTCCCATCGACGCACAGACAATTTCAAAATGATAGGACTTCTCCGGGTCGCTCATGGATCCCGATGCAAGAAAAACGCCACGCAGGAAAGACCGCTTACAGCAAGTCTCCTGAATCACGACATTCTTTACTACAGAAAGCTCTTCTTCCACGTCTCCATAAGGATTGAGCAGTTTTGCCGCCTGAAGCACCCTGACAGCATCGTCGTGTTTTTT
>ENA-UOJP01002840-UOJP01002840.1-human-gut-metagenome-genome-assembly--contig:-C102-NODE-2840-length-11567-cov-6.506515_pt1 | contig 11567 bp, 8 predicted proteins | sample MGYA00242353_ERZ723900 | MGnify/ENA metagenome assembly ERZ723900
CGGGAGGGCGGCAGGGAATACCCAAACGAGAGTAAGAACCAGTTCACTCCCCAGGTTTCTTTTTTTATGTCCTTTTATTCAATGAAAGAAAACCCCTCTGATTCGTTGCACACATTTGCGCATGATGAGTTGCGCAAGATTGCGCAAAAAATACGGAAAAATTTAGGGACTATATACTGTGTGGATAAAGAATCTTTGTTTTTATTGCGAATTGATTGTCATAAATTACAATGATATCATTAAATATACTTAAAAATACAGCAAATACAACAAAATATGGAGGCTCGAAAGAAACGGATTGGGTAAAATGTATATTTGGTTCAGCGCTCTCGACAGCTGCAGAAGACAGGGCGTTTCAATCCGGGTAAGATGAAAGGAGCAAAGATAATGAAGAAGGTAGCAGAACCGATGCGGTACAAACCGTCTTTTTTTAAAACCGCAAAAAAGCACTGGATGTTGTTGCTGATGCTGGCGCCGGCACTTTTGTATGTCATCATATTTTCATATGTGCCTATGACAGGGATCGTGCTGGCATTTAAAAATTATCAGTATGCCGGCGGCATTTACGGTTCACCGTGGACGGGGCTCGATAATTTTAAAGCGCTGCTTGTTGCCGGAAAGCTGGGGCAGGTGACGCGGAACACCTTGCTGTACAATATTGCATTTCTTGTACTGGGCGTTATTTTTGAAATGGGCAGCGCAATATTGCTGAACGAGCTGTTTGGCAAATGGTTTAAAAAGATAGCGCAGTCCTTCATGTTTCTGCCCTACTTTATCAGCTGGGTGGTCGCGGGGGCGATCATGTACAATATTTTCAATTACGAGCGAGGCGTGTTTAATCACGTACTGAATATGCTCGGCGCCAATTCCTTTGATTTGTACAATACACCCGCCGCATGGCCGTTCGTTCTGATTTTCCTGAAAATCTGGAAACAGACGGGGTATGGTTCCGTGGTTTATCTGGCGGCAATCACAGGACTGGATCAGGAAATGTTCGAGGCCTCGGCGATTGACGGAGCCAATGCATGGCAGAAAATCAGATACATTACGATTCCTTCTCTGATTCCCACAATGATGATTCTGGTTCTTATGGGGATCGGTAATATTTTCCGGGGAGATTTCGGTCTGTTCTATCAGACGGTAAAGAGCAGCGCCCTGCTCCAGCCCGTGACGGATGTCATAGATACCTATGTATTCCGTCTGTTGATTAATAACAGCGACATCGGGGTATCCGCAGCAGCCGGTCTGTATCAGTCGGTGCTCTGTTTCGTGACAATCACGATATGTAATAAGCTGGTCAAAAAAGTGGAGCCGGATTATGCCTTGTATTAACGGAGGGAGTGAAAAGCTATGGCAAACAAAAAAATACATCACGGCAGAACGATGAGCAGGGACGCGCTTGCTATTAATATTGTGGGATACCTGTTAATCGGAATATTCGGCCTGCTGTGTGTAATTCCTTTTTATCTGATCATTGTAGCCTCTTTTACATCGGAAGCTTCGCTGATCCGGAACGGATATCCCCTGATACCAACGGATTTCAGTATACAGAGTTATCTGCTCTGTCTGAAAAATCCTCTTTCCATATTGAAGGCATACGGAACTACGATTGGGGTTACCATGGCAGGTACATTGATTTCCGTATTTATTGCCACCATGACGGGATATGTGCTTTCGCGCAAGGACTTTCCGTGGCGCAACCAATTGTCCTTCTTCTTTTTCTTCACTACCTTATTCAGCGGCGGTCTGGTGCCCTGGTATATGCTGTGTGTGCGCTATTTGAATTTTAAGAATTCCTATCTGGGAGTTCTGCTTCCGCTTATGTTTTCCGTATGGAACATGATCATTGCCAAGTCCTTTATGGCGGGGATACCCAGTGCCATCAGTGAATCGGCCAAGATGGACGGAGCCAATGATCTGGTGATATTCATCCGTTTGATTCTTCCGCTGAGCAAGCCGCTGCTGGCGACTCTGAGTCTGTTTTCGGCGCTGGCTTACTGGAATGACTGGTATAACTGCATGCTGTACATAACCAATGAAAATATGTTTACCCTGCAGTATTATCTGCAGCGGATGCTGGGAAGTGCGGAAGCCATGAGAATTGTGGCGGAAAAATCGGGTATGGCGCTCCCTTCCGTACCGTTGGAAAGTATGAAAATGGCAATGACGGTTATTGCAACCGGGCCCATCGTTCTTCTGTATCCGTTTGTGCAGCGTTATTTTGTTAAAGGCCTTACGATTGGGGCAGTCAAGGGCTGAGGTATCCGGAAACGGCCCGATACCTCCCGGGATGTCTGCACCACAAAACTATAAATAAGAAGGAGAAAAAGCTATGAAAAAGAAAAAATTATTGTCACTTACCCTGATTGTTTGCATGCTGGTCACTATGCTTGCAGGATGCGGAGGTTCCTCCGCCGCATCCACAGACAATTCTTCCGCAGCGGCGCCGGCGGCGGAATCGTCGGCTGCAGGAGGCGAAGAGACTGCGGCTGCCGCATTGGACAGTCTGCCGGCAGCAGTGGGGGAGGGGACAATCACCGCGTCACCGGAATTTTATGCATCCACTGATTTAAGCAAGGATTATACGGTTAATATGTATCTGATAGGTGACGTTCCCAACGACTGGGATAAGGTACTGAGCCTTGTCAATGAATACCTCAAGCCTTATAATACACAGCTTGCCGTGACCTTCATGAGCTGGAGTGATTATCAGACGATGTATTCCCTGGTGCTGGCGGGCGGCGAGCAGGTGGATCTGATCTTTACCGCACCCTGGTGCTATATGTACAACGAAGCGGCAAAAGGTTCCTTCTATGAGCTGACGGACGATTTCATAACCAATTATATGCCTCTGACAAGAAAATACCAGGCGGCTGAGAGCTGGGATGAGACCACTATTTCCGGCAGGACGATTGCGGTTCCTTCCAATGTTGCTTCACCCATGGGAAAGATCGTGGCGGTAAGACAGGATCTGATGGAAAAATACGGAATGAGCGAGCTGAAGACCTGGGAGGATTACAAAAAATATATGCTCACAATTGCGGAAAAGGAAACGCCTGAAAGCGGTATCTATGCTCTGGCGGCATCCGGAGACAACAATGAGCTGTGGGATGTATACCGTCAGCAGACAGACACCTTCCTGGCGCTGGACAGCAGCTATATGGATATGATGTATGAATATAAAGGGGATATTCCCGCCAAAGAAGATATCAAGCTGGCTTATGAATTTGATTCCTTCCTCGCTTACGCCAAGGACATGAAGGAAATGGCTGATGCGGGCTGCTGGAGCCGCAGTGCGCTGACCAATACGGTAACGGATGACGATGCGTTCGGCAACCTTCAGGGTGCATCCATCGCATGGAATGCTTCCGTATTTACCTACATGGAGCAGGCGGAAAAAACAGAAGGCGTGGAATGTATGGCTTATGATCTCACTACCGATCATCTGGTGAGTGCGGAGGCATATTCCAATAATGATATGGCAATTACGGCAGGTTCCAAAAATCCCGAGCGCGCAGCTATGGTTCTGGATATGATTAAATTTGACACCTATCTGAACAGACTGCTGATTCTCGGCATCGAAGGAGAACATTACAGCATTGATGATAAGGGACAGTATACAGAGCTGGATAAGGCGACTGAATTTGCGGCAAGCGCCATTTCTGCTTCCTGGGCCATCAAGAACGGCGATCTCACAGAAGCCGGCGTGCCGGAGCGTGAGAAAGAGATTACCGATGCCTGGAAAGAACGGGTGGAGATGAACCCCACCATCACCTTTGTGTTTGATGATACGAATGTGAAATCCTACGTATCAGCAGTTACCGCAGTACTGACCGATTATGTCCCCATGCTGGAGCTGGGCCTGGTGGATGATGTGGAAACCACACGGGATGAGATGGTTACGAAATGCTATGATGCAGGCCTGCAGAGTATTTATGACGAGTTCTATACACAGTATGATGCCTGGCTGGCAACCCGTCAGTAAATAAGCGGCGCAGTGGGATAGCGGTTCTGGTTTTCTCCCGGGAGAAAATATACGGATGTGATTTTGAAGCCTGCGGCGGCTGCCGGACAGATTGCTGCCGCAGGGTAAAGTCGGCCATCGGTCCGGCTTTTATCAATGATTGGAGGAACGGGAAAATTACTCTTGATAATATAGCGAAAGAACTGGGAGTCTCTAAGAGTACGGTTTCCCGCGCATTGTCGGGAAAAGGAAGGATTGGAGAGGCTACCAGACAGAAAATACAGGCCTATGCCCGTGAACAGGGAATATGGCAGGAAAAAAAACAGAAAGAAGATCCTGTCAGAACGGAAAATATAGCGGTGGTTATTCCCATGGATGCCTATTCCACAAATGTCCCGTTCTTTCAGGAATGTCTTCTTGGTATCAGCGAAATGGCGACCATGCTCCGGTACAATGTGCTGATTACGATAGGCACGCCCAACGATATCTCCAATGTCCAGAGGTTAGTCGAAAAAAAGCAGGTGGACGGTATCGTTCTCCTGCGCGATTTGGAACATGACAGGCTTCTGCAATATCTTACGGAAATACATTTTCCTGCGGGCCTGTCCGGAACCTGCGATTATGAGGAGATCATCCAGGTTGATATTGATAACAAAGCCGCTTCAAACAGTCTGGTTTCCCTGCTGATAGGTCAGGGCTACCGCAGATTCGCAATGCTTTTTGGGGAAATGTCTTTCCGCGTGAACCAGAACCGCTGCCAGGGCTGTTATGACGCCCTGGATAAATACGGTCTGTCCAGAGCGCATCAGCTGTGCTATTCTGACTTCGATAATACGGAATTGCTCAACAGCATTATCAGCGATATGTTTGCAGGAAAAGTGGAATGTATCATATGCGGGGATGATGTGATCTGTACAAAGGTCATGTCCGCACTTCAGGCGGAAGGGTACCGGATCCCAAGGGATATTTCCATCGCATCCCTGTATAACAGTGCGAATCTGAATTGCTTTTCCCCTGCGGTAACAGCGATCAGCGTCTCCGCAAGACAGGTGGGAAATGTGGTGGGAAGGCAGCTGATAAACAGTCTGCGCGGGGAGGCCTATAATGCCAAAACGAATCTTGGATATGAAATTCTGCTGCGTAAATCTACCGGGAAAATGTATCCGGTATAGAGGAGGAGAACATGTATTTAACAGGGAAGGATGTAAGGCAGAAGGAAACATTTAATTTAAACTGGTTTTTTTATCTCGGGGAGGAAGAAAAGACACCGGGGGATAAGGATACCGCCGGCTACAGACCGGTGAAGCTTCCCCATGACTGGAGCCTGGAATATCCTTTTGATGAAGCTGCCCGGTCGTGCGGTTCAGGGGGCTATGTAAGGACGGGAACCGGCTGGTATAAGAAAATTTTCCGGGTAAATCCTGACGCGGTAAAGGACGGAAGAGCGGTCCTTCATTTTGAAGGAGCGTATATGCTGGCGCAGGTGTGGCTGAACGGACAGAGCCTGGGCCGCCATGTATATGGATACACGCCGTTTGAGTGGGACATCACGGATTTGCTTAAGACTGACGGCAGTGAGAATGTGGTGGATGTAAAGGTGGACAATTCGGCCCAGCCTAATTCCCGATGGTATTCCGGTTCGGGAATTACAAGAAATGTATGGATCTGCGGGATGAAGGATATCCATGTTGCCCCTTACGGGGTATGGATCCGCCAGCCTGAGGTGTCCGAGGAACAGGCGCAGATACATATGGAAACACGGGTATGTGTGAATCACAGGAACCGTGCTTCATACGAAGGTACGGCTCCGGAAGAAAATGATGAAATAACAGTGGAAACCGGCATCTATGCACCGGACGGCAGCCTGTGTATGCAGGAAAGAACCGCGCAGAGCCAGCAGATCGCGGCAGGCGTAAGAGAAGAACTGCTTTTCTGCCAGGATTTCCTGCTGGAATCTCCCGTGCTTTGGGATACGGAGAATCCGGCGCTGTATAAGGCAGTCACCAAAATATATAAGGACGGACTCCTGCTGGATGAGGTATGTACCGTTACAGGCTTTCGGAATGTGAGATTTGACAGCACACAGGGCTTCCTTCTCAACGGAGTCAGAGTGAAGCTGAACGGCGTATGCGTTCATCATGACGGCGGCTGTGCGGGGGCCGCTGTCCACCCGCAGATATGGGAGAGAAGGCTGGAAAAGCTGAAGGCTATGGGAGTGAATGCCGTGCGTATGTCACATAACCCGCCGGATCCGGCCCTGCTGGATCTGTGTGACCGGATGGGCCTGATGGTCATGGATGAGGCCTTTGACGAATGGCGCATCATGAAGGGCAAGGAGCTGGGAAGCAACACCCATGAAAGCAGGGGATATTCGGAATGGTTTGACAGCTGTCATGAAGAAGATATGCGTTTGATGCTCCTGCGCGACAGGAATCATCCTTCTATTATTATATGGAGTATCGGTAATGAGGTGCCGGATCAGACGGTACCGGAGGGGTATCTGACGGCAAGACATCTGAAGAGTATATGCAGAGAACTGGATCCGGAACGTTTGGTTACTCAGGCAAATGACCAAATCTGTGCGGAGCCGCGGGCGGCAGCGGAGGAATTCCTGAACGAACTGGATGTGGTTGGCTATAATTATGTTGACAGATGGCGGACCAGGGCGGAAACTCTCTATGATGATGACAAACGCGCCCATCCTGACTGGTGTGTGATCGGTACGGAAAACGGGAGCCTCGGAGGGGTAAGAGGAGAATACCTGCTGGATATGAAGGAGAAAGCCGGCTGGTGGAAAATGCCATATTACAGCGCGCCGGTGAAAATAGGAAAGCTGCTGCATTTTACCATGACCCATGATTATGTGGCGGGAGATTTTATGTGGACCGGGGTGGATTATCTGGGAGAAGCCCACTGGCCCGCACGCTCTTCCTCCGCAGGAGTATTGGATACCTGCGGCTTTGAAAAGGACAGCTATTACTTTTACCAGAGTATCTGGAAACGGCCGGAACCCATGGCGCATCTGCTTCCCCACTGGAATTTGGAGGTGGAAGAGGGGACCATTATTCCGGTGCTGGGCTATACCAGCTGTGAGAGCGCGGAGCTCTTTTTAAACGGAAAATCCTACGGAAGAAAGGCATATGCCTATCCGGCCTATGGCATGACGGAGAGGTACGGTCATTTTGACAAAGCGCCGGTGCCGGTGAATACAGATGATTTGTTCCTGAGCTGGGATGTGCCTTATATACCGGGCTGCGTGGAGCTGGTAGGCTATATTGACGGAAGGGAAGCCGTGCGGCATACCGTGAGGACGGCCGGGGAACCGGCTGCGGTGAAGCTGCATTGTTACCGCAGCGAAATGAAAGGGGATGGCCTGGATATTGCGCAAATAGAAGCGGAAATTCTGGATGAACATGGAAATCTGTGCGTACAGGCCGATACAAAGCTTACATTTTCCGTTCAGGGACCGGGGTATGCGGCGGCAGTTGACAATGGAAATTCGGAAGGCATGGAAAGTATGAAGGGAAGCTGCATTCATGCATTCCACGGACGCGCGCTGGTAATCATCCAGTCGGATGAGACAGAAAAGGGGGATACCTGTACCGTATGCGCGGAAGCGGAAGGTCTGCCGGGAGCCTCCGTAACTCTCTCCATAATTTCATAATGACAGACATTCAAAAAAGCAGGCCATTTGGGATGTTCACTTAGGGATTTAAGAAAACAAGTAAATTTTGAATGACACCTTCAAGCGGGTTCGAACAGAAAATCCTACATCTTAGAGACATTCCCTCGGATGTAGGATTTTTTAGATGAAATCGCCCACTTTTTGTTAAGGTCTTTGATATAATCTGCATCTTTAGACAAACAAAATGGAACATATAACTCTTTGCATATAAACCCATTGTTCAACCACGATAAACCCATTTCTGACATCAACTCCTTTTTGTGTCATAAGGTGTTTTTTCTTCTGCTGCCATAGACAGGTGGTCCTGTGGATGCAGTTCATATATGGTCTCTTGTTGTTCCGGCTCAGTAAAGGTTGCCGAACCGCCAATGCCAAAGTATTTCTCAAAAAATGTTTTCAGCTTGTCGATTACACTTTGTTTTTTCTTGGCTCTGCCACCGCCACCAAAGCGAGAAACCGGGGGCATGATTTTATCGATGTCTGTTCCGGCTGTTTTGATTTCACCATCACGGAAAGCATTCTCCAAGAACTTACGGGTGTCCTCCGGCTTTAACTTTTCCGCTGTAATGATAGTCTGCAATTCAGCTTCACGCTGTTTGACCACATAATCATGCCACTCGCTCATGATGTCATCTGCATCGTTGACCCCTGCGATAAAGGTTTCAATCAACAGTTTCTTGCTGCGCAGTTCCGGGCTGGCATCAATGGCTTTATTAATTGTAATCAGAACTTCCTTATCTTCACAATGGGTATCGTGATATTTCTTTACAAGCATCAGAATGTAATCAATGTTAATTTCTATCTGCTTGATCAGTTCCACCTCAAACACAATATCGTCTGTGATATCTGTGCTTTCTCCGGCTTCACGTCTGCGTTTCCATTCATCACGCAAGTCTTGGTATCTGCCAAGGTAGTCCTGTAAGTCACGTTCGGTAATGAGTTCGTTACCCTTAAATTCATCAAAGGATACGAGCAGGTTGCGCATACGCAGGATTGCACCGAACAAAGAAATAAAATCTTTCTGATTATGCTCGCCAATAATCTGTGCTTCTGCCAGAGGGAACTTCTCGTTCAGTTCCTCCATCATATCCACATAGCCGGGCATTGGCTTTCCGTCTACGGACTCATAACCATAGTAGTAATCCTTAAAACTGTTCAAAAGCACAATGCCGCCAGCGTTCTTGTCACCGAACAGGGAAATGGCACTATCTACACGCTTTTGCAGATTTCGGAAACAAACAATGTTTCCGAAAGTCTTGATAGAATTAAGGATACGGTTGGTACGGGAAAACGCCTGTATCAGACCGTGCATCTTCAGGTTCTTATCCACCCACAGTGTGTTCATGGTAGTGGCATCAAAGCCAGTAAGGAACATATTAACTACGATGAGCAAGTCCAGCTCCTTGTTTTTCATGCGGAGGGATACATCCTTGTAGTAGTTCTGGAATTTATCACTGGAAGTATCATAATTTGTATGGAACATTTCATTGTAATCACGGATAGCAGATTCCAGAAAATCACGGGAGTTCCGGTCAAGGGCAGAAGTGTCCTCGGAGTTCTCCTCATCCAGAATGCCATCAGCTTCTTCCTCATTTGCCCCGTAGCTGAAAATCGTTGCTACACGCAGTTTCTTGGTTGGGTCTGCTGCCATCTGCTTCTGAAATTCTTGATAATACAGTTTTGCCATTGGCACAGATGCCACAGCAAAAATAGAGTTAAATCCGCTAAGACGTTGTTGCTGCTTGATTTCTTCTACCATGCCACGCTCGGCAGATGCCACTTCTTCAATATTCGTGAGGGTGTTGAAAATATAGGTCTTATCCCCTCGGTAGGTTTTCTGGTCGAAATGCTCCAGAATATACCGCGTTACCAATTCAATACGCTTGGGCGCCATCATTGCTTTTTCACGATTGATATCCCACACCATTTCATCGGTAATTTCTTCGTCCGTATCCATCGTCTTAATATAATCTACACGGAACGGCAGGACATTTTTATCGTTGATGGCATCCACGATGGTGTAGGTATGTAGTTGGTCACCAAAGGTCTGTCCTGTTGTAAAGAACTCCGGGTTCTTGGATGCACCAGAGTTGGCGGCGAATATTGGTGTCCCTGTAAAACCAAACAAGTGATATTTCTTGAAATTCTTTATAATGGCAGTGTGCATATCACCAAACTGGCTGCGGTGGCATTCGTCAAAAATAAAGACAACATGCTTGCCATACACTTCATGCTCACTGTATTTCTTAATGAAGGATGCCAGCTTTTGAATGGTAGTAATGATAATATGGGCATTCGGGTTTTCCAACTGCTTTTTTAGAACTGCCGTAGACGTATTGCTGTTGGCAGCACCTTTTTCAAAGCGGTCATACTCCTTCATGGTCTGGTAGTCCAAATCCTTACGGTCAACCACAAACAGCACCTTATCAATATAAGGCAGTTGGGATGCCAGACGTGCCGTTTTGAAGGAAGTCAGCGTTTTACCTGAGCCTGTGGTGTGCCAGATGTATCCGCCACCTGCCACGCTGCCGTATTTTTTATAGTTGTTGGCAATCTCAATACGATTCAAAATACGCTCGGTTGCCGTGATCTGGTACGGGCGCATAACCATAAGCATATTTTCCGATGTGAAAATACAATACTTAGTCAGCACGTTCAGCAGAGAATGCTTTGCGAAGAAAGTCTTTGTGAAGTCAATCAAATCCGTGATAACATGGTTATTGGCATCTGCCCAGAAGCAGGTGAATTCAAAGCTGTTGCTTGTTTTCCCCTTTTTCGTCTTGCGGTCACCCGCATCCTTTATGGCATTAAAGCGAGTGCTGTTGGAATAGTATTTTGTATTTGTACCGTTGGAGATAACGAAAATCTGCACATATTCAAACAGACCGCAGCCCGCCCAAAAGGAATCACGCTGATAACGGTTTATCTGATTGAATGCCTCTCGGATAGGAACCCCTCTGCGCTTCAGTTCAATATGCACCAAGGGCAGACCGTTGACCAGTACCGTTACATCGTAACGATTATCGTATTTTGCACCATCTTCTTTACTAAGCACATACTGGTTAATGGCCTGCAAACTGTTATTATGGATATTTTTCTTATCCATGAGTGTGATGTTCTTCGTAGAACCATCATCCCGTTTCAGCACTTGGACAAAGTCCTCCTGTATCTTGCGGGTCTTTTCCACGATATGCTCATTGGGGTTCGCAACGGAATCTACAAAAAACTGCTGCCACTCTGTATCGGAGAACCGATAGTGGTTCAGTGTCTCCAGGCGGTTACGGAGGTTGCTGATTAAATCCTTCTCTGTACGGATTTGCAGATATTCATAGCCCTGCTCACAGAGCAGACGAATAAATTCCTGCTCCAGAACAGCTTCGCTCTGGTAGCTGTCCGAACGTGCCTTTACAGGTTCATATTCTGTGACTACGGTGTTTTCTGTTGTCTGTGCGACAATGTTAAAATAAGGCACGGTGACTTCACCTTCTTTCCTTTTTATAGTTCTTTGAATGACAGTAGTTTGTCACGGTAGTATTCATATTGCTTTTGTCTTGCAGCGATTTCTGTGGGTAATCCCGTGGAAATATCATTGCAGAGGGCATCGAAACGGTCGAGAATAGTGACAATTTCTTGTTGTCGTTTGATTGTTGGTATAGCAAATTTATATTGCATTATTGCATCCTTGTTTCCTCTTGGCATTTTTGCGCCTTTGGAATTATTGTTATCATAATTGAAAAAAACATCAGATGCCAAGACATGATATAAATAGTGAGTATTTATAATTTCCTGGCTAATCCCTCTGATAACCAAAACATCACCATTTGTTCCACCATCGCAGTCCGCATACCAAATTTTCTTCAAATACGGTCTAATATTGCCAACTAAGGTATCACCAGCAACAAACCCGACGGCATTGCC
>ENA-UOJP01002842-UOJP01002842.1-human-gut-metagenome-genome-assembly--contig:-C102-NODE-2842-length-11562-cov-4.981837_pt1 | contig 11562 bp, 12 predicted proteins | sample MGYA00242353_ERZ723900 | MGnify/ENA metagenome assembly ERZ723900
GGTACGCACGGTGGTGTGAGAGGACGGCGGTTAATCACCGCCTCCTACTCGATTGGAAAAATCTGCAGAATCCGTTTACCGAGGGCTGGAAGCGGATATGGTAAAAATATAGAAAGCAGTTGGTTAAATAGCTGAAAATAACAAGGAAATAAAAATTGAATAGCAATTATCGACAAAAATCAGGCTTTAGTTTCGGCATGAAGCACAATTGACAAGTAAAAAGGAGTGCTTTATACTAAATGTATTAAATAATACAAAATGTATTGCGCAAAACATTTTAAAGGGAAAGAGAGGTGAGGGAAGGTAACGGAAGTTAACGGTTCATGCCGTCTGAACTGTTACGCAGGAGACGTAAGGGAGAGGATTATGGACAACAGTGATACAAGATACAGAGGGGACGCCGGCTGGGGGCCGGCAAAGTTCAGAGAGTAAAGGAGAAAGGTATGACACTGACAGATGTTTTAATTGACTTTTCGATGATTAGTATTCTTCTTGTGGCGGGGGCATGGCTCAGAAGAAAGATAAGATTTTTACAGATATATTATATCCCGGTTTCACTGATTGCAGGTATATTGGGGCTGCTTTTAGGGCCTCAGATTTTAGGAAAAGTTTCACCGGTATGTTTTTCATTTTCCTCATCGATTGGCCAATGGGCGGGAGTTTTAAGCGCCATTGTCTTCAGCTGTTCTTTCCTGGGGCTGAAACTGGAAAAGGTCTCGGGCGAGGCGATGCAGACCTATTTTTTAGCGGGGACCATTCATCAGCTGCAGATTATCGCCGGCCTGACCGTTACATTTATTCTTGGCCTGGTATTCGCAGATTTGAAGTTCGGATTTGGAATTCTTCCCGTACTGGGATTTTACGGCGGGCATTCCATGGCGATTGCCGGCGGTACGATTTTTGATGAAGCGGGATATATGGCGTCAGGCGCACAGGTCGGAGCCACATTTGCGACAATCGGGCTTTTGACCGGGGTTATCTGTGGAATGTTCGAAATAAACCGGGCGGCCCAAAAGGGGATTACGAAGGTAAAAATGAAAAGGGAGGAAATGCCGGAAAGCATGCTGACGGGATACTATCCTGAAAATGAAAGGCCGTCCATCGGCAATGCCGTCACTTCCTCCGCGGCAATCGATCCATTGGGGGCTCAGGTGATGCTGGTCGGATTTATTATTCTTTGCGGCCATATACTGCGTACCGGACTGATCCGGATAAATCCGTTTTTCAAGAATCTCCCCCTGTTTGCCTGCTGTCTGATATTCAGCGCCATATTCTGCGTGCTGACACAGAAGGCGAAAAAGGTGAACGATATGATAGACAGGAAAACAGTGGTCCGTATTTCCGGAAGCGCGCTGGAATATATGATTACGGCGGCGCTGGCGACAACCAGCATCAGCGTATTTACGACGTATGCGGTGCCGCTTATCGTGGTCGGAGCATCAGTGGCTTTAGTGACCTGGTTCGCCAGCTTCGTCCTGTCAAAGTGGGTACTGCCGAAGGATGACTGTTTTGAGACTTCGGTAGGGCTATTCGGCCAGTGCTGCGGCGTACTTGCCACCGGACTTCTTCTGTTAAAGGTGGTGGATCCTGATTTTCAGACGAATGCGGCAACCAATATCACTTCCTCCAGCACATTGGGCTATACGTACCAGCTCCAGTATACGCTGGTGTTTACCGCGCTGATTATGACGCAGCCGATGTTTGTCTATCTGTGGAGCTGGGGACTTATGCTGATACTCCTGGGAGCCGGAATGTTTTTCGGGAAAAAGTACCGTAAAAAAGCAGTTTAATCATATATAAATAAAGTTTAGAAAGAGGTAAAAATGAAAAATACGAATTGGATGAAAGAGATGAGCTGGACGGAATTTGCAGAGAGAAAGTTATCCTGCGACACGGTGATTATCCCGGGCGGGGCGATAGAGGTCTACGGACCGCAGCTGCCGCTTGGTTCCGATTCCATTGTGTCAAAGGCAATCTGCGAGATGGTGGCGGAAAAAACGAATGCGATGATAGGGCCGTTTATTGAAGTGGGGGAATCAGCCGCACTGTACGGTTTTCCGGGAACAATCAAGATTATGCCGCAGACCTACTATCTGATGATGCGCGATGTGATGGAATCATTAATTCACTGGGGATTTAAGAATTTCATGTTTATTAATATGCATGCCGGAAATGTGCCCATCATCGGGCAGCTCTGCCGCGAATACCAGCGTTCCTCCGGAATCAAATGCGCCCAGATTGACTGGTGGAGATTTACGCAGCCGAATTCCGTGGGAATCTGTGAAAATACGGGATGGATGGCCCACGGACATGCCAGTGAATGCGGAACTTCAGTTATGCTTTACCTGCATCCTGAATACGTGGATCTCACGAAGACAGAGTGTATCAGAATGCCGGAGGAGTATACAAAATACCCGGATATTATTACATACACGGAATTCAGGGACAAAACGCCGAACGGCATCCTCGGGGATGCAACGATTGGAAGCAGGGAAAAAGGTGAGGCTATTGTCAGGAAATGCGTGGATAAGATTGCCGCCTTTATGATGAGCGAGTTCAACAGTTAGTCAGCATAATTGAAGGCGGTGACCTGCGCGCGGAGCGTGCCGGTTATCGTTTAAGAAGGAGAAAGCTTATGAAGAAATTTACAGCCGCAGTCATTCAGATGGATTCCGGGAATGACGTGGATCAAAATCTGAAGGAACTGGAAAGATTTATTGAGGAAGCAGCGGAAAAAAACGCAAAGCTGATTGCAATGCCTGAAAATGTCAATTATGTCGGAGATGAAAGCGCGAAATATGCGGAAGATGTTCCGGGAGGCAAAACATTTTGTTTTCTGTCGGAGCTGGCAGTGAAATATGGGGTCTGGCTTCACTGCGGCAGCATCTATGAAAAAAATCCGGCAGACAGCCGGCCTTATAACTGCACGATGGTAATCGGGCCGGACGGTGAGTTAAAAGCGAAGTATCATAAAATGCACCCATTTGACGTGGAAATTAAAAATGGACCGGCAGTCAGGGAATCGGAACGGATCTGTCCGGGAAATGAGATTGTGACCGTTGACACGAATGAGGTGGGACATTGGGGGCTTTCTATCTGCTACGATATGCGTTTTGGAGAATTATACCGTCTCATGGCTCTTGAGGGGGCGGAGATTTTATTTGTACCGGCAGATTTCACATTAAATACGGGTAAGGATCACTGGGAAACCATTCTGCGCACAAGGGCAATCGAAAACGGCTGCTACGTGATAGCCCCGGGACAGTATGGAATCAAACCGAAATTCCAGGCATATGCGAAGTCACTCGTGGTAGATCCATGGGGCAATGTAATTGCAAAAGCGTCGGATCAGCCCTGTGTCATTACTGCGGAGATCGATCTTGATTATCTTGAAAGAGTACGCAGACAGGTATTTACTCTGGAAAACAGGAGAGGGGACGTCTATCAGCTGCGCAGAATGCCGGCAGAGTGAGAGAGAGGATGAAAAAAGGTTTTTCGCTCGTAATATTATCAGCCGTCCTGTTTGGGACAATGCCCTTTTTTGCAAAGCAGATATATGGGATGGGAGGCAATTCCCTTACACTTTGCTTTCACCGGTTTTGCCTCAGTATCCCATTCCTCTATCTGATTGTCCGTTACAAATATAAAATCAGCCTGAAAATTACAGGAAGAGAGTTCAGGAAAATACTGGTTCTGTCACTTTGCTGCGCAGGAACGCCGCTGCTGCTGTTTCAGTCCTACCGGTACATTCCGTCCGGGATGGCGACGACAATCCATTTTGTATACCCGATCCTGGTGCTGCTCGGCTGCGTTGTCTTTTACCGGGAGAGGCTCACGGTAAAAAAGTCGGTCTGCGCGGCGCTGTGCCTGCTTGGAATTTTGTTCTTTTACACTCCGGGGGAGTCCGGGAGCCCGGCCGGAGTGGCCCTGGCCTTTGCTTCGGGCGTTACCTATGCCCTTTATGTCCTGTACTACTCCAAAAGCGGCCTTGCAGAAATGAACACGTTTAAGCTGAGTTTTTATCTGTCCCTGGTAAGCTCAGCCGGCATATTGGCCGGGGCGGTTCTGTCGGGAAAGATCGTATATGAGATGCCGCCTCAGGCGTGGCTTCTATCCGTACTGTTCGCCTTTATCGTCAGCGTGGTTGCCACGGTTTCATTCCAGGCGGGGACGGCCCGGATCGGACCGGAGAAATCCTCCATGCTTAGTACATTTGAGCCCCTGACCAGCATAGCGGCAGGAGTAGTCCTGTTCAGTGAACCGGTGACGCCCCGAACTGCCTTCGGGATTGCCTGTATCCTGTGCGCCGTGATTTTGCTGGCATACGGGGACAGAAGCTCAAATAAGCTTACATTTACCGATGAAACAGTCCATTGAGAATAAGGTAACAGCTCATTGAGAATAAGCTTTTGACTTATTAAATATGCAATGTTAGAATTGTTAATAAAGGAGCGGGTAAAGATGGCAGATTTTATTAACAGAGTGACGGAGCATTTTGATGAGCTGACGAAATCTCACAAAGAGGTTGCGAATTATTTTTTATATAATCTGGATAAAGTTGCGGTGGGTACGCTGGAAGATCTGGCCGGTCTGGTGGGGGTCAGCACCACGACGGTAATCCGTTTTGCCAGGCAGCTTGGCTACTCCGGATTTACGGAGCTTCAGAAGGATGCGCAGAATATTGTATTAAATAAAGATATGATCCCGGAACAGCCGGAGAGTGGTTCCCCGGACCAGAAGGTGAGCAGCAGGCTGGCCACATCTTTTGAACGGGATATCCGCAATATTGAAAACACGATGAAGGATCTGAAAGAGGAAGATCTGGATCGCGCCGTGTCTCTCATGCAGTCGGCAGATTCCCTGTATATTATGAGCATGAGGATGGGTTTTTCACTGGCATACTACGCTTTTGCAAGCTGGGGCAGGCTAAGAAGAGATATCCGGCTCCTGCGTTTTACGGGTATGGAGTACCCGGAAGAGATGGTCAGCATGAAAAAGGGGGACGTATGCGTCGTCTTTGCATTCCCACGGTTCACCTCCCTTGCAATCCATCTTCTCGAATGGATGAAGAAGAGGCAGGTAAAGGTTATCCTGGTTACGTCGGCCACGTTTGTGGCGGCCAGGGAGTATGCTGAAATCATACTGCCATGCCGGGTGCGGACTGCGTCTTACCAGAATTCCCATGTTGCGCCGATTTGCCTGATCAATTATTTTACAATGGCGCTGACGGCGGAAAATTATGATGAGGCGGCGGAGCTGCTGCGGGATACGGAGGAGCTTCTCGGGCCTGGCTTTTACATCGGAAATTAAACAGAAAAAGAAAGCCAAAGAGAGCGGAAAAAGCCCGGTGATTGCTTTTTCCGCTCTCTTTTACATTGATGACGGTGACCTGTGCGCGGAGCGTACAGGTTAATGTCTGCGTCCGGTCAAAAGAACAGATGCTCAATTAAAATATTGGCTGCCATCAGAATCAGGATGATACCGCCGGCACGCTCCGCTTTGGATTTATATTTCATTCCGAAAAGATTGCCTGCTTTGACGCCGCCCACCGAGAGAATAAATGTGGTGACGCCGATAAAAGAAACGGCAGGGATAATATTAACGCTTAAGAATGCCAGAGTGACGCCGACGGCCAGGGCATCAATGCTGGTGGCAACGGCGAGAATGGTCATGGTCTTAAAATCCACGGAAGGATCCAGCTCCTCCGATTCGCAGGAGGCGAAGGACTCTTTAATCATATTGATTCCGATGATGACCAGCAGGACAAATGCGATCCAGTGATCGACGGAAGTAATGGCCTCCTTAAAATGATAGCCGAGAAAATAACCGATGAGCGGCATTCCGGCCTGAAAACCTCCGAAATACAGACCAATGATAACTGCATGCTTTTTATTCAGGCGCTTCATTGACAGACCCTTACAGACGGCAACGGCGAAGGCATCCATCGAAAGCCCCACCGCAAGAATAAATAATTCTACTAATGACATAGGAGTTCCCCCTGTTCGTATATTGATATGCAAGAGAGCGGCTGTCTCATGCGAAACTTTGGCGGTTTGCAACAGCCCATGCTGTCTGAACTGTTACGGCGGTTTGCATGAAAAACAGATGCAGTACGGTCTGAACAACGAAAAAAGACTTATCTGCAGCAGAAACTGCAGATAAGTCTCATCATTTAAAGTTAAACCAGATATTTCTATCAGTATGTTGGCTAAACTACACGGATGCGCTGACTACTCCCTTATCTTTGTATGATTCTATCGGAAGTGAGAAAAAAAGTCAACATTAACTTACATTTTCCCGCAAAAAAATTACCCGTTTTTTACATTAGCTATACAGAAATATGATTTCCCCTTTTTCTCAAATGCCTTATACTGCGAACTGTAATAACAAGATATGAATAAGTCAATTGAAAGATTGAAGGAGAAAAGAGGGTAATTATGAAAAAAAGAATTCAGAAATCAATCGCAATTTTAGGTGCGGCAGTATTAACAATGGGCCTTGCAGGATGCAGCTCATCTTCCAATACACCGGCGTCATCTGCTCCGGCAGCCGATACGGCAGAAGCTCCCGCGGCAGACGTACAGGCAGAGTCTGCAGCCGATACGCAGGCGGCAGAGGCAGCGGCCGGTTTGAGCGGTTCCATCACGCTGGCCGGTTCCACTTCCATGGAAAAATTTGCAAATGCCCTGGCAGAGGCATTTATGGAGAAATATCCGGACGTAACGGTACAGGCCGAATTCACCGGTTCTTCCGCAGGCGTTGAGGCGGTTCTGGGCGGACAGAGTGATGTCGGAAACTCTTCCAGAAAATTAAAAGATGAAGAAAAAGAAAAGGGAGCTGTTGAAAATATCGTGGCAATCGACGGGATTGCGGTAGTGACCGACCCGGCCAATACGGCGGCAGATCTCACAAAAGAACAGTTGATTAACATTTATAACGGAACCATCACAAACTGGAAAGATGCAGGCGGATCCGACCAGCCAATCGTGGTAATCGGCCGTGAGGCAGGTTCCGGTACAAGAGGCGCCTTTGAGGAAATCCTCAAATTGGAGGATGCATGTAAATATGCCAATGAGCTTGATTCCACCGGAGCCGTTATGGCTAAGGTAGCGTCCACGCCGGGAGCTATCGGCTATGTATCTCTCGATGTCATTGATGATACGGTCAAACTTTTAACTCTGAACGGAGTGGAAGCGAATGAGGAAAATATTAAGACAGGCGACTATTTCTTAAGCCGTCCGTTCGTTATGGCGACAAACGGAGAAATCAGTGCACAGAACGATTTGGTAAAAGCATTATTTGATTATGTGTACTCTGCTGAGGGGGATGAGCTTGTCAAATCCGTAGGCCTTATCACTACAAAATAGTAAAAAACCGCAACAGCTCAGACGCCTGAACTGTTACAAATATCCGGCCGCTGCAACTGAGAGCAGGAAAGCTTGAAAGGCGAAGCTTCACACTTGGTGCAGCGGCCGTAGTTTATTCTCATCCGTTACTTAGAAGGAGAAACATATGCACGAGAAAAACTTTTCCATAGCCCGTAATCATAAGAACAAAACGGCGGTAGAAAAAGGAGCTGAGGTCATTTTTACGGCCTGCGGCCTGCTGGCGGTTATTGCAGTCTTTTCGATTACCTTATACATGATTATCAGCGGTACTCCGGCGCTCTTTAAAGTGGGGATCCTCGATATCCTCTTCGGAAGTGTATGGAAGCCAACAGCGGATCCGGCTTCCTTCGGCATCCTTTATGTAATTCTCACATCCATTGTCGGTACATTCCTGGCAATTCTAATCGGAGTTCCCATTGGCGTGTTGACCGCTATCTTCCTTGCGGAGGTGGCTCCGCCCAGGGTTGCTTCGATTGTAAGGCCGGCCGTGGAACTGCTGGCCGGCATTCCGTCGGTTATCTACGGCCTTCTGGGAATTTTGATTCTGAACCCGCTGATGTATAAACTGGAGCTGAAAATATTTGCAGGTTCCACCACCCACCAGTTTACGGGAGGCGCCAACCTGATTTCAGCAGTGCTTGTGCTGGCAGTCATGATTCTTCCGACGGTAATTAATATCAGCGAGTCGGCTCTAAGGGCAGTGCCGAAGCATTTAAAAAGCGCATCGCTGGCGCTGGGAGCTACCCATATTCAGACTATTTTTAAGGTGCTTGTTCCGGCAGCCAAATCAGGAATTGTAACGGCAATCGTGCTTGGCTGCGGCAGGGCAATCGGAGAAGCGATGGCTATCAGCCTTGTGTCGGGAAGTTCCGTTAACCTTCCGCTTCCATTTAACTCCGTCCGTTTCCTGACGACGGCGATTGTGGCGGAAATGTCGTATTCCCAGGGACTTCACCGGGAAGTGCTGTTCACCGTCGGCCTGGTTCTGTTCGCATTTATCATGTTTATCAATACGGTGCTTACCCGGATGTTCCAGAAAGGAGGGGCGGAAGATGACTAGTAATTTAAGTATTTACAACAGAAAAGTCCGCACCTCGGATCAGGTGCTTAAAGGGCTTATCTATCTCGCGGCGGCCGCAGCAATCAGCCTTCTTGTGGGGATTATGGGATATGTGTTTATAAGAGGGCTTCCGCAGCTTTCCTGGCAGTTCCTTTCCACTGTCCAGAGCGCCAGAAAAGGCACCTTCGGTATCCTGGGCAATATCGTCAATACTTTGTATATCATTGTCATCACACTGATTATCGCCGCTCCCGTGGGGATTGGCTCGGCGATATATCTGAACGAGTATGCAAAGCCGGGCAGGCTGGTGCGGACGATTGAATTTACAACTGAGATTTTATCAGGAATCCCTTCCATCATATTCGGCCTGTTCGGAATGGTGTTTTTCGGCACTACGCTGAAGCTGGGATATTCTGTATTGACCGGTTCATTTACATTGACTCTGATGGTTCTTCCACTGATTACGAGAAGCACTCAGGAGGCGCTTAAGACGGTGCCGGACAGCTACCGCTTCGGAGCGCTCGGCATCGGCGCCACCAAATGGTATATGATAAGGACGATCCTTCTTCCCAGCGCTGCGCCTGGAATTCTTACGGGAATCATCCTGTCGATTGGACGTATCGTGGGTGAGTCCGCAGCGCTTTTATTTACGGCGGGAAGCGGATTCCAGCTGACATAGAGTCTGTTCGGCAAGCTGTTTGAATCCAGCGGCACACTGACAATTCAGTTGTATCTGTCTATGCAGAAGGCAAAGTATGACCAGGCGTTCGGTATTGCGGTGGTACTTCTAATCATTGTTCTGGGCATCAACCTGCTGACAAAGTATCTGACCAGGAAATTTGATGTTACAAGGCTTCAATAAACGGAGGAAGAGATGGAAACTACGGGAACTTTGGAAAATAAAATTGTCACAACGGATTTGAACCTGCATTACGGTACAAATCACGCGCTTAAAGATATTAATCTAGATATTTATACAAATAACTGCCTTCATCGGACCATCCGGCTGCGGAAAATCCACATATTTAAAAACGCTGAACAGAATGAACGATCTGGTAGACGGTGTGAAAATCGAGGGAAAGGTGATGATAGACGGGGAAGATATTTACGATCCGAGGGTGGATACGACGCTTCTCAGAAAAAAAGTGGGGATGGTATTTCAGCAGCCCAATCCATTTCCGATGAGCATCTATGACAATATTGCCTATGGACCGCGAATCCACGGGATTAAGAATAAAAACCAGCTCGATGATATTGTCGAGCGAAGCTTAAAAGGAGCGGCGCTCTGGGATGAGGTGAGTGACCGGCTGAAAAAGGCGGCTCTGGGCCTTTCGGGAGGGCAGCAACAGCGTCTCTGCATCGCCAGGGCGCTGGCAGTGGAGCCGGAAATCCTTTTGATGGATGAACCTACATCGGCCCTGGATCCGATTTCCACATTGAAGATAGAAGATTTGATGGATGAACTGAAACAGAAATACACGGTGGTTATCGTTACCCATAATATGCAGCAGGCAACCCGTATTGCGGATTATACCGCATTTTTCCTGGTGGGAGAAATCATTGAGTATGCCCCGACCACGGACTTGTTTTCACATCCGAAAGAGAAGAAGACAGAGGATTATATCACGGGCCGTTTCGGCTGATGAAGATATTTTGAAACAAGTATTTACTGTAATTATTAGGAGGAAATGAGATGGCGCCGAGAATAATGTTTGACAATGAGCTTATGGAGTTAAATAACGAACTGGTAAAAATGAGTGAGATGGTTGAAAAAGCGATTGCAGACAGCTTTGAAGCATTGAATAAAAGGGATTACTCCCTTGCAAAGACAGTGATTAAGGGGGACCGTAATGTGGATGAGATGGAGCGTAAGATAGAGAGCCGCTGTCTCTCACTGATGCTCAGGCAGCAGCCGGTTGCCCGTGACCTCAGACATATTTCAACGGCTCTCAAGGTAGTGACGGATCTGGAACGGATTGGCGACCATGCGGCCGATATTGCGGAGCTGACAATTCAGATGAAAGATAACTGTTCCTTTGAGAACGTCAAACATCTTCCTGCCATGGTGGAAAATGTAAGCTCCATGCTGCGGGATGCAATTCAGGCATTTATCGAACGCGATACGGAGGCTGCTGAACAGATAGAACTGCGGGATGACATCATCGACGCTTTATTTGATAAAGTAAAAGACGAGGTGGTGGAGCTGCTTAAGTCAGATTCTTCCCAGTCGGATATGGCGGTGGATCTGCTGATGCTTGCCAAGTATCTGGAGCGGATAGGGGATCACGCGGTTAATGTGTGCGAGTGGACCGAATTTTCAGATACGGGGGCGGTGAACAGCGTCACGTTATTATAATCAGGCTGGAGGCTTAAACAGATGCGGGCGGAATATGACAGGCAGCTCAGGGAGCTTGAAGAGGAACTGTTCGACATGGGAAGTATGTGCCAGCAGGCAGTTGCCTTTTCAGGAGCTGTGCTGATTGGGGATGATGAAACATTGAGGGAACAGGTCTGCTCACTGGAGATGGAGATTGACAAAAAGGACAGACAGATTGAAAACATCTGTACCGGGCTGCTGCTTCGCCAGACCCCTGTGGCCGGGGACCTCAGATTCGTCTCAGCAGCCCTGAAGATTGTGTCCGATATGGAGAGGATAGGCGATCAGGCCGCCGATATCGCAGAGCTTTCCCGGTATATATCCGAAAAACCGCTTCTGGAAAAGGTCCATATATCCGATATCTGCTGTGTTGTCATGAATATGGTGACGGACAGTGTCGAAGCCCTTGTAAAAAAGGATGAAATACTGGCCAGGAAAGTGATCGGAGACGACATTGCGGATGAGCTCTTTGTCAGGATAAAAGAAGAGCTTGTGAGCCTGATTCAGGAAAACAGGACAGAGCCGCAGGAAATCCTGGATCTTCTGATGGCGGCGAAATATTTCGAGCGGGTGGGCGATCACGCCGTAAATATAGCAGAGTGGGTGGAATTCATCGTGACCGGCATGCACGACGACAGAGAATGCGGGCATTAATTGTTACTATTCAAATCGGCCTGTCAAGACAGTTAAACAGGATTCACATCGGTATTTTGATGTGAATCCTGTTTCTTTCAATT
>ENA-UOJP01002845-UOJP01002845.1-human-gut-metagenome-genome-assembly--contig:-C102-NODE-2845-length-11547-cov-3.950226_pt1 | contig 11547 bp, 15 predicted proteins | sample MGYA00242353_ERZ723900 | MGnify/ENA metagenome assembly ERZ723900
TGTGGTGGAGAGGGGGAGGTGTTGTGATATGTTTCCGGGGACGGTGCATGTTGAGGTCGTGATAAAGATGACGTATTGTGGTGACAAGAAGAAATAACAGCGGTTAACCACAAGATGTTGTGGTTTTGAAGTGAAAAAAGAGCGAAAAATGGGGCAAAAAACGAGCGTTTTTGCCCCTTGTTTTTTGCCCTTTCCACAGATGACATGGGGTATTTGGCAGATGAAAAGAGGCCAGCTTTTGAAATTCAGGCAGCACATAGCTGAAATTTTGTTGGAAGTGATGATAGCTTTCTGCAGAAACTGATGGTATTGTGTTACCTAAAACAAAACCAAGGGATGGAGGAAAAGATGATGCCAAAGATATACTATTCAGTGGAGGATGGTCAGGAAATCATGCTGGAGAAATTTTATGATTTTCCAGAGGCAGTCCGATGCGCGGAGCAGACAGAAGAAGCAAAAGAAATATTTGCCTTTAAAGAAAATGGGGATGACCATGAGCTGATTGGCTGCTATTGGATAAGAGAAAACAAAGATAACAAGGGGACACCAGAATAACGGTGTTCTCTTTTCCATATACCGGGCAGCCCTTAGATTACCAGGATGATTGATGAGAGCGGATAGGTTCTTCGTGATTTGCGAAAACCTGATCGCTTTTTTTGTTGCCTGAGAAATAGGGGACTGTAAAAAAAATGAAGAAGAAAGGACTGAGAACAATGACTGCACGATTTATGAGCAATACCCCTTATGCAAATGTGGAGTTTGAAATGCAGCGGGTTCCTGGGTTCAGTCCCAGAGGTTCCGGCATGCGTGTGAGCCGCCTGGAATACAGCGTCAGTAGCTTCGGATGCCAGCATTGTGTTTATAAGAGCAGAGAAAAAAATTGCGATATTCTCGTTGGAAGTACCTGTTTTCGCGAGCGGTTTGTGGAGGGCTGTGTACCGCTTTCGGAGCTGTTGGAGGTACTAACCAGAGAAGTGCCGGTTCGCCCCTTTGTAGCCCGTGTGTTGCGCCTGTCGCGGCAGCAAGAGCCGCTCTTTGAAAACGAAGCCCACAGACAGAGATTTGAGAAAGCAGAAGAAAATGGAACAAGCTTTTCCGGTCAGACTGCTGCGTTATTTTTGCTGACTGCGGATCCATTCCTATGGAGCAAAGCGCAACCTGCAGTGGTGCCGGGAAGCATTGATTTTTCCTCTATTCGTATTCATGGGGTAGATCTGGACGGATATGTTCTGTTTCATACAGCGAAGGATTTATATAAAGGGACCAAACACATTAGCCTGTCAGAACTGACTGATCCGGAGCTGGTAAGTGACAGTGTATTCCGGCTGTTGATAACAGCTTTCCTGATCTGTCGGTATGGAGCAGCAGTTGTGACGGCAGAAAGGAGTCGATTATGTTAAATGTTCAATTGTCAAAGCCGGATGGCAGCCACGGAGAATGGCTTCAGCTTCCTGCTGAATACGAACGGATCAGGCGCATATTTACAGCACTTGCAGATGAAGAACACCCGGCGCTTCTGATTACAGCGGCGGAAACGGATATTGCTCCTATGCATCAGTTTCTGGTTGGAAAGTATGTGGAGCAGAGGCGTGGTATCAGGGATATGGATTTTTTAACCCGCCGGATTGAGGGGTTCACGGAGCAGGAAAAAGCTGTTTTCAGTGCGGCACTGGAGATTGAGCAGCCAGCTACCATCATGGAGATGGCGAACCTTTCCTGCAACCTGGATAAGTTTGCTGTTTATCCGAAGGTACAAAATGAGGCGGAGCTTGGGGAATACCTGTTGAATACCCAAAGAGTTGATGAGCAGCTGCTTCCCTATGTGGATCGGAGAAAGTATGGCAGAGACTATGCACTTAGCCATGCCGGTACCTTTTGTGAATCCGGTTATGTAGTCAGAACCGGGGAGGCGATAAAGCCTGTTTATACCGAAAGGAATCCGCCAGATCCCGGATATGCCCACGACAGCCTGTTCCTGCTTCGTCAGTATTCTTCTTATTATGCTGACAGTCATCCCAATACCTACTCCCTGTCGCTTCCTGCTACCGAAGAAAAGATGGAGCTGGCGAGGAAAAACCTTGGAGTCAATCATCTGGAGGAATGCAGTATCATCGACCTGACCAGCCAGATGCGGGATTTGGAAAGTCATCTCCCCTATGACTACAGCATTGACGGATTAAATGACTTTGCCAGACTGCTTGGGAGCAAGGTACTGGATGGTACGGAGGAAACCGTGGAGCGGCTGTGCGCAGTCCTGACAGCAGAAATACCAGAAACGATACAGGAAGCCTTTGAAATCGCAGAAAATCTGGAACGATGTGTCCTTTTGCCTGACGATATCAGAACACCGGAAGAATATGCCCATCATGTGCTGCAGGAAGCAGAAATCCATATTAATGATGAAATTTATGGGTTTGTGGACTTTGAGGGTTTTGGAAAAGCTAGGATGCAGAGGGAAATCAAAATCGAAGCCGGAGAACTGTGCGTCAGCTTTTGGAGTTCGGATAGAGATTTTTTCATCAAGACGGAGCAGGAACTGAAGCATGAACAGTCTCAGAACATGAAGATGCAGATGGGAGGAATGTAGATGCAGGTAACAATCACTGCAGATGAATACAGAGAACGTTGGGAGTACAACGGTGTGAAACTGGAGCTGCCGACAGACAGGTTCAGTATTGCAGATGCACTGGAACGCGCCCGTGTGCCGGATGGCACTGACTATGAGCTGCACAGTTTTAATGACTGGCCGGAGTTTATCAAAGATGCACTGGAAGCGGATGATAACAAAACATTGGAGGAAGTGAACTTACTGGCACATAAGGTCAGGGAGATGGATACAGACCAGCTTCACATCTATGAAGGTATTTTAAAACTGCGTTTTGACAGCGATATAGACCATCCCATGACAATGAAAGAACTGATCAATACTGCTTACAATCTGAAATGTTTTGAATTCTATCCCGGTGTGACAGATTACCATGAGCTTGGCGAAATCTGCGTACAGAACGAAATACTGGATTGGATTAAAAAACTTCCTGATGAAATCGTTGAAATGCTGGATTCTGAAAAGGTTGGAGCCTCTGTCTGCCGCGATGATCTGGGGATTTTTCCAAGAGTAGGGTATGTATTCCGCAGTGAACCGGACGGACCGGAGATTTACGATGGAATCCATCTGCCGGATCAGGAGTATTACCATGGCGGTATCATCTCACTGAGGCTGGATCGGAAAGACATTTTCCAGGATGCCAATACAGAAGTGTGGCTGGAGCTTCCAGCAGATAGAAAAAGGATTCATCAGGCATTGGATTCTCTTGAAACAGGCGATTTGGACACCTGTATGATTGTGGAAATGGAAAGCATTGTGCCTGCGATGAAAGATCATTTAACTGGATATGAGGACATCGAAAAGCTGAATACGCTGACAGAGCGTATCGCTGCTTTTCCGGACAGTCGGACACTTGCCAAGTACAAGGCAATCCTGATGATGGAGGATTGCTATGATCTGGACATGGTTCTGGATATTATAAACAATCTGGATTGTTATGATTTTGATACTCAGATTATGTCGCCGGGTCATTATGCAGAATATATCCTGAAAGAAGCGGGCTTTGATCCGGATGATCCGGCATTTTGCGGTTTTGATTTTTACGACTACGGGGAGCGGCAGCTTCAGGGAAGTGGCTATGTGGCAACTGCCTATGGTACAGTAATCCGCAATGACCTGCCATTTATTCTTGAATACACGAAACCGCCGGAGCAGGGAATGACCATGCAGTAAGAGCAGAGAAAGGAAGAGAAAGAATGGCACTTTTTGATGCAGCGAAAGAAGGATATGAACTGACGGAAATTGATGGAAGACCGGTTCTTTTTACTAATATGCGTCTGAACCGGGACACCGTTCCGGCTGGGATTTTTTGTTATGATGTACGGGATTCAGACGCTCTGGACGGGAGCATGGCTGAGATTAAGGCGGTGGTGGTTGTCAACCACTGGGGAACTATTCTGTGCAAAGATCCGTTTCCTGTAGATGAATATGGCAGCTATTATCCGAAGGACTGGGGATATCTTGGCAAGAACATGAGCCTTGAGGAATTTCAGGAAACCGGCAGGGAACAGCTTGCCGCTTATCTGCTGCCGGAAGCACCGCAGACAGAACCTGTTATGTAGAAAAGTTTGCCATAAAAAGGAGGTGATGCGGCATTAATAGCTTTATCAGCTGGGTAGGTGGAAAAAAAGCATTGAGGAAGCTGATTTACACCATGTTCCCGGCGAATTTCGACCGTTACATTGAAGTATTCGGAGGCGGAGGCTGGGTACTGTTTGGCAAACCGCCGGATCAGAAATGCATGGAAGTGTATAACGATTACAATTCCAATCTTGCAAATCTGTTCTACTGTGTAAAGAACCGGACTGTAGCTTTCCTGCAGGAACTGGGGTTCCTTCCGCTAAACAGCAGGGATGAGTTTACTGTAATTAGGGATTTTATAGACAAGCAGGTGTTTGATACCAGCTTTCTGAAAGAGGAGCTGCAGCTGGCAGAGCACTCCCTTTTGCCGCCGGAATTTGAGGAACTGAAAGCCATTCTGTTGGAGAATGCGGAGGTCACCGATGTAAAGAGGGCAGCTGCTTTTTTTAAACTGATTCGCTACAGCTACGGAAGCGGCTGTACTTCTTATGGATGCCGGCCTTTTGATGTGCGAAAATGTTTTGCCGCTATCTGGCAGGCATCATACAGGCTTGCTGATACGGTAATAGAGAATAAGGATTTTGAGGCGCTGATCCGGCAATACGACCGGGAAGGCGCCTTTTTCTATTGTGACCCGCCTTATTACGAAACAGAAGGACATTATGCGGTAGTATTCCGCAGGGAGGATCATGCCAGACTTCGGGATGCGCTGGCTGAGGCAAAAGGAAAATGGATGGTCAGTTATAACGACTGTGAATTTATCCGGGAGCTGTATGCGGGATATACGATTACTGCTGTGACCCGTATCAATAACCTGGCGCAGCGGTATGACGGCGGCTGTGAATTCCCGGAGGTTATCATTACCAACTATGATCCGGGTGAGCTGGAGCGGACAAAGCCACAGCAGCTCCATCTTTTTGCCCTGTGTGGTGAAGAGGAAGACGATTACTATGAAGTTGTGGGGCGGTAAAGCCCGGAAATGGAGGAAATATGGGACAGGCAGAAAAGAAAACACAGGGGGACACTGCCAGACTGGGGGTGCTTTCTATCCCCAATGTGATGCTGGAGGCAGCGGGGATTCCACCGGACAGTGACCTGATTGTGGAAATCCTGCCCGGCGTGCTGCTGATTGGTGCAGAACAGCCCCTGTGGCAGGCCAACCGGCCTTATTTGAAGCTGTTCGATGACCTTGGCATCGAACCGGAGGAGGTAACAGCGATTCTGGAGAAGGGAGGATATTTTGATGAATAAACCGATTTATAAGCTGGTTGACAGCAAGGGGCGTGTGCTGATTCCAAAAGCCCTGCGGGACATGGCAAAGATGGAATACGGGGATATTGTAAGGCTGGGACTCGCAGATGGAAAAGTCACGGTACGCAAGGTGGATATCGTAGAGGCAGGAGACCAGTCTCCGGAAGCAGTGGAGGCCTATGTTCGTGCTGCCTTTAAATCCATGCCCGACAGTACCAGGCTGGAGCTGATCGGGGAACTGAGCAGCCTGCTCCAGAAGAAGGAGGGATAATTCATGCAAGTGTTTCACCGTGAGGACTGCAGCCAGACAGGTAATGGGATTGACCTGAAAAATAAGGTTGTGGTTCTTTCTGCAAATGTGCTGCCCAAAGAACATTCCGGGCAGCTCTTTTTTTGTACCGGGGGAAGCGGAGCGAATCCCGCTCCCATGGGCAGCACTGTTTTTCTGATCTCTCTTTCTGATGGGGAAGCCTGCCGGTGTGAGCGAAGCGATGTGGTTGGCACGCTGGAGCCGGAACTGCTGCCGGAAGAAGCGAAGCTGCAGCTTTCCCAGATCCGGCCTGTTGGAGCCGCAGACCTGCATCACCATGAGCCGGAGTATTCCGGCTACAGCTTTTTGGAGGACGGGAGGTATGCCGCAGGTGTCTGGCTCTGCAGTCCCCAGGAAGTCATGGACTATGTGGAGATGCAGAAGCCCTATCAGCATCGTGTGCTGATCTGCGACCGGGATGACTTTGCCGTGATGGAAGTTGTAAAAGAGCAGGTGATTTTCCCTACCCAAAAGGAGCTTGAGGCATTCCGGGAGGATACACAGGAGCAGAAAGGCGGCGGTATGGAAATGAAGTAAGGAGGAATGCCCCATGAAACCAATCCGTAGTGAGAACGGGATTGTCATCTACTACGGGAACCTGGCCGGCCGCATCCGAAACGGACAGGCGGTGGTCGATCCCATGTTTCAGGTACCGGAGCTGAAGGAATTTCTGGAGAAGCAGCGGAATGTGAATGAAATCAAATGGCAGGACGGAATCTTTGACCAGCTGGCCAGCGGGCAGGGAGAAACCAGGGAAATTCAGAGCCTAAAGAACTGCCGGGTCTGGCAGCTGAAACCGGAGGTGGATATCTGCAAGAAATTCATCGGATATGATGCCCTGATTCAAAAATTCGGGATGCTCAATCCGGAGGACTACCGGCTGGTGTTTGACGGTGCAGTGGACACCAATAATCTGGAAGCGCTCTATACCAAATTTAACGTGGACCATCCGGCCAGCTATGCCGGGCATTCCCTCTCCATGAGCGATGTTCTGGAACTGTACGATGAATCCGGCAGTTCCTTTTATTATCTGGATAGTTTCGATTTCAAACAGGTAGATTTTGAGCCGCCGGATCAGGAGATGGCACATATCCAGACCATGCAGTTTTAAGCAGGCAGTATCCGCTGTCTGTTTTTTACTGAAATAAATTACAGAAAGGACGCTTTTCACATGAAAAAGCAGAAAAAAAGAGGAAGCAATTTTATGGCAACACTGGATATCCGAATCACATCCATGTACCCGCCCGGCTCACAGGGAGGGACAAGAGCTTATGCCTCAGCAACCATCGACGGATGCTTTGCCGTCCGGGGAATCAAAGTCGTCGAGGGCGGTAAGGACGGTCTGTTCGTCTCCATGCCCAGCCGCAAAAACCAGGACGGGTACAAGGAAGTCTGTTTTCCTGTAACCGCTGAGTTCAGGGAACAGCTCTACAGCGGAGTGCTGAATGCCTACCATCAGGCACTCACCATGGCGCAGGCTCCGGCCGCACCCCAGCAGGCAGCCCCGGAGCAGGAAGCCACCGGCCAGCAGATGGCCGGAATGTAACTGAAAACATCAGAGTATCAAGATAATGGAGAAATCAAGAATGAAGAAATTTGTAAACCATACCTGTGCTGTTGTTGCCATGAAAGCCATGAATCTGAGACAGAAGCTTGCCGAGCAGAGAGCGGAGGGCTATGTGGATACCGCCATCAAGATCCTGATCGCGGTTGTGCTGGGCGCCCTTTTGCTGGCAGGTCTATATGCACTGTTTAACGATACGGTTCTGCCGACTCTTGTACGCAGGGTGCAGGAAATGTTCGACTATGCCGGATAAGCTGACAGCCTCCGATCCGGCGATGCTTACCCTGCAGGCAGGGATGTTTCTCCTTCTGCTGTTGGCGGCTTCTCTCAGTGATCTGAAGCGGAGGGAGATTCCGGACCGGTTACAGCTTGCTATTGCATCCCTCACATTCCTGTCATTTTCTCCGGGAAATTTCTGGGGGATTCTTGGCGCATTGCCATATCTTCTGGTCGCCCTGTTTTTTGGAGGCTGCGAGGGCATGGGAGGCGGGGATATCAAGCTGGCGGCAGCCACCGGACTTGTGCTGGGACTGCCGGCCAGCCTGACCGCTTCTATTCTGGGACTGGGGAGTATGTGCCTGGTCTGTGGGCTGATTACTGTAAAACGGCGGCTCCATGGGAAGAAAGAAAAAATCCCTTTTCCGGTGGGACCGTTTCTGGCGGCTGGCGCGGCCGCCGCTTATTTTATGAAAATTGGAGGTTTGATTTTATGAAAAGAAAGCTCATCATTTCCCTTTGTGCAATCGTTCCTGTGGCAGCTATGGCAGCCTTTCTTATCCGCCGCCGCTGTCAGTAAGGCAGGCAAACCGGGCGGGTCTTTAAGGCCCGCCTTTTCCTATGGAATGCATATCAAATCAAAATGAAGGAGGACATACCCTTATGAATTTTCTCAAAAACAGAACTGTCATTGGTGTTATCTGTATTCTTTTGGCACTGATCATCTGCTTTGCAGTTACTCCGCTGTTTAATAAGACCATCAGTGAAAAGACGGAAATCGTGCGTGTGGTAAAGCCGGTAAAGATTGGGGAGGAGATCACCGCAGATAAGGTTTCCGTTGTGGAAGTAGGCGGCTATAACCTGCCGGAGGATGTGGTGCGGAATCTGGATACCGCCATTGGAAAGTTCGCCTCCGCAGACCTGGCAGTGGGAGACTACATCATCTCATCCAAGATTGCAGAGGAACCTGCCGCTGAGAATGCCTACCTTTACAACCTGACCGGCAAGAAGCAGGCAATCTCTGTTTCCCTGAAAGCCTTTGCCAACGGATTATCCGGAAAGCTGCAGAGCGGGGACATTGTGTCTGTGATTGCCCCGGATTACAAAAAGCAGGGTTCTACAGTGATTCCGCCGGAACTGCAGTATGTGGAGGTTATCGCAGTAACTGCAAACAGCGGCTATGATGCCAATACCAATACACAGAATGGGGAGGAGGATAACACAGAAAAAGAACTGCCCGGCACCGTCACTTTGTTAGTTACCCCGGAGCAGAGTAAAATCCTTGCAGAGCTGGAGGCAGACGGGAAAGCACACATCTCCCTGGTGTTCCGTGGTACCCCTGAGCAGTCTGCGGCTTTCATTTCTGCGCAGGAAACCGTTCTTTTGGAACTTTACCCGCCTGTGGAGGAAGAAACAGAAGATTCTGAATCCGGCGCTTTAGAGGAACAGACGGATGAGAGTGAAGCTTCTGAAACCGAACAGACAGATATTGCAGAAGATGAAACTGCCGAAACAGAAGGGGAAGTTTGGGAAAGCGAGGTGGAGTAGGGCGTGAACTTTTTGAAAAACAGCATTTTCAGCCGTAGTGCCGGTGGGGAAGACAGGGAGATGGAACCGGAAAACGATAACCAGATGCTGGCTGTCTGGGGCAGTCCCGGTTCCGGCAAGACCACTACAGCGGTCAAACTGGCTATGCGGCTGGCAATGCAGAAGCGGGATGTGGCTCTGCTTTTATGCGACATGAACACGCCCATGCTGCCCTGCATCTGTCCGCCCGGAGATCTGGAGGAAGAACATTCTCTTGGAAGCATCCTGGCTGCCAGCCATGTGTCGGAATCGCTGGTGCGCCATAACTGCATTTTCCATAAGAGATTCCGCCATCTGACCATCCTTGGAATGCGAAAAGGCGAGAATGAATATACCTATCCGGTCTATGAGCGTCAGCAGGCAGAGGAATTGTTAGACTGTCTGCGAAGCATAGCCCCCTATATCATCATTGACTGTGGCAGCCACATCGCCAACGATATCCTCTCGGCCATTGCGCTGATGGAGTCTGATGCAGTGCTGCGGCTGGTCAATTGTGATTTAAAATCCATCAGCTACCTCTCCAGTCAGCTTCCCCTGCTCAAAGAAAACCAGTGGGATGCGGATAAGCAGTATAAGGTAGCAAGCAACGTGCGTCCCAATGAAGCCAGCGACCACATCGAGCAGGTGCTGGGAAGTGTGACCTTTCAGTTGCCCCATTCGCTGGAGCTGGCGGCACAGGTTCTGGAGGGAAATCTGTTTAAGGAACTGAGCTTAAAAGACAGCCGCGGGTATCGCAAAAACCTGGAAGCCATCACAAAGGAGGTGTTCGGATGTTAGGGGAAAACCGGAGCAAAGCCGCATTTTCAGCGGGTTCTAAGGAATGTGTTCGGGAAGAAAAACCGCTGTTTGAAAGCAGTGAATCTTTCTCGGAAGCCCGGACAAAATCGGAACACCTGCAGATTACCCCGGACGATACGGCAGGCGAAAAAACATGGCCGGTAGCGCAGAAGGAAGAAGTGCCTGCAGAGCCGAAGCAGTCTGAGATAAGAAAGCCAGAACCAAAGCAGTCAGCATCAAAGCTGCCGGAAAGAGATACACCGGCTCCAAGGCTGGCCGCACCGGAAAAAGCCCGGACACTCCGCACCCACGACCTGTTTTTTGCGGCAGAAGATAAGAGCCGGGAGTTTGCCTCTGTACTGCGGGAGGTGCAGGCATACCTTTCCAAAGAGTACAGCAGTCTGGTAACAGAGGATACCACCGATGAGGTGAAGGCACAGATCCGCCGCTTTGCCGGAAAGTATATTCAGGATCACCGCATTGCTGTGGAGGGGATGACCACCGACCAGCTCATTGACGGGATCTATTCCGAAATGGCGGAGTTTGGCTTCCTGACCAAGTACATTTATGGGGAGGGCATTGAGGAAATCGATGTGAATGCCTGGGACGATGTGGAAGTGCAGTACTCCGGAGGCATCACAGAAAAGCTGACGGAGCATTTTGACAGCCCGGAACACGCCATCAACGTGGTGCGCCGGATGCTTCATGTATCCGGCATGGTGCTGGATGATGCCAGTCCAAGCGTTCTTGGGCATCTTTCCAAGAACATCAGAATTGCGGTATTAAAAAGCCCCATTGTGGATGAAGATGTGGGGGTGGCTACTTCCATCCGAATCGTCAATCCCCAGAGCATGAAAAAAGAGGATTTTGTAAGAGGCGGGACAGCCACCGGACAGATGCTGGACTTTTTATCGGAATGTATCCGCTATGGCATTTCGGTATGTGTGGCAGGAGCCACCAGCTCCGGAAAAACCACGCTGCTTGGGTGGTTACTTACAACCATTCCGGACAGCAAACGTATCTACAGCATTGAAAACGGTTCCCGTGAGCTGGCGCTGGTACGCAGGGATGAGAAAGGACGTGTGAAAAACTCTGTCATCCATACCCTGACACGGGACAGTGAAAATGAGCGCCAGCGGGTAGATCAGATTGCACTGCTTGACATGGCCCTGCGGTTTAATCCGGATGTGATTGTGGTAGGTGAGATGCGCGGACCGGAGGCTAATGCCGCTCAGGAGGCAGCCCGTACCGGCGTGGCGGTGGTCACCACCATCCATTCCATGAGCTGTGATGCCACTTACCGGCGTATGGTATCTTTGTGCAAACGAGCGGTAGATATGAGCGATGACACGCTGATGGGAATTGTGACGGAAGCCTATCCCATTGTGGCGTTCTGTAAACAGCTTGAAAATAAGGAGCGCCGCCTGATGGAGATCATGGAGTGCGAGATTCTGGCTGATGGCTCCCGGCGGTTTCGTCCGCTGTTCCAGTATCAGATCAGTGAGAACCGGATTGAGGATGGCAGATTTATCATTACCGGCGAGCACTGTCAGGTGAATCCCATCTCGGAAAGCCTTGCCCGCCGTCTGATGGAAAACGGGATGCCAAAGGAGATGCTGGCAAAGCTTCGCACCATCGGAAAGGAGGGAGAATCCC
>ENA-UOJP01002850-UOJP01002850.1-human-gut-metagenome-genome-assembly--contig:-C102-NODE-2850-length-11515-cov-4.152007_pt1 | contig 11515 bp, 10 predicted proteins | sample MGYA00242353_ERZ723900 | MGnify/ENA metagenome assembly ERZ723900
TAGCATAGATGATTATGCTGCCTCACGAGGAATGAGTGTCAGCTGGTTTATCCGAAACTTCAAAAAATACACAGGTTCTACACCAATGCAGTTTATTGTGGGAATCCGAATTAACAATGCCCAGATGTTACTTGAAACAACAACCTATTCCATCAATGAAATTTCTAAAATCGTCGGGTATGATAATCAGCTTTATTTCAGCCGGCTTTTCCACAAGCTGAAAGGATATTCCCCAAGAGAGTACCGAAAGCTAAGAAACAAGTTCTAAAATCCACAATATCATAAATCCAGTTTCCCCTCCAAAAGAGGATGCACTCCCTGCAGCATGTTGCCGGATTGTGTCCAACTCTTTTTCAGATTCGTGATTTTTTCAAAATCCGGCTTTATAATCAAAAAAGTACTCATCTCAGACACCTAGTATCTTTTACGCAAAAAAACCAGATACCATTTTCGAATGATATCTGGCTTTTCTCTTCTTATACATCTCTTATCAGTCTTTCGTTTCCATAATAACAATCCGACCATTTACAAAACTGATCTTCACTTCATCATCCACAAACTGGTTGCTCACCGTCAGACTGTCGCACGGCATCAGATCATGATGATTGAGCGGCCATTTCGTACCCTCCAAACTGAAATCATAAATCTCGCCTTCCAAAGAAAATACAGAAAGATATGGTCCGTATGCTTCTGACTTTTTCAGCACACAGGATTTATTCGTTACCCAGATTTTATTTTTCTCATCCAGAATGCAGGCATTTACTCCGGCATCACATGCCACACTAAGTGTCTGGACATTCGCCCACAAATGATCGATTCTTCCACCGGTTGCCCCAAGAAGGATCATCTCTTTGCTTCCCAGTGTAATTCCCAGCCGAAGAGCAATCTCTGTATCCGTCGCATCCTTAACCGGATTATATTCCCGGATTGGAATATTCGTCTCCTTGCGATAGTAATCAATCACCTTTGGATCAATACTGTCAAAATCCCCAACAATATACTGAGGCTCAATCTTATGGTTATACAGATACTCAAGCCCCTTATCTACTGCGATAATATAAGCCTCCGGATTTGCTTCAAGAACCTTCTCTGCAAATCCCTCGTCAAGCATTCCCCCACTGATAATGACTGTCTTACTCATAATTCTTTAAAATCTCCATCAATTCTCTTGTGTTTTCTCCTGCATTCCCTTTGAATACAGCTGATCCCGCAACAATCACATTTGCTCCCGCATCCAGTGCTTCTTTCACATTGAATGCATAAATTCCTCCGTCAACCTGAATATCAGTCTCAAGTCCACGTTCATTCAGCATTGTCCTAAGTGTTCTGACCTTATCCAGCGTCTCAGAAATCAGCTTTTGTCCGCCAAATCCCGGATGGACTGTCATCACAAGGAACATATCCACTTCACCAAGGAATTCCTTCAGGACCTCCACCGGTGTATCCGGTGAAATTGCAAGTCCTGTCTTCATGCCACACGCTTTGATCTTGTCCAGAGTCGCACGTATATCCTTGCATGCTTCATAATGTACAGTAAGAATATCCGCTCCTGCCTCTGCAAATGCTTCCACATAACGGATTGGTTCCGTGATCATCAGATGCGTATCTATCACCTGCTTTACCGCCGGTTTGATTGATGCAAGCACAGGCATTCCAAAAGAAATACTCGGTACGAACACGCCATCCATCACATCAAAATGTAAATATACCGCTCCATTTTCCTCTGTCTGGCGGATACCTTCCTCCAGATTACAAAAATCTGCCGATAAAATAGATGGTGATAATTTATATTCCATTTTAGTACCTCCTTTTTTCCTTCTGTTCTAGTTCCCGATACATCTCACAATAATCTTCATACCGCACCGGATGCACTTTTCCCTCTTCCAGAGCCTCTTTTACCAGACACCCCGGTTCACTGATGTGATTACACCCCTGAAACCTGCAGCCTCCCTGATACTGATCAAACTCCGGAAAATAATATTTCAATTCTTCCTTGCCAAAATCATTGGTATACAGTGACGAAAATCCCGGTGTATCCATGATATAGGAATCCTCGTCGATCGGGATCAGTTCTGAGTGGCGGGTAGTATGTTTTCCCCGCTCGATCTTTCTGCTGATACTTCCGGTCTCCATATTGACATTTTCCTGAAGACAGTTGATCAGAGAGGATTTTCCAACTCCTGAAGGTCCGGCAACAGTTGTTGTCTTTCCTTTTAGTGCCTCTTTAATCTCCAGAATATTTTCTCCTTCTCTGGCACTTGCAAAGATCACACGGTACCCACAAGCCTCATAAGTCTTCTCCAGAGACTCGATTTCCGGCTCATCTGCAATATCCTTCTTGTTGAAACAGATAATAACCGGAATCTCCTGCCGCTCCATCATAACCAGAAACCTGTCCAGCAGATTAAAATGCGGATCCGGCTTCTTCACTGCAAATACAACCAGTGCCTGATCAATATTTGCCACTGCCGGTCTGATCAGTTCATTCTTCCTTGGGAGGATCCCGATGATATTACCGGTCTTCTCTTCTGCATCTAAGATCTCATATTCTACCAGATCTCCGACCAGTGGTTTAATCTTCTCCTTACGGAAAATTCCTTTTGCTTTACATTCATAAATGACAGATTCTACTACGTCATAAACGTAGTAGAATCCTGCAATCCCTTTTATAATTCTTCCCTGCATAAAACAGTCCTTTTAATTTCCTGTATTGTTGCCGTTATTTGAGTTGTTACCGGAATTATTGCTGCCCGAATTGTTACTGTCGGATCCACTGCTTGCCTGTGAGCCATTGCTTACATACAGTGTGATCGCAGTTCCTACATCTACCGATGTACCTTCTCCCGGATCAACTTTTACAACTTTTCCAGATGGTTCTGCACTGTCAATATCAACTTCTGTATAAGTCAGATTTCTGGCATTCAGTGCTGAAATCGCATCTCCAAGTGTCTTTCCTGTCAGAGTTGGTACCTTCACCTGATCTGCAGGCTTTGGTCCTTTGCTGACAACATAACTCACACTTGTTCCTTCAGCCACCTTCGTTCCGGCATCTGTGCTCTGACGGATAATCATACCTTCTGCATAATCATCTGAATATTCTTCACTGCTCGTTCCGCCATCAGACAGTCCGCTTGCACTCAGTGTAGATACCGCATTATTTACATACATTCCCACAATTGACGGAACTGACACCTTATCCGGCTGTTTTTCACCTTTACTGATATACAGTGTGATTTTAGAGTCAGCAGATACCTCTGTTCCCTCTGCCGGATCAGTCCTTGTTGCTTTTCCACTTTCAACATCACTGCTGTATTCACTGGTAACAGTAATGTTCTTGCTCGTAAAGCCCTGTTTGATCAGTGCTTTCTTGGCTGCATCTTCATCCATTCCCTCTACACTCTGGATCATGATCTTTTCCGGTCCTGAACTTATTACAACCTTGATCACCGTATTTTTCTTGACTTTCTTTCCTGCTTTTGTCTTCTGCTCAATAATCGTACCTGCTGCCTTATCTGATGCTTTCTCGGATTCTACTTCCAGCTTCAGCTGCTTCTTTTCGCACATCGTCTCTGCAACATTCTGCGGCTGTCCGACCAGATTTGGCACTTCAATCTCATTGGAAACTGAAATCTGACTGTCTGAACGCTTACCGAACACACCTGCTGCTTTGCCGATCAGGAAAATCAGTGCAAATGCAACGATCACTGCAACTGCAACCATGAGGATCTTCATCATCTTGTTCATCTTCGGATCTACGCCATTTTTACTGTTACCGCGTCTGCCCCCGTTATAATTATCCTCTTCGTCATCCTCATCATAGTCATCATTTTCGTCATATTCTTCATCGTCATAGCCATCATCATACTCTTCGTCATCATAACCATCGCCCTGACGCTTTTTCATACGTGCCATCCGCTCCGGCGAGATCATCACCGTATCTCCCATACTCCGGATCGGAACCATATCTACAAATTCGCCACTCGGATCGACCAACGCCCTCTTCAGATCCTGGATCAGTTCTCCGGCACTCTGGTAACGTCTTTCCGCGCTCTTCTGTGTACACTTGAGAATAATCTTCTCCAGCGCCGGATATAAATCCGGTGCATACTCAGAAGGCGGGGTAATATTCTCCTGTAAATGCTTCATTGCAACCGAAACAGTAGAATCGCCATCGAAAGGAACCCTTCCGGTCACCATCTCATACATAGTGATACCTGCAGAATAGATATCACTCTTCTCATCACAATAGCCACCCCGTGCCTGCTCCGGAGATACATAGTGTACCGATCCCATTGCACTGGTGCTGACTGTCTGCGATGTTGTCGCCTTTGCAATACCAAAATCCGTAACCTTTACCTTTCCTTCTTTGGAAATGATAATATTCTGCGGTTTTATATCTCTGTGTATGATGTGATGATTGTGAGCTGCCTCAATACCGGTACACATCTGAATTGCAATACTGATCGCTTCCTTGGAAGAAAGCTTTCCTTTTTTCTGCACATATTCTTTCAGAGTGATTCCTTCTACCAGCTCCATGACCATATAATAGAGTCCTCGATCCTCCCCTACATCATATACATTGACAATATTCGGGTTCAGAAGCCCTGCTGCTGCCTGTGCTTCTGACCGGAATTTCTTTACAAAGTTTTCATCTTCCCTGTATTCTTTTTTCAGGACTTTCACTGCGACATATCTGTTCAGCATACAGTCCTTCGCCTTATATACATCCGCCATTCCACCGGCTCCGATCTTGCTCAGAACCTGATAACGGCCACTTAAATAAATCCCGTCTTTTACCATATACTCACCTCATCAGAAAACGGTTCTGCAAGAACAACACTGATATTGTCATTGCCCCCGTTCTCATTCGCCCGGTCAATCAGATTCTGACCGGCTTCTACGATATCTCTTGCCCCTTTAACTATCGCAAAAATTTCTTCATCCTCTATCATATTACTGAGTCCATCGGAACACATCAGGATGATATCTCCCTTTTTGAGGCTGAATTCATAAAAATCCACCTCTACATCCTCTTTTACTCCAATTGCTCTGGTAATGATATTCTTATCCGGATGATGTCTTGCCTCTTCCTCATTGATTCCTCCCAGACGAACCATCTCTTCTACCAGGGAATGGTCTCTGGAAAGCTGCCTGATATCATTATTCAGAAGATACAGACGGCTGTCACCTACATTTATAAAATAAAGTGTATGATCGATCACAGTTGCCGCAACCAGAGTGGTTCCCATCCCCTCCAGATTAATGTCTTCATCTGCTTTCTCGATCAGCTTGTGGTTCGCTGTCTGAGCCGCATCTTTTAAAATCTCTTCCGGCCCATCCTTTAATGTATGCTTCAGTTCTTCTTTCAGAACTTCCACCGTATATTTTGACGCAAAATCTCCTGCCTTGTGTCCACCCATTCCATCGGCTACTACCAGAAGATTCGGCAGCGTACCTAATGACTCATCTGTGGCAAACACGTAATCCTGGTTCATTTCACGTTTTCTTCCAACATCTGTCATAGAAAATATTTTCATATTTTATACTCCTTGCATCGTCTTGCGCCGTAACTGTCCACAGGCTCCGTCTATATCTGAGCCCATTTCTCTTCTTATAGTAACATTTATCCCGTTTTTTTCAAGTTTATTTTTGAAATTCTCGGCACTTTTTTTGTCCGGTTTTTCGTAGTTTCTCTCCTTGATCGGGTTCACCGGAATCAGGTTTAAGTGGCAGTTTCTGTCTTTTAAGATTCCCATCAGCTCTTTTGCATCCTCCGGTGTATCGTTCACGCCGTGAACCAGGCTGTACTCAAAAGTGATCCTCCGTCCGGTTTTTTCAAAGTAATAATCACACGCTTCCAGAACCTCATGAAGCTCGTATTTATTTGCCACCGGCATCAGCGATCTTCTCTTTTCCTGGTTGGAACCGTGCAGGGAAAGTGCCAGCGTGATCTGCAGCTTTTCTTCTGCAAGTCTCCGGATGTTCGGTACAATTCCACAGGTAGACGCCGTGATATTTCTCTGGCTGATATTGAGCCCGTGCTCATCACTGACCATGTGAATGAATTTCAGAAAATTGTCATAATTATCCAGCGGTTCTCCGGTTCCCATGATCACAATATTAGAAACTCTCTCGCCAGTGATCTTCTGGATCTGGTAAACCTGTCTTAACATCTCTGACGGTGTCAGGTTTCGTTCCAGCCCGTCCAGTGTTGATGCACAGAAACGGCATCCCATCCGGCAGCCAACCTGCGAGGATATGCATACCGAATTGCCATGTTTATATTTCATCAGAACACTTTCTACCATATTCCCGTCTTTCAGGCAAAACAGGAATTTATTGGTCCCGTCAATCTTTGAAATCTGTCTTTTTTCCATTTCGACTCTTCGTATTTCGTATGCTGCTTCCAGTTTCTGGCGTAAAGTTTTTGGAAGATTGGTCATTTCTTCAAAATCATCCACCAGCTTTTCATGGATCCAGGAATAAATCTGTCGACTGCGGAATCCTTTTTCTCCAATCGCCAGCATTTCTTCCTGTAATTCTTCAAATGAATACGAAGCGATATCTTTTTTTTCCATTATCTGCCCCTCCGGATAAATTTAGCAATATAGAAACCATCGGTTATATCAGACGGGAAAATCTGTTTCTCCCATTCCAGGTCAAATTCCGGATGTTTTTCGGCAAACCATCCGGCGTTTTCCTCGTTCTCTGTCCTGCTGATCGTACAGGTGCTGTACATCAGTGTTCCCTCCGGCTTCACATATCGACAAACCGTATCCAAGATCTCTCTCTGAAGTGCTGCAACTTCAGTCTCCGTCTCCGGGTTCATCTTATACTTCAGATCGGTCTTCTTCGCAAGAACACCAAGGCCGGACCTCGGAAGATCCGCGATCAGAACATCTGCTTTTTCCTCAGAGTCCGCATCGAAGCAGGTTGCATCCTGCTGCACTGCACGGATATTTTCAAATCCCATCCGTGAAATATTTTCCCGAATCAGCTCTACCTTCATCTCTGTCAGATCCCTTGCCTCTACCATACCTGTCCCATTCAGGATCTGTGCCGCATGGAGCGCTTTTCCTCCCGGTGCCGCGCACACATCCAGTATGTAATCTCCTTCTTTGATTCCTGCCTGTTCCGCTACCATGATCGAAGCTGCATCCTGTACCTGGAATTTTCCTTCCCGGAACGCCGGGATTGCTGCCAGATAATCATAGCCTGAGATCAGAAGCGCAGACGCAAGAAGCGGATGTTCTTTTACCTGAATGCCTTCTCCTGTCAGCTCTCTGATCAGTTCTTCTTTGGTGGTTGCATTTCCATTGATCCGAATTGTTGTTGCACGTTCTTTATAAAAACCTTCCAGGATGTATTTCGTCTTCTCTTCTCCATAATCTCTCACCCACATACGGATGATCCATTGTGGCATGGAATACTTTATTGAGAGAAATTCTTCTGTATTCTCCGGATACGCAATCTTATCAATGTTTCGCGCGATATTTCTGAGTACCCCATTTACAAATCCCCGCAGGTTCTTAAAGCCTTTCCGGATAGCAAGGTTGACTGCTTCATTGCATGCTGCCGAATCCGGAACCTGATCCATGTATTTGATCTGATAGACCGCACAGCGCAGGATATTGCGGATCACCGGTTTCATTTTTTCTGTCTTTACTTTTGAAAACTGGTTGATAATATAGTCCAGTTCTATCCTCCGCTCTGTTGTCCCTTCTGCAAGCCTGGTCAGAAATGCACGGTCCTGCTTGGACAGATACTGATATTTTTCCAGCACCTGTCTGAGCACAATATGACTTTTCTCTCCACGCTCGATTTCCAGCAGGATCATCAGTGCAAGTTCTCTTGTACCTACTCCCTGGTTATTCGTCGTCATTTCTTCTTCCTCCTGTCAGGATCAGTATTCTTAAAAGCTGCAGAAGTGCAGATGCTGCACTCGCCACATAGGTAAGCGCTGCCGCTGTAAGAACACTTCTTGCCTCACGTACTTCTGATTCATATAGCATGCCTGAATTTTTCAGGATTTTAAGTGCTCTTCCCGATGCATTAAACTCTACCGGAAGCGTGATGATCTGGAACAGCACTGCCAATGAAAACATCAGGATCCCAAGATTGATAAACAATGTAGACATTTCTCCTCTGATAAATAATCCCATTATGATCAGCGGCCATGAAATCCCGGATCCAAAATTCGCCACCGGAACAAGTGCTCCGCGTATTGTCAGCGGTATATAATGCCTTGCATGCTGGATCGCGTGTCCACATTCATGTGCTGCAACTCCAAGTGCCGCAACCGATGTCGAACCGTAGGTGGAATCTGAAAGCCGCAGTACATGGTTCGCCGGATCGTAATGATCGGTCAGTTTTCCACTTACTCTCATCACCTGTACATCATAAATCCCTTCCATCCTGAGGATCTGCTCCGCAGCCATCGCACCGGTGATCCCGGCGTGGTTGCGAACCTGATCGTACCTGGCGTAGGTGGAATTCACTTTGGCGGATGCAAGGGCGCAGATGATGACGCCGATGATGACAAGGAAATAAGTTGGATCAAAATAATATGGGTAGTACATGTTTGCCTCCTTGTTGAATAAGGGTCCGCCCGGAAGCGAAATATATTCGCACGCAGGCCCGCTCGCGCTTAATCCGGAAACGCAGCGGTACTAAGCGCGACCTTCGCTTGCGCTCGGTCTTGCTAAGTGCCGGCGTTTTCGATGACCTGCTTAGCGAATATATTTCGCTTCCGGGCTACATTTTTCAATGGGTGTCGGCTGTTTGTCCTATCGTGCGGTGCACGATGGGACAAATGCGCCAAAGGGCGCGAAAAACGCTTGGCGTTTTTTGGCGCCAATTAGATTTGTTTGGCAGACCAAAAACTATTTATTAAATTTGCAAAACTCAAATTTTTAGGATTGTAATTCTAACCTAATTTTTCTCCTGTTTCTATGTGGTATCCGCGTAGGAAGGCATCGGCTTCCATGCGTTTTTTGCCTGGGATCTGGAGGGACTTGATAGCTAGTCTGCCTTCGCCGGTCTGAACTTTGAAGCTGTGTTTTGTGACTTCTGTGATCGTTCCGGGCTCATGAGTATCTATGGTTTCTACAACATCCTCTACTTCCGCTTCCCAGATTTTCATCGTTTTTCCTTCCCACTGGGTGTAGGCACTTGGCCAGGGATTTAAGCCGCGGATCAGGCGTTCGATTTCTACTGCTGTTTTCGTCCAGTCGATCTCACCGGATTTTTTGTTGAGCATTTTTGCGTATTCGGTGGTGCTTTCGCCCTGTTTTTGTGGAGTAATGGTTCCTTTTTCCAATTCTGCAAGGGTATGGACGCAGAGTGCGGCTCCTTTTGCGGAAAGTTTATCGAAAAGGCTTCCTCCTGTTTCTTTTTTATCTAATGTGATTTCTACTTTTTCCAGCATATCACCCGTGTCAAGTCCTTCATCCATCTGCATCGTTGTGACACCGGATACTTTTTCTCCATTGATGACCGCCCATTGGATCGGTGCAGCACCGCGGTATTTCGGCAGAAGGGATGCATGGACATTGATACATCCGTACGGTGTCATTTCCAGAATCTCTTTTGGAAGGATCTGTCCAAATGCCACGACTACGCAGACATCTGCCTGATATTTTTTCAATTCTTCGATACATTCAAGTTCCCGGATCTTCTTTGGCTGATAGACCGGAATATTATGTGCAAGTGCACATTCTTTTACCGGAGTGAACTGCATTTCTTTGCCTCTGCCCTTTGGCTTGTCCGGCTGTGTGACAGCGAGCACTACTTCATGTCCTGCTTCTACCAGTGCTTCCAGTGTTCCGACTGAGAAATCAGGAGTTCCCATAAATATTATCTTCATCTTATCTTAACCTCCCGCTTCCAGCCTAGGCTTCTTCGTATTCTGTGCTGTGAAGTTCGCCTTCTACTTTTTCTACATAAAGATGACCGTCCAGATGCTCCAGTTCGTGACAGATTGCTCTTGCCATCAGTCCTTCGCCTTCGATCTCGTATTCTTTCATATCTTCATCAAGTGCTACTGCTTTTACATAATTCGGACGGGTAACAATACCGGATTTACCTGGTACACTAAGGCATCCTTCTTCCCCGGTCTGTTCTCCGCTGCTCTCTACGATGCGTGGGTTGATCATGACAACCGGACCTTCTCCGATATCGATGACAACAATTCTTTTGAGAATTCCAACCTGTGGTGCAGCAAGACCTACCCCCATTGCCTCGTACATGGTCTCTAACATATCATCGATCAGTTCTGTTGTTCTTGGTGTCATCTTTGTTACTTCCTTACACACCTTTGTCAGTACTTCATCGCCTATTTCTCTGATTTTTCTAATTGCCATTTGTTCTTCCTCCTGCCTTTTCTTTTAAAATCCACTCATCGGATCAAAATCAAACTGAATCCGCATCTTTGCAAATCCCCGGTTCAATTCAATATATTGTTCCATTTTATCTTTCATTTCAATCAGGATCTCATAGGATTCCTGCTTCAGATACAAAACTTTCCGGTACACATCCTTGACCTTTCCGACTGCCGGAGCTGCCGGACCGATCACCTGTACCTTGCGGTTCTTCGTGATCCGCATTGCATATAATTTGAGATAGTGCATTCCTTTTTCCAGAAGTGCTTCATCCTCACATGCTACCAGTACCGCCATCAGATGCTCTGCCGGCGGATACCCCATCAGTTCCCTGTAATTCATCTCTTCTGTATAAAATGCCTGATAATCCTGACGTGCTGCCGTCTGGATACTATAATGCTCCGGGCTGTAGGTCTGAATCACGACCTCTCCTTTTTTTGCCCCTCTTCCGGCCCTTCCCGCAGCCTGCGTCAGAAGCTCGAATGTCCTCTCTGCTGACCGGAAATCATCCGAGTATAAGGACATATCCGCAGCAAGCACGCCAACCAGGGTCACATTTGGAAAATCATGTCCTTTTACGATCATCTGCGTTCCGACAAGAATATCTGCCTCTTCATTTGCAAATGCAGATAGAATCTTTTCATGTCCTTCTTTGGATCTTGTAGTATCCAGATCCATCCGAAGTACCCTTGCCTGCGGAAATTCCTTTTTTACCAGTTCTTCAATCTGCTGTGTTCCTGCGCGGAAACCTCCGATATGAGGGGAGCCGCAGGACGGGCATTTTTTTGCAACCGTTTCTTCGTAGCCACAATAGTGGCACACCATTTTCCCATTATTGTGCGCTGCCAGTGAAACATCACAATGAGGACATTTTACTACATATCCGCAGGACCTGCAAGAAAGGAATCCGGCATACCCTCTTCGATTCAGAAACAAAATGATCTGTTCTTTCTTTTTCAGACGGTCTTCCATCAGCTCATGGAGCCTGTCACTTAAAATAGAACGGTTCCCTTTTTGCAGTTCTTCACGCATATCCACCGTGTAGACCTCCGGGAGTTCTGCTTTTGCAGTCCGCCTCTTTAATTCCAGCAACGTATACTCTCCCAGCTCGCACCGGTAAAATGCTTCCATGGAAG
>ENA-UOJP01002851-UOJP01002851.1-human-gut-metagenome-genome-assembly--contig:-C102-NODE-2851-length-11512-cov-7.781531_pt1 | contig 11512 bp, 5 predicted proteins | sample MGYA00242353_ERZ723900 | MGnify/ENA metagenome assembly ERZ723900
TATAGACAAAGCCGTGGCGCTCGGCCCAGCGGGTGTACATCCGGTAGAGCATCTGCGCCCAGTCCTGGGCCTCGGTGCCGCCGGCGCCGGCGTGGAACTGCATGATGGCGTTGGAGCTGTCATACTCGCCGGAGAGAAGGGTGGTCATTCGGGTCTCCTCCACCCGCTCCTCCAGGGCGGCGTACTCGGTCTTCACTTCCTCCAGGATATCGGCGTCGTCCGCCTCCTGGCCCATCTCGCAGAGCACGGTCAAATCCTCCCAGGCGCCAAGGAGCTTTTCCTGGCGCCCGATCTTGTTTTGGAGCTGTTTGAGGCGCACCTGCACCTTCTGGGAACGCTCCAGGTCGTTCCAAAACCCATCTTGGGCGGTCTCATCCTCCAGGCGGGCGGCCTCCTGCCGGGCGCTCTCCACATCCAGTGCAGCGGACAGCTTGTCCAGCTCCGGCCCCAGGTCCCGCAGCTTCTGCTTGTAAACGTCGTATTCTATCAGTGCCATGACGTCTCTCCATCCTTCAAATTTCGTTAGCTATAGTATTATATAGGAGTCAAAATTATTTGTAAAGAAAAACCTCTCTTTTTCCCCAGTGCTCTATTTATTCATAATTTGTTCATGATTTTGAAAGGGCTTTCGAGTATGTTATAGAGAGGAATATTATGTAACCAAATGGCAGCAAATCCGACATCATGGAGGGACTTTTTATGAGGAAGCTTTGGAAGAAACAACTGCCCGCGGCAGTGCTGGCGCTGATCATGATGATCAGTCTGGTCCCTCTGGCTGGGGCGGAAGAGGATCATCAACATTCATATGCCACTTCCTGGTCTAGTAGTAGCACGGAACATTGGCATGAATGCACGGTTTCTGGATGTACCGCAACGAGCGAGAGAGGTGCCCATAATGAGTCTGCATGGCGGCAAAAAGATACCTCTTCACACGAAAAAGTCTGTACCGTGTGCGGATATACCATGGAAACAAAGACACATAACTATCCCTCAGCGCCCTCTTCAACAAAGCCAGCCACCTGTTACCAGTACGGTGAAGACCGTTATAAATGCCAAGATTGCGGTTATGAGGATGTTAGACCCATCTCACCTACCAACAACCATCAACCGTCCAGCGGATGGAGTTATGATACCTCCTATCACTGGCATCCCTGCACAACCTCAGGTTGCCCGAACAAGACAGGTAATGCGGCCCACATTTTCCCTGCTAACACATATACATCCAGCACCACACAGCACTGGCAGATCTGCTCTACTTGCGGCGGTGCCTCTGTGAAGTCCAACCATATTGATAATAATGGAGACGGAGCCTGTGACGTGTGTAAACAGAACATGCCGCAGAACCGCTTTACTGTTACTTTCCAAACACCTGCCGGAAGCTCTGTGATTCCTAATCAGACAGTTCTCGCTGGTCAGCGTCCGAGTGCGGTTTCTAACCCCTCTTCTTTTACCTCCGGCGGCATTACCTATACATTCTATGGCTGGATGCAGGGAACATCCAGCAACTACGTCTATACCAATCAGCAGACGGTGAATCCAGCTAATGTGGCGATTACCGGCAACACCACATTCACCGCTCTCTATAGAACCAACGGCTATACCGTAACCTTCCAGAGCCTCTCCAGCTCTGGAAACATCGCGGTCTCCAACCAGACCGTCCAAAATAACGGCTATCCCTACAACCCCAGCGACCCCTCCAAGGTCACCTTTGGCGGCGTCACTTATACGTTCAAGGGCTGGACCACTTCCTATACTGGCAGCAGCTGGTATCTCTATACCAACCAGCCCTTGGTGACTCCCTCTTACCAGCGCATCAATTCCAACGCCACGTTCTACGCCGTGTACACCACCAATGACAAGTCCACCATCTCCTACACCGCCGCAGCCGGCAAGGAGACGGACTTTGACGCTCGGGACTTCTATAACGCCTATCGGAATCAATATAACGGGACGCTGAACTATGTCACGTTCAATGTGGCCAAGAGCACCTATAATTCCTTTGAGGGAGCCGTCTATGCCGGCAACTCCTCCCTCTCCCACTCCGATCTCACCGACAGCCGCTTCTACTACGACGAGGACGACGCCGGCCGCAACGACTATGCCCTGGACGATCTCTCCCTGGTGGCCGACAAGAATGCCGACGACGACTCCATCACCCTGACCTTTACCGCCTACGGCACCTGGGGTCAGATGAGCGGCACCGTGCGTCTGGCGGTGGGCGACGCCACTGTGGACGGCAAGACCATTGTCTACCGAGTCACCCCCGGCAAGACCGTGGACTTTGACCGGGCCAATTTCAACACGGTGTTCCAGGCCTCCTATCCCAGCGAGAGCCTCGAGTATGTGATCTTCGACCGGCCTGACAGCGACGCCTTTGACCATGGCACGCTGTACAGCGAGTACGGCAGGAGCAGCTATGAGACTGCCTTCACCCGCTCTGACCTGGACGATGCCACATTCTATTACAGCAATTCCGTCTCCGGCCGGGACAATTACGCACTGAACGATCTGACGTTTGCGGCCAAGAATACGTTCCAGGACACCGTGAAGCTCAGCTTCACAGCCTACGGCGCCAACAGCAGTCACCGGGTCTATGGCACCGTGGAGCTGCGTTCCAGCGAAAACGCCAGTGACGGCGACATCACCTATAAGGTGTCCCCCGGCAAGAGCGTGGACTTTGACCGCAGCGACTTCCTCTCCTTCCTGCGGGACACCTACCGCAACGCGGACTTGGACTATGTGATCTTTGACCGGCCTGCCAGCGCCAACGATTACGCTCAGGGCACGCTGTACAGCGGTTACGGCACCAGCAGTCAGACCTCCTTCTCCCGCTCTGATCTGGATAACGCCGCCTTCTACTATAACTCCAAGGATGCCACGGGCCGCAACGACTACGCTCTGGACAGCCTGACCTTTGTGGCCAGCTCCAGCTTCAAGACTCCCATTGAGCTGACCTTTACCGCCTATGACGAAGACGGCTATGACGTGGATGGCACTCTGGTCATTCAAACGGACGGCTCCACCTCCAACTATGTGGGCAGTGTCCGCTACTCCACCACCACCGGCACCAATGTCCAGATCAATGCCAATGACATTGCCCGCTACTTCAAAAAATCCACCGGCGGAACGCTGAACTATGTGATGTTCACCGGCGTTCCCTCCACCGGCGCTCTGTACTACAACTATTACAGTGCCAGCAAATATGGCTCCACGGGCCGTACCCAGCTCACCTCCTCCAATTCTAACGCCTTCTACTTCAATCCCACCTCCACCGCTCAGTACGCCCTGACGGAGCTGACCTATGTGCCCTCCGGCAGTAATTACTGCGTCACGATTCCCTTTACCGCATATGGCACCAACGGGGTGAATGTCTCCGGCTCTCTTCTGATCAGTGTCAGCCGATCCGCCGTGTCGGAGATTTACGGCGTCACCTCCCGGAATACCGCCGTCTCCTTCCCTGCCAGCGGTTTCTACAGCGCGGTGCTGAATGCCACCGGCTCCAGCCTGTACAGCATCCAGCTGCTGAGTCTCCCCGCCTCCAACCAGGGCACCGTGTACGTGGGCAGCGGCACCTCCACCCGGGCCAACACCACCACCCAGTACACCTATGCCAGCGGCAGCAACTCTATCAGCCAGCTGCGCTTTGTGCCCGCTTCCACCTATACCGGCTCTGTGGAGATTCCGTATGTGGCTTTGAACAGCAACGGTCAGGCCCTGGCGTCCGGCACGTTCTCCCTGGGCGTGGTGAACACCCGCAGGACGTTCAGCGACGTGGGCTCTTCCAGCTGGTGCTACAAGTATGTGACCGAGCTCTCGGACGCGGGCGTGATTGATGGCTACAGCAACGGCGCCTTTAAGCCCGACAGTACCATCTCCTATGGCGCGGCGCTCAAGCTGGTGATGCTGGCCGCCGGTTATCCGGAGCAGGCTCCCACCAATTCAAGCAGCGTCTTCAGCGGCTATCTGGCCAAGGCCCAGGCGGACGGTCTGGTGACACGCGGCAATGTGAACCTGAGCGCTCCCATCACCCGTCTGCAAGTGGCCCAGCTGGCTGCCGGCGCTCTGAAACTGAGCACGGCCAATCTCTCCAGTGTGAAGCCCTTTACGGACACCTCAGACCTGTATGTGCAGGCTCTGAATGCGGCTGGGATTGTGGAGGGCTACTTCTCCAATGGTACCAGCACCTTCCGTCCCAACAACACGCTGACCCGTGGTCAGGTCTCCGCCATCGTTTGGAGAATGCAGAACTACCAGAAATAAGCAGCGCAAGGTCGCCCCCAAAAGGGGCGGCCTTGTTTTGGGCCGCGGCGGGGTGCTGCCCCGATCCCCGCCGCCTTTTTCAAAAGGCGGACGAAAACTTTTTGTCGGTTGCACGGAGGCGTGCAACTTTTTTGTTTGGGGCCCCTTTTATGTTACAACTATATATCACATTTTTAGCAGGAGGGGTTTTCTATGCAGCAGACCAGCCATTTTCAGCTCTCCCAGTGGGAGGGGGAGGACCGGATTCTCCGGGAGAATTTCAACAGCGACAACGCCAAGGTGGACGCGGCCCTGGCAGACCATGCCGCAGCCCTGGCCGGGTGCGGGAACTGCCGGCTCTGGGCCACCACCTATGTGGGTACCGACGAATGCGGCCCCAGCCACCCCAACCACCTGACCTTTCCAAACGGCATGCCGCTGGCGGCGCTGGTATTCAGCTACTGCGGTGAGATTATGGTGCTGGTGCCAAATGCCACCTCAACCACTTACCACACCTATATGGATACCACCTACGGCTACAACCGGATGCAGGTGTCCTGGTCCGGGAATACCGTCTCCTGGTACAGCGATCAGACCCAAACCCCCGCTTATCAGATGAACAGCCCGTCTCCTTATTACGTCCTGGCCTTCTACCAGGCGGATGCGGAGTAAAGCGTAAAAAAGGACCCGCCCCCGAGAGGGGGCGGGCCTTTTTCATTTTGTGATTGCCTTTTTACAGGCCTATATCACAAGCGTTACCAATTAGTCAGTAACCGTAAACGTGAGGGTTACAGCTCCGTTAGTATCGCTATCAGCCAGAGTGACGGTGACATCGACAGTCCCGGTGGCACCAGAGCTGATCACAGCAGGAGCAGCAGTGCCAGTGGAGGAAGCCAGATTTACATCGCCAGCCGTAGCAGTACCAGAAAGAGTAATCACAACCTTGTAGGTTCCTGCAACGCCCTTCTGCACATAACCGGTCATCGTACCGTCAGCTGCCGCAGTAGCCGTGGTAGCGCCGGAGTTAAAGCCAGTGGTGGCGCCGGTAGATGTAACCGCAGAGGTCACAGTGACCTGAACATGCAGGGTGGTGTTAATCTCATCGCCAGCGCTCAGAGCAGTGGAGTCATTGGTGGCCTTCATGTTACCATTCAGGCTGGCAAACTCCGAAGCAGAGGGGCTGGTAAACAGGCTGGCGAAAGTCGTACCATTAGCAACCAGCTTGTTGGTGCCGTCCACCTTGATGGTGATCATCTGGGTCTTGGTGCCGTCCCAAGTGAAGTCCTGAGCAACCTCCATGCCGCCAACCTTGCGGGTTGTGCTTAACACATAGGCGGGCACGCTGTTGTCATACTTCGTGTTCGTCACGGTGTAGCCCTGCTTGTTCATCTCGCTCACGATGGCGGAGATCGCCTGATCGTCAGTGGGCTGAGTGCCAGTGTAGCTCACGGACACCTTACCAGCAGAGGGATCGTTCAGCGTCACGGTCACGCCGTCGATGTCGGAACCGTCAATGCCGGTGTTGATGTCGGTCTCGGTCTTGTCATAGATCACAACGCTGGTAGCAACGCCGTTCTCGATCACAGCACCGATATAGCCCTTGAACTTGGCATTGTCGTTCAGGTTCCGAACCGCACGCTCCAGGCCGGCAGAACCACCGGTGTACTCATAGATATCGTCCATGAGCGTCACCTTGCCGCTGCTGGTCACGCTGTCCTGAATCAGGACGGTCTTGGCGCTGGGGCTCACGGCGAAGCCGCGGCTGCCGGTGGAGATGGTGGTGTCCACCTGCAGGGTGCTGCCCTTCACAGAGACCACATAGGTCTGAGCCGTCAGATCCTGATACAGAACCACCGTGTCGTTATCGTCAGAAGCCTTCTCAACATAGTCGATCAAACCGACGTACTTGGGATAGGTGCCAACGGGGGCACTAGAGTTAGCGTAGAACTCATTGGCATCCACAGTGGTGTCGCCGTTGTCCTTCTTGATCTCGGTGACTCTACGGACAGTGCCATCAGCATAGTACTTCACCTCGTACCAGCTGCCGCGCACCATGCCGCGCAGCTCGGGGTTGGAGCTGCCAGTCTCGGTCAGAGTCACCAGCTCGCCATTGACGATCGCCTCGCGGCTCCAGGTGTACTCATCCTTCTCCTTGTCATAGGACTCGCGGTTCATGCTGTCGGAGGTAACGAAAGCGTAGTTGGTGGTGGTGCCATCGTCCTCGCCGACAACCACAGCGGCGATCACATAGCCGTCGTCGTCAAACAGGGTGTACACGCCGTGAGAGATGTTAGCCTCGGCAACGGCGCTGTAAGCAGTGTCGTCCGCCTTCACGGCCTTGGCGTTCCAAGCCTTCAGATTCACGTTCTGAATGCCGGTGGAGATGCCGTCCACATCGCTGATGATGACATAGTCAGTGCTGTTGTTGTTGAGCTTCTCGGTCTCAACAGACAGGAACACAGAGTTGTCGTTGGCATACACGCGCTTGAAGCCGGTGCTGTCAGTGATACCGTTCAGGGTCACGTGAGACTTATCCAGAGTGACAAACTCCTTATCCGCAGCGCTAGCTGTGTCAAGGTTGCTGCCCTGGCCCGCCTTGTCGGTGCTGCCGTCGGCGTTCTCAAAGGTAGCCTTGCTATCGGCAATCTCAGTCAGGGTATAGACCTTGTCGCCATTGACGGTGTACTTGCACCAGGTGTTCATCAGAGCGCCGGGGGTCAAAGAACCACCAGCAGCGTTCTCGCTGTCCTTGAAGTTCACCGTTACGGTGGCCATGGTGCCGTCCGTGAAGATCACGTTGGCGTCCACGTTCCGGTTGCTCAGGTTGCTGTTGCTGCCGTCCATGCCGGTCAGGAACAGATAGTTGCTGGACTCCTCAACAACCTCCACGCCGATGGCATAGCCGTAAGCGTCCAGGTACACGTTGTAGGTGGTGTCCTTCATGTTGGTGTCGTCATAGTCGTCCAACACGTCGTCGTCATACTGGATGGCGTCGTTGTAATCATACTGCTCGCCGTCCACGGTGATCCAGGAGCCATTCTTGAAGGCGGTAATCTCCACCTCGCTCAGAACCTCGGGCTCCATGATCTCCTTGATCTCGCCCTCGGCCACGTGGACCAGAACGATATCGTCTTCCTTAACCTCTTCAATCGCGAAGTCCTCACCGGAAACAGTCAGGTCCAGATTGATGGCAGCATCAGTGCTCTTGGCAGGCAGGGCCTTCACCAGAGTCTTGTCAGAGCTGGTGCCCTTGTTCTCAAGACTCCAGACGGTGTAGGTGGCCTCGTCCTTCTTCTCGTTGTAGTCATCGGTGGCAACAGCCAGATAGGTGTTGATGACAGCGATGTAAACGTCCTTGTTATCGGTGTCCACATAGACCTGGGTCAGAACGCCGTTGCCGGTGCCGCCCACGCCCTTGGTGTTGGAGCGGAGGATGTTGTCCTCGGTGAAGAAAGCATCACCCAGAACGTTCTTCTCGGTCTCGCCGTCCACAGAGATCAGGAACTCATAATCATCAATGGTGGACTTGCCCAGCACGTCATACAGATCGCGGCCGGTGACCTCGGTGGTGAACTCCTTCTTCAGGATGTCGTGGTTGACATAGGTGCCGACGGTGTTGCCGCTATACTCCCACTCACGAGCGGGACGGCCGAAGGCGTCGGTGGTGTTGTCCAGGTACAGCTTGGGGAAGTACTCCTCAGCGAACTGAACATAGCCGTCGTCCTTGATGTTGCCGTCGCGGTTGCTGCCCTCAGACCAGTCCACGGGCTTCGCGGTGCCCTGGGAGATGACCACGTCCACGCCGTTGATGGTGGTGGTGATCTTCTGGTCATAGTCCACCATGGTGGCCTTCAGGGTGTTGAAGGCGTACAGGGCGGCCTCTTCACGGGTCACCTGGTCAACGCCGTTGAACTCATCCACCAGGCTGTTGTTCAGGCCGATACCGATGGCCTGCTTGGCAACGTTGATGGACCAGTTGGCGCCGGTGTAACCCTCGTTCTCGGCGTCATAGCCCAGAGCGCCCAGCAGCATCTTCATGAAGGCATAGCCGGTCAGACCAGCGGAGGGACGGAAGGTGCCGTCCGCGTAGCCGGAGATGATGCCCTCCTTGGCGCAGTAGGCGATGTAGCCGGAGAAGGTGTTGCTGGTGGGCACGTCCTTGTAGGGAGCGGTGTCCGCGTGCAGCTCACCTGCGGTGGTGGGGCCAAGAATCAGGTTGCAGATGATCTTGGCGGCTGCCCCACGGGTCAGAGTGCCCTGGGGCTTGAAGCTGCCGTCGGGATAGCCGTCGACAACTCCAATTTCGGAAATCACGGCGATGGCTTCATCATAATTCTGATCCTCGTCGTCCGTGAATTCCTTGGCGCCAGCGTTGATCGTGACGAGAGACATCATCATGGTCAGTGCCAGCACCAGAGAAAGGAACTTCTTCATGGTTTCCTCCTTTTAGATTTAGCGGAAATTACCGCCATTTTTGTCGAAACGTTGTGCTGTCGGGTCTTTTTCCGGCGCACATACCGTGGCTAGCCGACCCCGTATCTGTGCCGGGATGGACCATCCAGTACTCCGTTCCGCACGATGAATATATCACGGCGTCAACCACAAAGTCAATCGTGTATCATGTTTTGTAACGCGACTGTAACAAAGCAGTCAAGTTCTGGATTTCAAACCCTTTATTTTTTGCGCTTTTATTTTTAATATGTAATTAAAAATTTGTTTTTAGTTGTAACATAGATTCCAGGTCAAAAAAAGCTAACGGCCGCAATGCTTTGCGCGCCGCAGCCGTTGGCCCTCTTCTTGTTTTGACGTTAATTTTTCATCAGATCCAGCAAATTGCCGAGAAGATACCGCTCTTCAAAGACCCTGACCGGAGTCTGCTCCTGGTTGAGCCGTTGGACAAGCCGCTCCACCGTGTCTAAATCCTTTGTGATGGGACTTGTCACCACATGATACTCAGGCTCTTGAATTTTGGCGATAATGCCGTAGCCAGCCCCCGCTGCGCTCTGCCACCGCCGGTAGGCAATCTGCTGTTCCGGTGTCCCCGACTCTCTCCATACGTATTCAGCCAGACGAAACACCAGCTCCTTCGGCGTGGGCGGGTCCACGGTCTGACGGCCGAACACTTTCCAGAGCTCTTGATGGTCCCCATGCTCCCAAATGTCCGCTGCAACTCGAGACAAGGCCTTGGAAAGCGTGCTCAGTTCTTTTTTCTCCTCCATCATGTCCACAACATCTGCCAAAATGACCTTCATTTTGGGCTCTTGGGGCTGATAATGGCGAGCCGCTTCCACCGCGTAACACAGAATCGTATAGCACTCCCGGTTCCGGTGCCCGCTGATCCTTGCGACGATTTGCTTGATCTCCTTCATCCGGAGTCCTCCCCTTTCTGTCATACATACCTTATTTTATTATATTTCTCTTCTTTTTACAGTAGTTTCGACAAACTTGGACAATTTTGGACATTTTTTCTATAACTCGTCTGTCAGAATCCTTTCTGATGTCACACTCCTGTAAAGAAAATGCGCAGCAGGTTGCCTCCTTGGGGGCGTTCATTGCTTGTACAGGCAGGCATTTCTATCATATTCTGAAAAAAACGCACGGATTGTAGAATCGTGGCAAACTTGAAAAAACAGAGCTGTAACATTTCGCATTTGTATCTGTCGTCTGTCCCGAGCGCAGAGTCTCGTGCCATCTGCCCATCTTAACAGCGAAAAACCGCCGCAAGCGGCGAACCGCTTGCGGCAGGCTGTGTGACTGCGGCGCAGGGACTCTCTGCGCCGCAGCACGTCTCTATTTTACGATGCTGCGTTTATTTTAAGGGAGGAGCGGCAATCTCTCTCCGTCCTGTCTGGATAACCCAATCTGGACATCCGGGAGTCAGGCATCCAGTGGCCCCCCACCCCAAGGGGCAATCGTCCGAATCCATCATGCCGCTTGTCAAACGTATGAAACCCCGGCTTTGTTCAAATCTTCAATGATGGAGCATAAATCCTCACTGTGACTATTGACCTCCAAAACTAAATTTCTAACTTGGTTGTCACTAAAAAGCCGCCCTAAAGAATCCAGAAAGGCCGCCTTTAACTGCATATCATTGTTAAAGTATGTATTTAAATCCCCGCAATGTGAGATGCGTCTGCTGTGGGAAGTGCGCTTCCCCCATATATGAACGCCGCCAATATATTGCCGTATCTCTTTTAATTCCTCTAATAGCGCGCAAATTTCATAGCTTCTTTTGGGCGTCACCTGATGTGCAGTGTATAGCTGCGGAATATCGAATGCAATGCGAAGCTTTAAATGCTCCGATTCAATCCATGCGCAAAGCTCTTTGATCTGGGGCGCTGTTGAAATAAGAAACCGTCCGCCGCGATATCTCGATCCGCAGCGGTTTTCAATGAGAATATCAGTTTCCTGCCATCTGCTTTTGATCTGAGTTTCAAAGACTTGATATATTTCAATAAATTCTCTCATAGAACCTACATAATCATGAAACGGAGGATGAATCTCAATGACGCTTGGTGCCGGCATGTTCTTGGTCAGTTCCATCAAAAACGCAGCAAACGATTCCGCCCATACCTCATTTTTCCAAAGCTGGGGAATTCCATCCTGATTTGCTCGTACAATTTCAGGATATTTTTGAATCAGTTCACTCTGAAAAGTCCGTTTTCCATAACTATATTCTGTATGGAGGGAGTAGGGTAACGTTGGGAAAACACGTCTCACATCAAAGTGTCCGGCGACTTCTTCTAAATGGAGCGGAATATAAGACGGATACTTTTTTTGATGATAGCGAACCATTTTGAATAGAATCACAAAAACACCACCCTGATCCATATTGTGAGTTTATATTACCATAAGCGTCAAAAGAAGTCGACGTTCTAATCCGCTCTACAACGGAAGGCAGCACACATGCTGTCCAACGGCATGATGGCAGAAAAGGTATCAAGCATGCGTCCACAGAGTAAATCCCATGGCCAAGCAGATAGAGGCTGCAATCCAAATCTCCTTCCATCATGCGCAGATATTTCAGTGGCCCACCGAACCGGATTTTCGTCCGGCGGTGTGGTTGACACTGTAAAATTCAAAGCCGTCCATCACCGGAGAATGGCACAGAGTCAGCGGTGATAGCGACCAGAGCTGTCATAAGCGCGCCTGCAAGCAAACAGACGGCGGGAGTACGCCCTTCGCGAAAGAGACGAAGCAGCGGATGACGCTCTTCTTGAAAAAAAGACGTCGGAGCAAAGCGGACTTTGCTCCGACGTGGAATATCGTAACA
>ENA-UOJP01002853-UOJP01002853.1-human-gut-metagenome-genome-assembly--contig:-C102-NODE-2853-length-11506-cov-4.682037_pt1 | contig 11506 bp, 8 predicted proteins | sample MGYA00242353_ERZ723900 | MGnify/ENA metagenome assembly ERZ723900
TAAAGCAGAAATCGTGTCAGCAAAGGCTTCCACGATTCCTGGGTTTCATCTCCATTGCCTCAAATGAATCTGTATGCGGTATTTTATGCTCTTTGTCTTTCTACCGTTACTGACCTCGTTGGCAAAATTCTTACACAATGCCTCAACTCGGAATTGCAAGAAGACGGTCGGCGGGTTTCGGAAAATCCGGAACCTTGGACCTGGTTCTGGGTAAATTCAGATATATGTTCCGTTTCTTATACGTGGGTAATGATTGCTGTCAGTAATTCCTGGAATTGCTCAGCCACCCGGTCGGCGGTTTGTTGGACTTCCTGGTGGTTCAAATGTTGTGATGTCATGCCGGCGGCGAGGTTGGTGATACAGGAGATGCCACAGACTTCGATTCCCATGTGGCGGGCAGCGATCGTCTCGCAGGCGGTGCTCATGCCTACGGCATCAGCCCCACAGGTGCGGTACATACGGATTTCTGCCGGAGTTTCATAAGACGGACCGGTAAGCTGAAGGTATACACCTTCTTTCAGAGGAATGCCGAGTTTTTGGGCTTCTTTCTTTATGATTTGCTGCATCCGTTCACTATTGGCTTCACTCATATCCGGAAAACGGGTTCCAAGTTCTTCGACATTGGCACCGATCAGTGGATTAGGGATTCCAATCATAATCTGGTCTGTGATGAGCATGAGATCGCCCGGATGGAATCCGGTATTGATTCCACCTGATGCATTGGTAAGAATCAGCTTCTTTGCGCCTAACATTCCCATCAGCCGCACCGGAAGCACCACATCTGTTACCGGATACCCTTCATAATAATGCACACGTCCCTGCATGATCACAACCGGAACTTCTTTTACATAACCAAATACAAATTGTCCTTTATGTCCCACAACTGTCGACACCGGAAAACCTTCAATTTCTGTATATGGAATGATCTGTTCTATCTTGATTTTTGATGCGTATTCGCCAAGACCGGAGCCCAGAATCACTGCCACTTCCGGTTTAAAATTCGTTTTTTGGAGAATGCTTTTCCGGCATATTTCCAGCTTTTCATAAATTTCATTACTCATACAGAATTCCTCTTTTCTATTATTCTTCAGAGTCAATCCTCTCTGTTTGTAGTTTCTTTATTTCAGCATTTTGCAAATTTTATCTTTTATAGAATCATCGGCAAATGCAGTATCAATTGCATTTTTCATCATCTGAAGGATTTCTTCGTCCCGGATTCCATAATTTTTCTGAATAAATTCCAGTTCTTTTGTAAGGCTGGTGTTACTTACCGTTCGGTTATCTGTGTTGACCGATACTTTTAAGCCTGCATCCAGAAATTCCCGCATCGGATATTCCGCCATGCTGTTTACAGATTTGGTCTGTAAATTGCTGATCGGACACATCTCGATACCAATACCTGCTTTTTTGACCATTTTCTGGATCTCCTGGTTGCCACGCATCGCGATCCCATGCCCGATTCTTCCAGCTCCCACGTTTATCGAATCTATGACATTCTGTGGATTCCCACATTCTCCGGCATGGAGTGTAAATGGCATTCCCATCTTCTTTGTCTCTGTAAAAATATCCATAAATTCAGACATCGGATACAATGCTTCTGCTCCTGCAAGATCTGCTGCACAAACTCCGGATCCCAGATATTCTCTTGCCGTCTTGATCATCCGCATATTATCCTCAGCGCTGTGATGCCGCATTGCACAGACAATCACACCATACTCGATTCCAAAATCTTTTTTTCCCTGCTCCATTCCGCTGATCACTGCTTCGATCACCTTCCGGCTGTCCATCTTTTTTGTCTCTGACAGAAGTGGAGCAAAACGGATCTCCGCATAACAGACATTTTCTTCGTTCATCTGGGAGAGCAGATCATACGCAGCTCCGGAAAGTCCCTCTTCATCCATAATACATCTGCCGGGAAGGTCAAATTTTTCCAGATATTCATTCAGACTTGTACAGTTTTCTGAAACACTGAGTTCTTCAGGTCTTACAGTTCTTCCAAGCCTGTTTTCAATAAATGGTCTGCTAAGGGAACCGTCCAGATGACAGTGATGCTCAATCTTTGGTAATTCTTTCAAGGTTTCCTGTGTCATTTTTCATTCCTTCTCTTTTTCCTTTTCTTCAAAAATCTTCTTTTGGAGTCTGAGTCCTTTCTCATTCTGTAAGATTAGATGGTCCGAAACCTTTTGGCAACATTTCTTTCAAGGTATAGATATCATAATGCTTTTCATCTACTGCAAGAATGATCTGAAATGTCTCCGGATCGCAGAATTCCATCATGACCTGCCTGCATACTCCGCACGGCGGTGCATACTCTGTCACAACACCGCCCTTTCCCCCTACAATACAGATTGCATCAAATTCTTTTACTCCTTCGCTGACTGCCTTGAAAAATGCGGTACGCTCCGCACAGTTTGTCGGTGTATAGGCCGCATTTTCAATATTGCATCCCGTATATATCCGTCCATTCTTTCCAAGCAGCGCAGCTCCCACTTTAAAGTCAGAATAAGGGGTATAAGAATATGCAAGCTGAGAAAGCGCGATTTCTATCATTTTTTTAATTTGTTCTTTTTTCATTCTCTTTTTTCCTGCTTTTTCTTGCTAAATAAGTTCATTCAGAATCGAATGTCCGATCGTTCCTTCCGGCATTTTTACACCAAAATTATCTGTGACCGTTGCCCCGATCACTGCAAAGGTATTTCCCTCCGTGATCACGCCACCCTCATCCATCTTTTTGGAATACGCCAAAAACGGTACATATTCCCGTGTATGATCGGTTCCTGTGTAGGTCGGATCGTTTCCATGATCGGCGGTAATAATAAGAAGATCATCCTCCCGCAGATCATCCAGCAAAATTCCAAGATTTTTATCAAATCTCTCAATCTCATGTCCGTAGCCAACCGGATCGCGCCGGTGTCCCCACTGTGCATCAAAATCAACCAGATTTACAAAGCACAGTCCATCAAAATCTTTTTTGCAAATCTCAATGGTCTGCTCCATTCCATGCACGGAGCTGTTGGAATGATACGATTCTGTGATTCCTTCCCCGCAAAAGATATCATGGATCTTTCCGACTGCGATCACATCCTTTCCCGCATCTTTCAGTGCGTCAAGTGCAGTCTTTCCGGTCGGCTCAAGTGCATAATCCCTGCGGTTGCTGGTTCTTTTAAATTCACCTTTTTTCTTTCCTACATACGGTCTTGCAATGACTCGTCCCACGCGCCATTCATCCTTCATCGTGATCTCTCTTGCGATCTCACAACACCGGTACAGATTTGCCAGATCAAATGTCTCTTCATTTCCACAAATCTGCAATACAGAATCCGCAGAGGTATAGACAATCATTGCACCTGTTTCAATTTCTTCTTCCCCAAGTTCTTCAATGATCTTTGTTCCGCTCTCACTACGGTTTCCAATCACTTTTTTCCCGCAACGTTTTTCCAGTTCTGCGATCAGTTCCGGTGGAAATCCATGTTCGGTAAAGGTTTTAAATGGTTTTTCTGTATAAATTCCCATCATTTCCCAGTGTCCGGTCATCGTATCTTTTCCGTTACTCGTCTCTTTCAGTCTGGTAATTTTTCCAATCGGATTCTCGATTCCATACATCTTTCCCCCGGTATGCAGATTCAGCATACCAAGCTTCTGAAGATTTGGAATCTCCAGTGTTCCCATTCTGTCTAAAATATGACCAAATGTATCTACATCCCTGTCACCGAATTTCTCAGAATCAGGCATTGCGCCAATTCCGAGCGAATCCAGAACGATCACAAAAATTCGTTTATATATTGTTTCTTTCATTTACCGATCCTCTTTGATCAACTTTCTGATGGCTTCCACTGCCACCTGTACTGCCATATCCGTATCATGTACTACCGGATTTTCAAGTCCCAGTTTTTCTCTTTCCTGATTTGCCATTACAAGGAAACACGCACCCACGCGTACATGAAGCTTTGCTGCCACAATGTAAAGTGCTGCCGTCTCCATCTCTGATGCCAGACATCCCAGTTTCTTCCAGGCTTCCCATTTATTGATCAGTTCATAACCTGCCGGCATCTTCTCCGGCTCATGCTGTCCGTAAAATGCATCTTTTGACTGTACCACTCCGGTATAAAATTCACATTCCTTTTCCTTCGCAGCACTGACCAGTGCGTTTACCACCATAAGGTCTGCCACTGCCGGATATTCGATCGGCGCATATTCTTTGCTAGTCCCTTCCATTCTGACGGCACCCGTAGCAACTACAATATCCCCACTTTTTACTTCCGGCTGTATCCCACCGCAGGTTCCAATCCGTACAAACGTATCAGTTCCACATCTGACTAATTCTTCCATCGCAATTGCTGCTGATGGTCCCCCAATTCCGGTAGATGTGACACTTACCTTTACGCCATCTAAAGTTCCTGTATAAGTGATAAATTCCCGGTTATCCGCAATCATCACCGGATCTTCAAAATACTGTGCTATTTTTTTGCAGCGCTTTGGATCTCCCGGGAGAATGACATAACGGCCGACTTCCCCGTTGGCCACCTGAATATGATATTGTCTGCTTATATCCTTTGAATAATTCTTCATCGTATCCACCGCCTCTCTTTTGTTATATTATACTATAAAATACCAGGAAGTTCACCAACACTTTGTGGAAAGTGTTTCCAAATACAGTAAAAAAAGCCTGACCATTCAGACCTTTTCGCATAAGCGAAAATAGGAATCTGAATGGTTCAGACTTTTCCGGGTATCTACGGCAAGATTATTTTGCCAATTTCATCATAATTTCATTACTGCGTTTTACAAATTCTGTCATCTCTTCCGGGCTGAGTGGCTTGTGTGCCAGCATTGCCAGGTCATATAACTGATGGCAGAACATTTCTGTATTTTCGCCATCTTTATGTGCTACAACATATTCTACCAGCGGATGATTTGCATTCAGGATCAGGGTTGCATTGGTTCCGAACATAGACGGATCCATGCCTGACATTCCATACATCTTCATCATTTCCTGCATACGGCGTGATTCTTCGGAAAGTGTAATCATAGATGCTACATTTTCATCTTTCATCTTTTCCACTTTTACTTCCAGTTTGTCATTGCCAAGTGCTTTGCGGAAGATTTCGACCAGACTGTCAGTTTTTTCTTTGAATGCTTCTTTTTCTTCTTCAGATACATCTTCTTTGAAGTGATCAGTCAGATCTGCATCGATTCTCTGGAACTTGATATGTTCGTTCTTCTGCTCCATCTGAGTAATAAATGGAGAATCAATATTATGTGACAAGATCACTGCGTCCAGTCCCTCTTTTTTGAACATATTGATATACTGGCTCTGCTGCTGTTCATCTGTTACATAGTAGATTGTTGTCTTCTCTGTTTCTTTCTTTTCTGCTGACTGCTCTGCATTTTCACCCTCGGTCTTTTCCTCCGGTTCTGCTTTTCCGCCATTTTTTTCGATGCATTCTTTGAGTGTCATATACTTGTGATCCAGGTTCTTGAACAGAACATAATCGCTCATCTTCTCGCAGAATTTTTCATCTTTCAGGCAGCCGAATTTGATAAATGGGCTGATGTCATCCCAGTATTTCTCATAGTTTTCTTTATCTGTCTTGCACATTCCTGAAAGCTTGTCAGCAACTTTCTTGGAAATGTATTCGGAAATCTTCTGTACGAATCCATCATTCTGCAGTGCGCTTCGTGATACGTTAAGCGGCAGATCCGGACAATCAATGACTCCTTTTAATACCATCAGGAACTCCGGAATAACTTCCTTGATATTGTCTGCGATAAATACCTGATTGTTGTACAATTTGATGGTTCCTTCAATGGAATCGTATTCGGTATTGATCTTAGGGAAGTACAGGATACCCTTTAAGTTGAATGGATAATCCATGTTCAGATGAATCCAGAACAGAGGTTCTTTGTAATCCATAAATACTTTCCGGTAGAAATCAATATAATCTTCTTTGCTGCATTCGTTTGGATGCTTTGTCCACAGCGGTGCCGGATCACTGATCGATACCGGGCGTTTCACGATCTTTGCTTTGTCGGATGCCGGTGAAACTTCAACCATTTCTTTTTCACCGTTCTCATTTTCTTTTTCTTCCATCTTGGCGTCTTCATGGATATGTTCAACAACCGTATCGGTATCCAGGACTTCATCCTCCGGGATCGTCTCATATTCCGGTTCTGCATTTGCTTTGGATACAAAAATCTCTACCGGCATGAATGAACAGTATTTCTCAAGGACTTCGCGGATTCTGTATTCATTTGAAAATTCTACACAATCTTCGTTCAGGAATAAGGTGATTTCAGAACCAACTTCCTCTTTATCCCCTTCTTCCATCTCATACTCTGTACCGCCTTCACTTACCCAGTGTACCGGTTTTGCACCTTCTTTATAAGAAAGGGTATCAATATGAACTTCATCAGCTACCATGAAGGCAGAGTAGAATCCAAGACCGAAGTGTCCGATCATATCGTCCTCTGTTGTCTTATCTTTGTATTTGTTCAGGAATTCGGTTGCTCCTGAAAATGCGATCTGTGTGATATATTCTTCGACTTCATCAGCAGTCATACCAAGACCATTATCGATGAATTTCAAAGTCTTCTCTTCCGGGTTTACAATAACCTGGATCTTTCCTTTATAATCATCCGGAAGTGTATATTCTCCCATCATGTCCAGCTTCTTTAATTTTGTGATCGCGTCGCATCCATTGGAAACAAGCTCTCTTGCGAAAATATCATGATCAGAATATACCCATTTCTTGATAATCGGGAAAATATTTTCGCTGCTGATTGAAAGACTACCTTTTTTTGCTGCCATTTTTATCACTCCTAAATTTCATATTCTATCTTTTTACGGTTTCAAATACCGTATTTTTCTGTCTATGAAATATCTTAATACCCTGATTTCTAAATGTCAATAGAAAATTAGCACTCTTTTGACAAGAGTGCTAATAATTCTGTGAAGAATATAAACTTTCTGTGAAATATATTTTCCGATTCTTTGTGTACCGTCTATAAGAAATCTCTGACATACACTTGCAAAAGCTTTTACTCCACGCTCTTCAAAGATTCCACCATATCGATCTTCTTCAGCTTGTAGAACATTACCCAGTTTACAAATAAAGAAAATGCTACAGTAAACAAGAAACTGTACAGATAACTCTGCCAGTGTATCTGACGTCCGAACATCGCCTCTTCCACCTCAACCGTCAGGATGATATACCGGTGAAGCAGATTACCAAGCACCATACCCACAACCGATCCAATGATCGTCAGCAGGATATTCTCTCTGTATACATAAGAGGCAACCTCTCCGTCGTAGAATCCCAGAACCTTCAAGGTTGCAAGCTCTCTCTGACGCTCGGTGATGTTGATATTGTTCAGATTGTACAGTACCACAAATGCCAGCATTCCGGCAGATACGATCAGTACCACGATGACCAGATTCAGGCTTCGCAGCATGTCATCCAGCCTTCCTTCAATACTGCTGGTATAACTTACATTCAGTACTCCATCCATCGACAGAAGCTTTGTTCCGATCTTCTCGATCTGATCATCCTTTCCGTCCTTTACACTGTAGATGATCGTGTTATATTCTGCCGGTACACCATATAATTCCTTGTATTTTTCCGGTGACAGATACAGGTAATGGCTCATATAGTTCTCGCAGATGGCGCCAACCGTCACCGTCTGGTCTCCCCTGTCCTCGTCCTCGATCGTAAGCTCATCTCCCACCTTTACATTCAGAAGGGATGCCATTTTCTCAGTCAGAATCACTTCGTCTTTTTTCAGTGAATAAACCTCGTCCTTATTGGTCCTGCTGTGGAAGCTTAAAAAGTCCTCAATCTTTTCATTATCCGATGGCACCATCAGATAAAGTGTCTTTTTACCGGATGCAGATTTTACATCGGTCTTCTGCATCCGCGCTTCGATCGTCTCTTTTATATCTGCATTCTGATCCAGATAATCATGGAGCTGTTGTCTGTTCTCTTCGGATATGTCGTCACTCATGTAGGTTGCCGCATCATAGAACTGCACCTTCTCATACTGTAAGCTGACAATCTCATAGATACAGTCCTTCAATCCGAATCCGACTACCATCAGTGCCATACAGCCTCCGATTCCGAAAATGGTCATAAAGAATCGCTTCTTATACCGGATCAGATTCCGCACGGTCGATTTCCATGTAAAATTCAGATGCTTCCAGATAATTCCGATCCGCTCCAGAAGAATCCGCTTCCCCTGCTTCGGTGCTGCCGGACGCATCAGCTCTGCCGGTTCTGCTGCCAGCTCTTTGTAGCAGGATGCGATCGTAGCGATCAGTGTGCAGGCAACTGCAATTCCCGAAGCCTGGAGTGCATAGCTCATATGGTACGGTACCAGGATCGCCGGCAGATGCTTATACAGGATCATATAAGCATAAATAATGATAAACGGCAGGATCTTTTCCCCGGCCAGTACTCCGAAAATACTTCCGCCAAGCGTTGCAATCAGAGCATAACCAATGTATTTCCCTGCAATTGCAGCTTTTCCGTAACCGAGTGCCTTCATCGTTCCGATCTGGACTCTCTGCTCCTCTACCATTCGTGTCATCGTCGTCAGACTAATCAGTGCTGCCACCAGGAAGAAGAGTACCGGAAATACTTTTCCAATGGAACGCATCCGGTCTGCATTATCTCCGTATCCTTGATATTCCGTCAGTGCATCCTCTCTCGTCTGCACATACCACTTCGGATTTTCGATTTTTTTGATCTCAGCCTTTGCGTCTGCAATCTGCTGCTTTGCATCCGTCAGCTGCTTCTCTCCATCTATGATCTTTTCCTGCCCGTCCGAGATCTGGTCTTCCGCCTCTTTTACTGCCTGCTCATATTCACTCCGGCCATCCGCAAGCTCCTGTTCCCCGGATGCAAGCTGTGCTTTGCTTGCATTTAAAGTGCCCTCTTTTTCATTCAGGAGTGCCCATGCAGACTGGATCTGTGCCTTCCCATCTGTAATCTGTGATTTTGCACTGTCAAGCTGGGTTCTGGCTGCTGCGATCTGACTCTTGCCGTCTGTAATCTGTCTGCCTGCACTTAACAGCTCTTCTTCCTGTGCGGCAAGTGCCTGCTCCTGCTGAAGAAGTGCCGTCTCTTTTGCATCCAGATCTGCTTTTTGCTTAGTCAGGCTGGTAATCTGTGCCTCCAGGTCTGCTTCTGTGGCAAAACCTGCCTTGTTCATCTGCACTAGCAAGTCCTTCTTTTTATCTTCAAGTTGTGCTTTCTGTTTCTTTATATCAGCAAGCTGTTTATTTAAATTCTCCCATTTTTCTACATAAGCTTGTTCTTCTTCATTTCTATTCTCTTTAGGAATATTTACATATTTCTGATATACCTCGCTGTCCATTCCGTCCAGCTGCGTCTTCAATCCTGCAATTTCTGAATCACACTGACTGATTTCATCTTCAATCCCAGCCAGTTCGTCTTTCAGCTGATTAAGCGGTGCAAGTCCCTCGTCCAACCGTTTCTTCCCATCCGCGATCTGTGACTTTCCTGCTGGAATCTGTTCCTTCCCCGCCGTAATGATCGGCATATATTTCGAGTAATTGCTCAGATAAACCTGTTCCGCATCTGCAAGCTCCTGTTCTTTCTGATCCAGCTGTGCTTTTCCTGACTCATACTGTGTCTCCGCCGAATCAAGCTGTGCCTGCTTATCATTCAGCTGCGCTTTTGCATCGGCAAGCTGTGTCTCGCCGTCTGCGATCTGCTGCTTTGCATCCGCAAGCTCTGCTTCTCCATCCGTAAGCTGCTGCTTTGCTTTTTCCAGTTCTTCGGCTGCCTTGCTTTTTCCACTCTCCAGCTCTTTTTTCGCATCCTCCAGTTCCCGCGATTTTTCATTCACTGTCTTCTCTGAATCAGCAAGCTTTTCATTTGCCGCATCTACGATCTCCTGTTTGCGGACTGCACAGCGTTCCTCTTCGATTGCACTCACGGCTTCCTTTGCTGCATCCGACAGATTATTGTATTCATCAGTAAATGCAATTTTCTCTTCTGCACCGCTCACCTTCACATAAGCTTCCGTATAAACATCCATGTCAAAAGAGGATTTATCCACTACAACAAATCCACTGATCTCTCCGGTTCCGATCGTACTGCTTCCTCTTCCAAATGAAATATACAGCGGACTGTTCCCGATTCCGACAATCTTGTATGTATCTGTAACCAGTGAATCCGTCAATGCCTCTCCATCGCCGGAATGGAAAGTTACCGTGTCGCCAACCTTCAGGTCTGTATAGCTCAAAAAATCTTCATCCACCAGACATTCTCCGGCTTTTTCCGGCAGTCTGCCTTCAACAACCGAAACCTGATTAAAATTCTTCTCCATGCTCAGCATATGGACAACCTTTTCATTGTCTCCAGCCGGGCAAAGCACGTCTTTGCTGTATCCGCCTTCTACAGCTTCAATTCCCGATACTTTTCCAATCGCTTTGATATCCGCTTTGGTAAGTCCCATGGTTCCCATTACCTTCAGATCCATCAGCTCTGAATCATCGAAATACTGATCTGCAGTGATCCGCATACTTGGCTCTGATGCACGGATCCCCGAATAAAATGCGACACCCAATGCTACGATAAAAAAGATTGATACAAACCGTCCCATCGTCTTTTTTATCTCTATTATAAAATCTTTGCGTAAAATATTTTTCTTCATCGGTCTTTACGTCCACCTACCATTCAATCGTCTCTACCGGAACCGGTCTCTCATTCAGCTTCATGCTTCCGACTTTTCCATTCTTCATCTTAATTACACGATCTGCCATCGGCGTGATCGCTGAGTTGTGTGTGATCAGGATCACTGTCATCCCTCGTTCACGGCACATATCCTGTAAAAGCTTTAATATTGCCTTACCGGTATTGTAATCCAGCGCCCCTGTCGGCTCATCACACAAAAGAAGCTTCGGGTTCTTTGCCAGTGCACGCGCAATCGATACCCTCTGCTGCTCCCCACCGGAAAGCTGTGCCGGGAAATTCTTCATACGGTCTGCCAGTCCCACTTCCCTAAGAACCATCTCCGCATCCAGCGGATCCTTACAGATCTGCAGTGCCAACTCTACATTTTCAAGCGCCGTCAGGTTCGGAATCAAGTTGTAAAACTGGAATACAAATCCAATATCATCCCTTCTATAGGAAGTAAGCTGCCTCGGCGAATACTTTACAATATTCTTTCCATCGATCCAGACCTCTCCACTTGTTGCCGTATCCATTCCCCCCAGAATGTTAAGCACTGTCGTTTTTCCCGCACCACTTGGGCCTACCACAACTGCAAATTCACCTTTTTTTATCTGAAAATCAATTCCATCTGCTGCAGCAATCTCAACTTCACCCATACGGTAAATCTTACGGACATCCCGCATTTCAACAAATTCTTTCATCATCTTTCCCCTTATCTGTAAAATTTTCTGCTTTTTTTAATTTTAACATATTGGAAAAGCAAATCAAATATGAAGTCGTAAGATTATAAAACTTTCACATTTTCCATT
>ENA-UOJP01002863-UOJP01002863.1-human-gut-metagenome-genome-assembly--contig:-C102-NODE-2863-length-11464-cov-3.690770_pt1 | contig 11464 bp, 16 predicted proteins | sample MGYA00242353_ERZ723900 | MGnify/ENA metagenome assembly ERZ723900
AGAACTCGGGAGAAGCAAGTCTTTTGTCTGCAATGTGGCAAAGAACCCGGAACAGACAGAAGATTTTGAAAGAACCATGTGTTTACTTCTCGGACTTGAACCGGGAAGCTTGGTAAAAGAACCGGAGAAGAAAGGAATGACTGCGGCGCAGGCTCTTACAGTGATCAGGGATGAAATTTTAGAGAATCGTAGAATCATGCAGGAGAATTTCGAGAAAATCTGGAACAAGCTGAACACCAACACTGTCCAACTGGAAAAGATTAAGGACAAGGTCAACGAGGTATCTAAGACCGATTATGACAAGGCGGTGGAATGGTTAAAAGATAAAATGGCAGGCGGACGATATGACGGAGCGAAACTGCTCATGGAGTCGGATGCTGCAGGGATCAAACGGTCAGACGTCATGAAAGCAAGAAACGAATTAAAAATAAAGATACAGACAACCGGATATGGAAAGAACGCGAAAGCATGGTGGAGCTTAGAAAGGGAGTAAACATGGACAGAAAAAGATACGGCTTTAGAGTCTACAGGAAACACCCTACCGGATTGAGACACGGAAGTATGGATTTGTTTACGCGCGGCAGCACAAAGCGGAAGAGAAAGAACAGGGTGAGAGGGAAATGAGTAGACCAGCACACTTTCTGGATCCCTACAAGTTCCAGATCGAAGAGATGGTAAAGCTCGGATGCACGGATGAGCATATCCATAAAGTCTTACATGACATCCAGAAAGCGGAATTTACGAGAGAAGATCTTATACGGTACATGGATAAGACTGGGATCCGGAAAAGAAGAGCAGCGAAAAGATGGACGCGGAGCAAAGAAGTTGAGTGGGAAGAGCTTTGCAAGCAGTTGCGAGGGAATAAGAAGAAAACAAGCGAAAAATAGAAAGGAGCCAGCCTCCGGCCGGGGCAAGGGTATACCGGGCTTCTGAGAAAATGGAAAATTTGATTATAGATTGCTTCGCCGGAGGAGGTGGAGCGAGCGTAGGAATAGAAATGGCACTTGGAAGACAAGTAGATATTGCAATCAATCATGATCCGGATGCAATTTTGATGCACAAGACAAACCATCCGAAAACATTGCATCTCACAGAAGATATCTTCAAGGTGGATTTGAAGAAATATGTGAAAGGAAAGCGAGTTGCTTTAATGTGGGCGAGTCCTGATTGTACCAGCCACAGCAAGGCGAAAGGTGGGAAGCCGAGGGAAAAAGGGCTTCGGATTTTGCCTTGGGCGGTATACAAACACGCAAAAGCAATTCTTCCCGATGTGATTATCATGGAAAACGTGGAAGAGATTCAGCAGTGGGGACCGCTGGATGAAAACGGGCATCCGATTAAGGAGCGGCGTGGGGAAGATTATAAGAAGTTCATTACGGCAATGAAGAGTCTTGGGTATATATTCGACTGCCGGGAGCTTATTGCGGCAGACTATGGCGCACCTACCACGAGAAAACGCTGGTATGCAATTTTCAGGAGAGATGGAAAAGACATCGTGTGGCCAGAAAAGACAAATTTTAAATCCAGAGATCCGAAATGGCAGGAATGCGGGGCATATATCGATTGGTCTGATTTAGGGAAAACAATATTTGATAGACCGAAACCGTTGGCAGATGCAACGATGAAAAGGATTGCAAATGGAATCAGAAAATATGTAATAGACAATCCATCTCCCTATATCGTGAGAAATAAAGATGCTGTTGCATTTATGATTCAATACCACGGAGAAACAAAAATTGGAGAATCAAGAGGACAGTTGCTGACAGAACCAATTAAAACAATCGACACATCAAACAGGTACGGGCTGGTGACAGCTTTTATTACAAAATTTTATAAAAGTGGAATCGGACAGGGATGCAACGAACCTTTACACACAATCACAACATCACCTGGACATTTTGGATTGATATCTGCGTTTTTAATTAAGTATTACGGAACTGGCGGAGGACAAGAACTTTCAAATCCGCTTGCAACGATTACTACGAAAGATCGTTTCGGACTGGTAAATGTGATTCTGGATATCAAAGGCGAAAAGTATGTCCTGAAGGATATTTTTTTGAGAATGTTAAAACCGGAAGAGCTTAAATTAATGCAGGGATTTCCGGAGGATTACATTATTGACAGGGATTACAAATACAGGAGATATCCGATCGCAAAACAAGTGGCTAGAATCGGAAACAGTGTAGTGCCAATCATGGCACAGAAACTGGTAGAAGCAAACTGCCCGTATTTAAAAATCGGGAATAGGGTGCCGAACATAGAAATATATGAGGATGAGCAACAAATTAGGTTTGCGTAGTAGGAGGAATGACTAATGGCGAAAGTGAAAGAACGAACATTTGAAGATATCCTGTATATGATTAAAAGATCGTGCGACAAAACTTTCTATAAAGGCACTGATTACGATGGATTAAAACCGGAGATTGTAAGATGCGCCACAAATATTTACATAGAGCAGATGCGACAGAACGGAGGAAAGGAAGATGAGTAGAGAAATCCTTTTTAAAGCGAAGAGAATAGATAATGGTGAATGGGTGGAAGGTCAGTATGCATATACTACCAATCCGCTAACAGAAGATGGTAAACCGATAAAACATCTGATTTGTAACGGAACTAATATATTTAATGACTTGATTGATCCAGTCACCCTCTGCCAGTACACAGGGCTAACAGACAAGGACGGTAAGAAGATTTGGGAGAATGATATTTTACGAGGTCATGGAAACGATGATGACTTAGCAAAAGTTGTATTCGGGGAATTTAATGTAATTGATGTTGAGACACACGAAAAAGTAGATCGTGTTATCGGATGGCACACGAAAGTAATTGAAACAGTTGTATTAAGGATATGCGAACCGGATTGTCTACCACTGCCGTTAACTGATTCTTACATCGAGCGATGCGAATATGAGGTGGTTAAAAATGCATTTGATAATCCAGAGCTGTTGGAGGTGGAGTGATGAACGCATTAGAGAAAATCGTGGAAGAAATCGAAAACATGAAAAATGATGCCTACGAAACACTGAAAGAAGAAAAGAAAAGACACGGAGTAAGCAAAACAGCAGAAGAGCTGGAAAGCTATATTTATGGGCTGACCCGTGCAATAGATGTCGTAGAGAAATATGCGAGGAGAATGTGGAATGAACGTACTAGAGAAGATTTTGGAAGAGATGGAGAATGAATCACAATTAGCGCATGAAGAAATGCGAAGATGTGCAAGAGGAAATCCTTTGCAATTTGATGAAGTAAAAGGATATGCAAGAGCAATGGAATATGTAGTTGACACCATACGTTCTCACATGGATGATATTCCAAATTGCGGAGATTGCAGCCGAAGAAAATGGTATCAAAAAGGATTTGAAGACAGTAAGAAAGATAATGGCTGGATTCCTTACACAGAACAAAATATGCCTAAGAAAGAAGGTGTATATCTTGTAACGTGTGACGATGAAGAATATCCGGTAAAGAGAATGAGGTTCAAAGAGGATTTATGGTACTGGACTTACGGAATATATGACGGAAGAATTTTGGCGTATCAGTCGTTACCAGAACCATACAAGGAGGAATAACATGGACATTTTAATCACAATCGCATTCCTAGCCCTGTACTATATCCTGGGGCTTGGAACTGTGATTACTTTAAAGACAGGATTGGAAGAGGATGTAGAGCTAGAAGGTGCAGATTACCTGATGGCTGCGGGATTCCCGATACTGCTGTTTGTGGTGTTTTTGGATTGGATTGTGCGAAAGATAGTGAGGTAGGAAGATGAAAAAGTTTAACTGGGACGAATTTAAAGAAGGAAAAATAGTAGTACATTGCAAGACAAAGAAAGAAGCGGAAGACTTTTGCAGACAGATGCATAAGCAAGGTATGGTGTGGGGAACGGGGAATAGTTATTTGAGTTGCACACACTATGAGGAATATAAGAATAAAACGTGTTACAGTGGTGGCGGCGGGTATCAGAGTTATGACTACTTCGAGAAGTATAGATATGAAATCTTAGAATGGAGTGATTACATGAACAAAGAATTTACAAAGGCGGATCTGGAAGACGGAATGGTAGTTGAACAAAGAGATGGCAACATGTATCTTGTATTGGCTGGGAAGGCAGTGAGAAAAGGCAGATGCAATCATATAGACGGTTACACTGATGACTTGAAATGGGAAGGGTATACAGGAGGAGACATCGTTAAAGTCTATAGAATTACTCCGGAATCACTCGGATGCATAGAAGATGTGTTTATTAAAAGCAACCTTGAACTCATTTGGGAACGCAAAGAGCCAAAGAAAATGACAATCGAAGAAATGAGGAAGAAGTTGGAAGAGCTGACAGGAGAAGAGATTGAGGTGACGGAATGAGAGGAGCAACCTTAAAGCATAGACGTGGCAAGAAAGAAATGAAGCAGGATCAGAAAGATCATTTCGCAGGAATGGCGGAGCATGATCCAACAGAAGGAGCGAAAAGGTGGATGCGGAGTCAACCATATAAGACGCACACGGTGGAGGATTGTTTGAGAAAATGGGGAGTAGATACGAAAGGGAGTGTGATGAGTGATGACGGAAGCACGCATAAAGCAAATACATAAAAATAACATCAGAATGGAACGGCTAGCTGAATTGTATAAAGCACATAAATATGCGGCAATGTCATCCGAAATCAATATGAGCGGTATGCCATCGGGAAAAGGCGGGATAGATGACAGTATGAGCGATATTGATGATAGTGTGGATATTGAAACGGAATATCGAGCGCTATACTTCGAAAACGAGTTACTCATCAAGGAAGCAAGAAAATACATAAACCAGTTGCCGGACAATATTCTACGCATGGTAATGGAATTGAAATATATAAACGGAATGGATGAATATGAAATTTCCGCAGAAGTTGGAGTGCCGTATAAGCAGTGCTACAGTATGTTAAAAGTGCACTGGAACAATGTATTCTAAATGTTATAAAACTATTGACATACAGTGTCTTGACTGATATACTGAGAGAGTGAAAAAAGATAAAAAGCACTGTCACTTATGTGGTGGTGCTTTTTCTTATGCCGTGGCAAATGTAGGGCAGACAGGTTCGACTCCTGTACACGGCTTTGTGATGTAAGGTTTGCGGCTTACCAGCTGGGGGTTGCTGTAGGGAGTGCACACCGGTTTTGCATCACAAATGGTACCAAACGCAGATATCCGCAGATCTGCAAAACAAACAAAAATAGATTCAGCAATCTATATTTAGTGTCAGTACCCGAGTGCTGCGGATAGGGTAAAGGATGTCGATAAAGGGCATCCTACGGGCGTATAGCTCAGTTGGTAGAGCAATCGGCTGTTAACCGATTTGTCGTAGGTTCGAGTCCTACTATACCCGTTGTGGACTACTGCAAGGTTCCTCCTTTCTTATAAATTTTGATTGTGTTTTTTGTAGTCGTATTCAAGCGTATTAGCAGCAGTCCTAAATTCTTGGCATCCAGTTGATGGGTGCTTTTATTATGTTTTAAAGGTGGTGAGTCGGATGGCAAAAGGTAAATATCAAGAGTGGCTAGAGCCGGAAGGCTTGCTAAAAATAGAGGGATGGGCGAGAGATGGTCTGACGGATGAGCAGATTGCAGATAATATCGGGATTTCCAGAAGCACATTAAATAACTGGAAAGACAAGTATTCGGACATTTCGGACACCCTAAAAAGAGGGAAAGAGGTTGTTGATCGCCAAGTCGAGAATGCTTTGCTAAAACGTGCGCTTGGATATGAGTACACGGAAACGACCAGAGAATACATACCGGAACTCGATGAGATGAAAACTACGAAAAAGGTCACAAAGCAAGTAGCACCGGACACTACAGCCCAGATCTTCTGGTTGAAGAACCGGAAACCGGACAAATGGAGAGATAAGCAGGAATATGAAGATAGGACAGCGATTGAGAAGCTGGATGAAATTTTGAAAGGAATGCATGACAATGCAGCTAAGCAAAAAGCAGAATGAGTACATAATGAGCGCAACTCATAGATGGAATATTAAATCTGGCGCGGTACGTTCGGGAAAATCCTTTGTAGATACTGTTTATATCGTCCCAAAAAGAATCCGAGATAGAGCTGGACTCCCCGGCTTAAATGTAATCATGGGAGTCTCTAAGGAATCTATCGAGAGAAACGTGCTCCAACCGATGAGAGAGATCTATACCAGTGATCTAATCGGGAACATTAACAACCGGAATGTGGCAAGGGTGTGCGGAGAGGATGTTTATTGTCTCGGTGCAGAAAAGGTCAGTCAAGTCGCAAAGATACAGGGAGCGTCTATCAAGTATTGTTACGGGGATGAGATTGCAAAATGGAACAAAGAAGTCTTCCAGATGCTTAAATCCCGTCTCGATAAGACATACTCCTGCTTCGATGGGGCTTGCAACCCGGAACACCCTACGCATTGGCTCAAAGAGTTCATTGACAATGTAGAGCTGGACATCTATCTCCAAAAGTACACCATATTCGATAATCCATTTCTGGATCCAGAATTTGTTAAGCAGCTCTGCAAGGAATACGAAGGCACCATCTACTATGACCGCCTTATTCTCGGGCTATGGAAGAGGGCTGATGGCTCAATCTACAAGCGGTTTGCGGACGACCCAGAAGCGTTCAAATGCGAAATCGCGGATGAGTTCTCTCCAGACTCAGAGTATAAGCAGTTCCGGAAGGAAGATATCACATCAATCGAGATTGGATTAGACTTTGGTGGCAATCAGTCTGGTCACTCGTTCGTTGCCAGAGGATATACGGACAATTACAGAGATGTGATTGCTTTAAAATCCAGAAGAGTCATGGCAAAGGATGAGGAAGAGGATATCGACAGCAATCGACTGAATAAGCTGTTCTGCGAGTTCGTACAAGAAGTGATAGATGATTACTCTGTGTGCGTGAAGAGTGGAGACTATGTGCAATATTGCAACGTAGAATCCGTATTCTGGGACAATGCAGAAACCGTCCTTGGTAATTCTATCCGCAATGCCGTGGAAAAGGAATTTCCGTGGATAGCTGTCAAGCCAGCAAAGAAAAGACCAATCAACGACAGGATCAGATGCACCGTCAAGCTCATGGGGGCTGGGCGGTTTTTTATTACGAGCGATTGCGAAAGTTTGCAAACGGCTCTTTCTGATGCAGTGTGGGACAAAGAAGTAAAGGACAAAGACGAACGCTTGGACGATGGCAGCACTGACATTGACAGCTTGGATGCGTTTGAGTACACGATCGAACGCGACATGAAATACCTAATCGAAGAGGTGGAAAATGTTTGATGGGATTAAAAGACTTTGGAAAGGAATCATGAGGATGTTTGGGTATACAACATTAAAACAGATTATCGGCAAGGATATCGCACTATCCAACGACATGATAGATGCAATCAACAGATGGAGACAGATGTTAAATGGTGATGTAGATTGGATCTCTGACAGCATTGTTTCCCTCGGGATTGAAGATGGAATCTGCCGAGAGTTTGCAGACTGTGCACTTGTGGAAATGGAAACCAATGTAAGTAATGAACGTCTGGACAAGATCTATCAGAAGAATATCACGAGTCTGAATGAAAACTTGCAAGAAGGCCTTGCTCTGGGGTCATTTGTTTTGAAACCACTGGGAGAATCGGCTGCTGAATTTGTTTCTGCCGACAAGATCATACCGATCAGCTTTGGGGATGATGGAAAGCCAAATGATATCGCATTTCTTGCCGTAAAAAAGGTTGGTGACGCTGATTATTTCACGAGGCTTGAACGGCACTATTTCATTGGCGGGAATCTGACCATAGAAAACAAGTGTTTCCATTCTCAGACAGCGAATGATATCGGTCTTCCATGCAGCCTAGAAGCTGTGGAAGAATGGGAGAATATCCTACCTGGACCGATTACATACCCAGGAATGAACCGTATGGACTTTGGGTATTACCGTAATCCAATCAAAAACAAGGTGGATGGTTCTGCCTGCGGCGTATCGGTATATGAGTCGGCCTCTGAACTGATTCGGAAAGCGGATACACAGGGTTCTAGGCTTGACTGGGAATATGAGTCTGGAGAGCGTGCTATCCATGTGGATAATAGAGCACTTAAGCAAGATAAGGCAACCGGGAAGTTTGGACTTCCGAAACTCAAAAACAAACTGTACCGGGGAATGAATCTGGATGCTGGAAAGGATCAGGAACTCCTGAAAGAATACTCCCCAGAAATGAGGGACGAAGCCTTTAAGCGTGGGTTGGAAGAGTACAAGCGAGAAATTGAATTCTCTGTCGGTCTAGCTTATGGAGACTTGTCGGATGCGCAGGAAGTGGCAAAGACAGCCACAGAGATTAAAGCGTCGAAGAACCGGAAATATAACAGAGTGACTGCAATCCAGAACAATCTATACGATTGCTTAGAGGACTTTGCCGCAGGGCTTGCATTCTACAACAGTATGCTTAATTCGGGATATGAGTTCTCATGTAAATTTAACGATTCTATACTGACCGATGAGGAAACAGAGCGTCAGCAGGATAGACAGGACGTGGGCATGGGGGTTATGTCACACTTGGAATACCGCATGAAATGGTACAACGAGGATGAAGCCACAGCGAAAAAGATGCTGCCGGAACAGAATCAAGTCATGGAGTAGGTGATCTAATTGAGAGAGGACTACAAGAAACAACTATCCGGCCAGATTGAAAAGCATTTTCTGGACTTGGAGCATATGATTCTTGAGGACATTGTTCGCAGAATCAAAAAAGCCGGAAAAATTACAAGCACGGCAGACTGGCAGATTAACCGGTTGCAGATCATCGGGTACTCTTCTGAGGACATCGAAAAGATGATAAAGGAAACCCTGAATCTGTCTTACCCGGAAGTGTTTGAACTATACGACAAGGTTATTGATTGGGAATATGTTCGCAATAAAGACATATACGAACAGGTCAATGCAGAATATATCCCTTACGAGGATAATAAGGAGTTGCAACAGCTTGCAGATGGATTTATCCAGCAGAGCAATGATGATCTGCGGAACGTCACAAAGTCCATGGGATTTTATGTGGATTACGGCGGCGGTAGGATCGTTATGACTCCATTGTCCGACATCTACCAAGGATAACTTGATAAGGCTATCACGGGAGTGGTTTACGGTGCATTTGACTACAATACCATGATTCGCAAGGTGGTTACTCAACTCACAAACAGCGGACTCAGAAGCATTGACTACGCTTCCGGGTGGCATAGCAGGGTAGATGTGGCGGCAAGGAGAGCGGTTATGACGGGTGTGTCACAGCTTACCGGGAAAATATCAGAAATGAACGCCGATAAGCTTGAGACAGAGCATTACGAAGTCGCGTGGCACGCCGGAGCGAGACCATCACACGCTGTCTGGCAAGGGAAGGTGTGGAGCAAAAAAGAACTTGTCACGGTATGCGGTCTTGGAACAGTCACCGGACTGCTTGGGGCAAACTGTTACCATGAGTATTACCCTTTTGTAAAGGGCGTGTCAGAGCGGAATTGGTCTGATTCTTGGCTCGCAGAGCAGAACCGAAAGGAAAGTATACCTAAAACATTTAACGGCAAGGAATACACCTTATACGAAGCCAAACAGCAACAGAGGAAAATGGAAACAGCAATGAGAGCACAGAGAGAAAAAGCTGTGCTGTTAAAACAGGGTGGTGCTGATCCAGACGATGTGATGCTTGCGAAAGCAAAATATCAAGGACAGCTTGGAGAATACACCAGATTTTGCAAGAAAATGGGGCTACATCAAGAACGTGAGCGAACCTATTACGATATGCTCGGAAGAGTGGCACCCGTACCAAAACGATTTAGGAGGTAGAAAATGAGCAAAGTAAAAGTAATCAGACAACCAACAGCGGAAGAAACATTGATTTTTGAATTTGAGACAGCGTCCTCTGAATTTATGGTCAAGAATTTTACAGACGGTGACATCTACGCATCACTCGAAAACGGAGCGACAAAAGAACAAAGCGTATTGATTCCGGCTCAGACCGCACAGGTGTTACAGTACGGTACCTACGGCGGCGGAAAGAGCAACCTCGTCCAAATCATCCCCACAGCAACCAGTGAAAAAGGAGTGGAAGTACAATGCTTAAAATGGTAGACGGAACAGGAATCATAGGAGTGGATATGATCTGCCCTTTAGGAGTCTCCACTCCACAGCCACCGAATTATGACAGGGTAGAGCTAGAGGGGGCAGGGATGCTGGTACTGCCGAACAGCTTGGATGCGCCGCTTGAGAGGTTGGAGCTTGGTGGGAAGACGGAACAGGTGCAGACGAGTGGAGCGCAGTTGCTTAACAAAGATAATTTTTTCGTCAATCCACCAACTACTTTTGACAAACTAAAATATTATCCGCTCAATATTGGAGATAAAGAATGTACATTGAGTACGACTTGCCCTGCGAGCGGCAATACATCGAATCTATTTTTGTTGGCAGGAAACATAGACAAAGGAGCTTCGTCATCAGTTAATGGTGTTAGTTTTGGAATATCGAGAACTGTAAAAATTCAAGATGGATATGTAACGATAGCGCTGAGGACAATCGGCGATAACCCCAATAATCCATTGGATTATGACATAATGCTCAACTATGGCTCTGAAGCAAAACCTTACGAACCCTACACGGGCGGTAAACCATCCCCAAGCCCAGAATATCAACAGGAAATTAAAAACTCTGGGAAGTGGAATGAGGAAACGCAGAAGTTTGAAGTGGACGTGAAAATTACCAACGCCGAACAGAATTGGAGCAAAGAACAAACCCTCACCATCACATCCGACAGACCAATCACCAAGTGGGACAGACTGGTAGAACAGGGTGGGCAGATTGGGTGGCTGTATGGGAGCGTGATAGCAAAAATTGATGAAACCGCTGACATTTCTTTGTATGAGCCCAACGGATTCTATATTCACGTCAAAAATATTGACAAGAGAGAAAAAACTGGATATTGCGACAAGTTGTATACAAAGAAAATGTCGAACGGGGAACCATTTGTCTTATTCGGGCTTGCCAATAATAATTTTCTTTATACGCTTAACACTCAAGAGTTTTACGGGAAAACAGCTTCTGAAATTAAAGCAAAATTGAAAGAATACCCACTCAATATTATCGGAAAATCAGAAACCACCGAATTCATCCCCCTCCCACAATCCGAGCAGAACGCTATCCGAGCCGTAACAACATACTACCCTACCACAGTCATCACAGCGGATGGCGGGGAACTTGACCCAGATATTAAAGCAACATACCGAAAGGAGATATGATATGAACTACGCAAAAATCATGGAAAACGGAACTGTGAGAATCAGCTCCATCAAGAAAGAGGGCTACAAACCACTCAAGGAAGAGAAACCAGAGGGATTTAGTAACCTTGTCTTTGTCGGATACACAGAGACAGAAGAGAATGTAATCAAAGAATACGAAGCAGTGGATGACGGATTGAGCGCCTATGGGAAATTGCAGAAC
>ENA-UOJP01002876-UOJP01002876.1-human-gut-metagenome-genome-assembly--contig:-C102-NODE-2876-length-11406-cov-4.499075_pt1 | contig 11406 bp, 7 predicted proteins | sample MGYA00242353_ERZ723900 | MGnify/ENA metagenome assembly ERZ723900
ATATATACGCAGCGAGCGCCTGGAGATTAATCCGCTTTATGATATGGGATTCTACCGGGTAGGATGTTTGGGATGTCCTATGGCTGGGAAGAATCGTTGGACAGAGTTCCGATTATTCCCAACTTATGAGCGGGCGTATATTCGGGCATTCGGAAAGATGCTGGAGGCGATTCACGCAGGCGGTGGAAAAACAAAGTGGAAGACCGCGCGGGAGGTGTTTTCGTGGTGGATGGAGGATCAGAATGTAGAAGGGCAGATGAGTTTGTCTGATATAACAGAGTGGATAGTGGTAAATGAGGAGAAAATATAGTGGAATACTATTATGCAAAGCCAATTAATTGAATGTTCTGGGAAAATCTGTGAATAATCTTCCAGTGGCAGTTCCACTGGTAGATTTCGAACTGGTCAACCTTGACTTTGAGGACTGAACAGTGGCAGGAGTTGTGACAAGAATACGCTTCTGCCGAGTACATAGGCGTTTCTAAGAACAAAGCCCTCATACATGGAATAGAGAGTTTCATTGTTGACAGTGTTGCTTTTGAAATAAAACTTAATACCGTAGAAACAGACAAACTATTGGTTGCTATTGTCTCCTTTTTAGAATATAATATATGCATATTAAACATTTGGCGTTATGCAGATAAGGAGTTCTTAATGAGAAATTATGATTACCGATTTTTAGAAACCACATCAATTCCAAGTGATGTAGTTTCTTTTTTGGTACAGATACATGAGTATAAAGGCAAGCAATCTTCTTTTTACTCTCAGCAGCCGGATATTTTGTATAAACTTGTTGAGGTCGCAAAAATTCAGAGTACCGGCGCATCGAATCGCATTGAAGGTATTCACACAACTGATCAGCGACTACAGGAACTAAAAAACGAGCATGTCGCACCTGTAAATAGGGATGAGGAAGAAATTCTCGGATACCGGCTTGTATTGGACACGATTCATGAAAGTCACGATTATATTTCAGTAAAACCAAATGTGCTTCTGCAATTGCATCGAGATTTATATAAGTTTTCACCATATGGCTTTGGCGGCAATTATAAAAGTACTGATAATATTATTCAAGAGATTGATGCAACGGGTCAGAAACATATCCGTTTTCAGCCGGTCCCTGCTTATGAGACGTCTCCCTCGATTGAGGCTATGTGCCTGGCTTATCATGAAGCAATTAATATGCAAAAAGCAGAACCTCTACTGATTGACTTTAATTTCATATTAGATTTCCTGTGTATCCACCCATTCAATGATGGAAACGGAAGGATGAGTCGTCTATTAACGCTTTTGCTTCTCTATCAGCATGGCTATGTTGTTGGAAAATATATCAGTATAGAATCACTAATCGAAAAAACGAAAGATGCTTATTATCAAGCCCTAAAACAAAGTTCGATGCAGTGGCATGATGGTGCGAATGATATTTGGCCTTTTGTACGGTATATGTTAGGAGTGCTCTTGGCAGCATACCGGGAGTTTGAAGCACGAGTTATGATAATTGCAGATACAAAAATGACCAAGGAAGAACGCATACGAAAATTTGTAACAGATACCATCGGCTTATTTACAAAAGCAGATATTATTAATTCCTGTCCAGATATCTCTCCAACGACAGTGGAAAAAGTTTTAGGAGAAATGCGACGGGAAAATTCAATAAAGACAGTCGGCTCAGGCCGTGGGACGAAATGGTGTAAAACCGATCAATTATAAATTTATAAATACAAGATTCGGAGGAAAAATAAGTGGCTGAAAATACAACTGCTAATGGCGGGTTTGAAAAGAAGATATGGGACGCGGCCTGCATTTTACGAGGCAATATTGATGCATCTGAATATAAACAGGTTGTTTTGGGATTAATTTTCCTGAAATACATTTCTGATCGCTTTGATGAAAAGTATAATGCTTTGGTTGCAGAGGGTGACGGCTTCGAGGAAGATAAGGATGAGTATACCAGCGAAAATATCTTCTTTGTGCCGGCAGATGCACGATGGAGTAACCTTTCGTCACAGGCCCATACCGAAGAAATCGGGACTGCCATTGACACTGCGATGCGGGCAATTGAAAGGGAGAACAAGCGGTTAAAGGGTATACTACCGAAAAACTTTGCGCGTCCGGAGCTGGATAAACGGCGGCTGGGCGATGTGGTGGATTTATTTACCAACTTAAAAATGACAGATGATGGCTCCAATAAGGATGTGCTGGGGACTGTGTATCAATATTGCCTTAAAAAGTTCGCGGAGCAGGAAGGAAAGCTGGCCGGGGAATTCTTTACGCCGGAATGCGTGGTTAAGACATTGGTTGAAGTTCTGGAGCCATTCAATGGCCGTGTGTATGATCCCTGTTGCGGCAGCGGCGGTATGTTTGTTCAAAGCGCAAAGTTTGTGGAGAACCACAGCGGTAACATCAACGATCTGTCTATCTATGGCCAGGATTCTAACCCGACAACATGGAAGCTGGCCATGATGAATCTTGCAATTCGTGGTATTGAGGCCGATCTTGGAGAGTATAACGCGGACACATTCTTTAAAGATTGCCACCCTACCCTACGGGCAAATTATATTATGGCAAATCCGCCCTTTAACCTATCTGATTGGGGAGCAGACCGCCTCAAGGACGATGCTCGTTGGGCATACGGCGTTCCTCCAGCGGGGAATGCCAACTTTGCTTGGATGCAGCATATGATTCATCATCTGTCGGATGCAGGCGGAAAGATGGGTCTAGTGCTGGCCAATGGTTCCCTTTCTTCTCAAAGCGGCGGTGAGGGAGAAATCCGGAAGAATATTATTGAAGCTGATTTGGTGGACTGCATTATTGCCATGCCGCCCCAATTATTTATGACAACACAGATTCCTGTTTGTCTTTGGTTTTTAAGCAAGGGTAAAAAGCAGAAGGGAAAAACGCTGTTTATTGATGCCCGCAATTTAGGCACCATGATTAGCCGCAAACAGCGGGAATTGACGGATGAGGATATTGCCACAATCTCTAAGACACATGATGCGTTTGAGGCTGGAACATTGGTTGAAGAAAAAGGTTTTTGTGCTGTTGCGGATTTGACTGACATTAAAAAGCAAGATTATATTCTTACACCTGGTCGTTACGTTGGAATTGCAGAGCAAGAGGACGATGGTGATGTGTTTGAGGAAAAGATGGAGCGACTGACAGCGGAGTTGTCCGGCCTGTTTGCCCAAAGCCACGAGTTGGAAAAGATCATTAAGGAGAAACTGGGGGCGATTGGATATGAAATTTAATCATGAGTTAAATATCCCATTTAGTGCTCCTTTGCAAGAAGATAGTGAGTCAGAGACAAAAGGGTGTAGGCATACTAATCCTGATATTTGTGGTTCAAATAGCCTAGAAGGTATATGCGCATTTGTAAGAAAAGATTGTATATGCAAAAAACCTTCTTCTGCATGGAAAAAGCAATTCAAAAAACTACGAGGAAAGCAAATAAAAATATGGAAACTAAAAAATTAAGTGAGCTTTGTCTCTCAATTACAGATTGCCCACATTCAACACCTAAGTGGACAACTACAGGGAAGCTAGTCATACGGAATCAAAATATTAAAAATGGGAAGCTAGATCTGTCTAACCCATCATATACAGATGAACAAAACTATAATCTAAGATGCAAGCGAGCAAAACCAATTGCAGGTGATCTTATTATTACACGTGAGGCACCTATGGGTGAGGTGTGTATTGTTCCAGAGAATCTTGAATGTTGCTTGGGACAGAGAATGGTGCTATTAAAAGTTAATGAAGATTTATGTAGTAATTTATTTTTACTTTACTCCCTAATGTCAAGACCTGTTCAACATCAGATACGGTGGAGTGAAGGAACAGGCACCACAGTTAGTAATTTGCGTATTCCACATTTAGAAAACTTGGATATACCTTATATTCCTCTTTCACAACAATATGTTATAGCCGATGCCCTATCAAGCCTTGATAATAAAGTTGAATTAAATAACCGTATCAACAAAAATCTCGAAGCGCAAGCACAAGCAATTTTTAACGAATGGTTTTTTAGAAAAGATACACAGAATAATTGGGGGGTCCTAGGCGATATTGCAGATATAAATCCGTCAAGAAAGCTTTCGAAAGGGACTGTTGCAAGATACATAGAAATGTCCAACCTGGCTTCAACAACTGCGTTCCCATTGGGGTGGGAAGAAAAACCGTATAGCGGAGGCGTAAAATTTCAGAATGGAGATACTCTATTAGCGCGTATAACTCCTTGTTTAGAAAATGGAAAAGGAGCTTATATCAATTTCTTGCAGGAAGGTGAGATAGCTTTTGGTTCCACAGAGTATATTGTAATTACTGGTAAAAAAGGTTATTGCAATGAATTCTTTTATTTTCTAATTCGTTATTTGGATTTTCAGCTATATGCTGCAAAAAGTATGACAGGTTCTAGTGGAAGGCAACGAGTATCAGCGGATTCTATTGCTAGTTATAAAATGCCCATCCCTTCTTTGGAATTATGTGAAAAGTTTCATGAGATTGCTGAACAAGTTATGACTTCCAATTGCAATCGTTCACTTGAAAATAGAACTTTATCCAAACTCCGCGATACCTTACTCCCCAAACTAATGAGCGGAGAAATCCAAATCCCGCAGGAGGTGTAAATCATGCCGTTTGCCGAAGCAAACTATGAAAATGCAGTCATTGAACTATTCCAAAATATGGGCTATACCCATCTCTATGGCCCCGATGTAACAAGGGACTACCACTGCCCTTTATTTCTGGATGAGCTAAAAGCGAGCCTTTCCCGGCTCAACCCCACCCTCCCGCAGGATGCCCTTGCAGAAGCTCTATATAAGCTGCAAAATCTTGAGGGAAATTCCCTTGTGCAAAAAAATGCAGCATTTACATCCTTCCTACAAAATGGAATACCAGTCAAGTATTTCGTAAAAGGAGAGGAACAGAGCAATATTTGTTACCTCCTCGACTACCAAAATCTAAGCCGCAATAGCTTTTATGTCATCAATCAATGGTCGTTTGAAGAAAATAGTATCAAACGGCCAGATATAATTCTGTTTGTAAATGGCCTGCCACTGGTTCTGGTGGAGCTGAAGTCTCCCTCACGCGAAGAAACAGATGCTTCTGAAGCTTACTTACAGATACGCAATTATATGCATGAAATCCCCTCCATCTTCCACTATAACATGATCTGTGTGATGAGTGACCAGCTTATCAGCAAGGCAGGAACCATCACCAGCGGAGAAAACCGCTATATGGAGTGGAAAACGAAGGATGGCAGCTATGAAAACACCCGCTATGCACAGTTTGACACATTCTTTGAGGGCTTGTTTGACAAAGCGCGTTTTATAGATATCCTAAAAAATTTTATCTGTTTTTCTAATGACGGAACAGATCAAATTAAAATACTGGCAGGCTATCATCAATACTTCGCGGTGAAAAAGGCCGTGGAAAGCACCCTCTCCGCCGTTGATACAGACGGCAAGGGCGGTGTGTTTTGGCATACTCAAGGTAGCGGAAAAAGCCTTTCTATGGTGTTCTACGCTCATTTGTTGCAGGCACAAATAAACAGCCCTACGCTTGTTGTGCTCACTGACCGCAACGATCTGGATGACCAGCTCTACAGCCAGTTTTCTAAATGTAAAGATTTCCTGCGCCAGACTCCGGTACAGGCAACCTGCCGCAAAATTACCGAGCATAGCACGGCAAAAGATATTGGCCTTATGGATTATCTCGCTGGCAGGAAGGCAAATGGAATCATTTTTACTACTATGCAAAAGTTTGAGGAATCCGATGAGCCACTATCTGAGCGTCGCAATATTATTGTCATGGCGGACGAAGCTCATCGTGGGCAGTATGGCCTTAAGGAAAAAATCACAGAAAAAGGCGAAATTAAAATCGGCACTGCTCGTAAAATAAGAAACAGTCTGCCAGGGGCTACTTATATCGGCTTTACGGGAACGCCGATTGCTTCAAAGGATCGCAGCACGCGAGAGGTATTTGGCAATTACATTGATGTGTACGATATGACGCAGGCTGTAGAGGATGGGGCTACTCGCCCAGTGTACTATGAAAGCCGTGTTATCAAGCTGAAGCTGGATGAAAAGGTACTGCGTCAGTTGGATGATAAGTACGAAGAATTCGCACAACTCACCGATGATTTCACGATTGAACAAAGCAAAAAAGACCTTGCAAGAATGGATGCAGTGCTTGGCGCGGAACAGACCATTCATTCTCTGGCTGTCGATATCATCGAGCATTACGAAAATTATCGTGAAAACCTGTTAACCGGCAAAGCGATGATTGTCGCCTATTCCCGTGAAATTGCTATGCAAATCTATCAGGAAATATTAAAATTGCGTCCTACATGGAATGAAAAAGTACGGGTAGTCATTACTGAGACAAATAAAGACCCAGAAGATTGGCGACCTATAATCGGCAACAAAAAATACAAAGAGGAACTGGCGAGGAAGTTTAAAGACAACAGCGATCCGATGAAAATTGCAATTGTTGTAGATATGTGGCTGACTGGATTTGATGTCCCCAGCCTTGCTACCATGTATGTTTATAAGCCAATGGCCGGACACAATTTGATGCAGGCGATTGCCCGTGTCAATCGTGTATTCCAAGATAAAGAAGGCGGTTTGGTGGTGGATTACGTCGGCATAGCTTCTGCCTTGAAGCAGGCGATGAACGACTATACAAACCGCGATAAATCAAACTATGGCGATACCGACATTAAAAACCTGGCTTTCCCAAAGTTTCTGGAAAAACTATCTGTGTGTAAACAGCTTTTTCATGGCTTCGATTACTCTGCCTTTGTCAGCGGAACTGATTTGCAGCGTGCAACCCAATTAACGGATGCCGTCAACTTTATGATAGCCCCAGACAAAACAGAAACGCAAAAGGTGTTTATTAAAGAGGCATTGCTTTTAAGGCAATCCCTTTCCTTGTGCGCCAGTTTAACATCATCGGAACAAAGACTGGAAGCGGCCTTTTTTGAAGCTGTTCGAACAATGGTTGTAAGGCTATCTCAAGGTGACGGTCATGCGCTCTCACTGAAAGAAATGAATTGCACTATCAATCATCTGCTGCAGCAAAGTGTAAAGAGTGAAGGTGTTATTAATCTGTTTGCCGACATCAAAGAAGAATTTTCACTGTTTGATCCAAAATTTCTTGAAGAAATCGGCGCAATGAAGCAAAAGAATCTGGCCATTGAAATATTGAAAAAACTTCTGAGCGAGCAGGTGCGACTTTACAGCAAAACGAACCTTGTAAAGTCGGAAAAATTCTCTGAAAAGCTTCAACGCCTTATGAACGCATATATCAACGGCATGATTAGCAACGAGGAAGTCATTGAAGAATTAAAGAAATTAGCTGAAGAAATGGCACGGGCAAATGCTCAGGGGAACTCCCTTGGTTTGTCTGATGAAGAGTTGGCATTTTATGATGCGCTCACCAAGCCTCAGGTAGTAAAGGATTTTTATGGCAACGACGAACTTATCCAAATGACACGGGAGCTGACGGAAGAACTACGGAAAAGTCGGACCATTGACTGGCAGAAGAAAGAAAGCGCCCGCGCCGGAATGCGTAAAATGGTGAAGCGTCTCTTAAAACGCTATAAATATCCGCCAGAGGGTGTAGAGGATGCAATGGACACCATTATTAGACAGTGTGAGCAATGGGTTGATAATGGAGAATAAATTCCAAGGAGTACATAGAGATGGATGCAAAAAAGGGCAATATTTTTGAAATACTCAATGGGTACAGGCAATTTATCATTCCGGTCTACCAGAGAACCTATAGCTGGGAAATATCTCACTGTGAGAAGCTCTGGAAAGACATTGTTAATATGCAAAAGGGAAAACGTAACAGCCACTTTGTAGGCTCCATCGTCAATGTAGCGGAACAGGTGATGCCTACAGGCGTGCAGAAATTCATGATTATTGATGGGCAACAGCGTATGACCACCTTAACCTTATTGCTGATTGCTTTACGAAATTATGCTATAGAACATTCCGAAGATACAACGATTAATGCGCCAATGATTACTGATATGTGTTTGAAAAATACCTACCAGCAGGGCGATGACCGTTATAAATTGCTTTTGACACAGTCTGACCGGCAAACGCTGCTCCAACTGATCGAAGGTATTCAAACCGATGAAACATCATCAAGGCGTTTGGTTAACAATTGCAATTATTTTGCGGAAAAGATTAAAGGGCAGGAAATCTTGCCGAAAGACATCTATGAAGCAATCGGAAAACTACAGATCGTTAATATCACATTGGATCGGGCGGTGGATGATCCGCAGCTTATCTTTGAAAGCTTAAATTCGACTGGGATGGATTTATCACAGTCAGACTTAATCCGCAATTATATACTAATGGGGCTTGAACCGGATGAACAGGCACATATTTATGAAACCATTTGGTATCCGATGGAAAAGCTATTTGGATATGAAAAACAAAGCGATTCTATGGACAAGTTTTTCCGTGATTATCTAACGTATAAGAATGGACGAATCCCGAACCTAAATAAGATTTATGATGAATTTAAAGCTTACCATGTAAACTGTGGCTTTTCAAGCATAGCGGAGTTTTGTAAGGATATCTTTGATAATGCTGTATGCTATACAAATATGGCGTTTGCTAAATCTGGTCAGGCCTGTTTGGATAAAGTTTTCAATGAAATAAAAGGATTGCAGATGGAAGTTGTATATCCTTTCTTGCTTAAGGTATACGCTGATTATAATCAAACTGTTATATCGCTAAATTCATTTTCTGAAATTGGCAAACTGTGTGTCAGCTATATCTTGCGGCGAGCCATTTGTGGTATTCCTACAAATTCATTGAATAAGACCTTCGCAACATTGAAAAATGTCATCAAAGCTGAAGATTACGTAAATTCCTTCAAGGCTGCACTAATTTTGATGGAATCGTATAAAGCATTTCCAACAGACACTGAGTTTTCTGCTGCTATGTCCATAAAGGATATTTATAATATGCGTTTACGCAATTATATCTTGGGAAAAATTGAAAGCTTCCAAAACAAATCGCCAATTATCGTGTCCAATTATACGATTGAACACATTATGCCCCAAAATCCCAAACTTTCAAGCGAATGGAAAGATGATTTAGGAGAAAATTGGCAAGAGGTTCAGAAGAAGTATCTCCATACACTTGGTAATTTAACATTAACAGCTTATAACGCAGAGATGAGTGATCGCCCTTTTATTGAAAAGCTAAATATGGAAGGCGGTTTCAAAGAAAGCGGTTTGAGAATTAATAGTTTTCTCATTGAAAAAGAAACATGGAATGAACAATTAATTCAAGAGCGTGCAGCTTTATTAATTGAACTATGCAAACAAATATGGCCGTATCCTGAATTACCAGAAGCTGTTCTGACTCAATATAGACCTGAGTCAAAAGTTTCAAAAATTTACACGCTTAATGATTATGATTTTTTGAATCCTTTTACAGAGATGTTATATGAGCAGCTGGATAAGAGAATCATCAATATATCGCCAGATGTAAAACGGGAATTTAAAAAATTATATATTGCCTATAAGGTGGATACCAATTTTGTAGATATCGTAATTCAAAAATCACGGCTTCGCTTGTCTATTAATATGAAGTTTAGCGAAGTATATGATCCTAAAGGATTGTGCAAAGATGTAGCTGAAGTTGGTAGATGGGGAAATGGCGATGTGGAATTATTCTTTGAAAGCCTCGCTCAAATTGATGATGTTATGGCTATTATAGAACAGTCTTATAACAAGCAATGTTAATTGATAGCATAGCGTTTATTGTTAAAATTAGAATATTAAGCGGAGCAAAGTGAGGTATAAAGATGTTATATTGTTTCAACTTGGGGAGAATTATGCTTTCCCTCCATCATATTATACACTCAACAAACACGGAAACGGTCTGCCTTCTGTCAAGAAAAGCCCAATAAATCAAAGGTTTCTGCGATTTCAGAAGAAAAATTGATGTGTATTTTTATTTCTGCAGAGTGATGATGTAAGCAGAGGTTTACCGTGGGGATTGGCTTTTAGGTACGAGTAATATACATTTTGACGAAAGGATACTTTTTCGTAAAAGTAACAATACAAATATGAAAATCAAACGGAGGAGAAGTACATGAAGCACGAGAGCGATATTGAGAAAATGATTGATGTGATAGACACAGAATTAAGTTTTGAGTCTGTTTATAAAAAAGAGTATATGCCTAAGGAATATGAGGATGAAATAAAATCTGCAAATGTATTGCTGATACCTAATGAAAACTTTAGAGGTAAACAAGGATTATTTTTCCCTGAGTGTACGGATGAACTTTTGGATTTTATGAAAGAACAAGAACATGAAAATGTAAAAGTTGATATTTGTATTTCGGATGAAGATTTTAAAAAGTTAGAACTACATGCAGATATTGTGTACATTGCCACAATGATTGTTCAATGGGCTGTTTTACCGATTACAACAAGCATAATAGCTGCTTACCTATATGACAAGTTAAAAAAATCAAATAAATCATCAAAAGAAACTAATACAGATGTAAATGTAATTATTGAAAAGAATGGAAAGAGTAAAATGGTTCACTATCAAGGAAGTATCGAGAATTTTGAAAAAACGATGAAAACAATAGATGAAACTATTTTTAAGTAGAGGTACATATGCAACTATATGAAATAAAAAAGTATTTGCAAAAGCAGCATTTAGATTTTAATAATAGTGTTGAAAATGATTTGGTGAAGTTAAAACAAAAAGCGGTATGTGATTCGAATGAATTGTTGGCAAATGAGATTTGGTGTTTGCAAGAAATCTATAAAATTCAAAAAACATATGTTTCCATGTATAACCAATTGAAAGCAGGGAAATATTTCGATGGTTGGTTATTATTAGATGGGATAGATATTAGCTTTTGCTTTTTAAGACAGAATTTTGAGTATAATAATAACTTATATAATTTGCAGTTTATTGAAAGCATTATTAAGCAGTATGAAAAAACTTTTCCTCAATATTTATATACAAGTAGGGAATCACTAATCAAAAGCGAAAAATGTTCCATTTGTGGAAAAAAGATTTCTCTGAGAGGTGGATGTAATCATAAACCCGGAAATCTGTATATGGGAGAGCTTTGTTTACGGGAAGTGACAGACTTTGAGTTTTTGGGAACAGCAATTGTTAGTAAGCCTTTTGATAGATATGCAGTTATTCATATAGATGGACAAGAATATGATTATTCTGTTTTAGAGGAATTGATGAAAGCCCTTGCTTCTCCATACATACCATGGTTTGTGGAAGAATTGACAAAGAAACGGCCAGAATTTCAACATGTGGGAAGAAATGATAAATGTCCTTGTGGTTCGGGAAAAAAGTATAAATTTTGTTGTATGGGAACTGATAAGGAATATATGCCACATAA
>ENA-UOJP01002881-UOJP01002881.1-human-gut-metagenome-genome-assembly--contig:-C102-NODE-2881-length-11380-cov-6.016247_pt1 | contig 11380 bp, 10 predicted proteins | sample MGYA00242353_ERZ723900 | MGnify/ENA metagenome assembly ERZ723900
CGGCCGATCCCGGTGGCCCGATCCCAACTGGCGAAGCGGGAGCTGCATCGTTACTAGTTAAATAATGTCCATGACATCTTTTACGGACTGTACTCCAATCAGCCGGATCCCTTCCGTTTTCGGCAGCTTGTCCAGGCATACCTTGGGAAGGACACAGGTTCCAAACCCCAGCTTCTTCGCCTCGGACACACGGATGGCCGCCTGGCTCACAGCCCTTACTTCACCGCTTAACCCCACTTCCCCGAAGGCGATCATATGCTCTTCGATAGGCCGGTTCTTAAAGCTGGAAATTACCGCCATGACAATGCCCAAATCTATGGCTGGTTCCTGTACTTTCATTCCTCCGGCAATATTTACATAGGCGTCGCAGCCCGATATCTGCAGCCCCAGACGCTTCTCCAGGACCGCCATTAAAAGATTTACCCTGTTAAAATCGGTTCCTGCCGCCTGTCTTCTCGGAAACCCGAAATTGCTCTGACAGACCAGCGCCTGGATCTCCACCAGTATCGGCCTTGTCCCTTCCATGGAGCAGGAAACCACGGAGCCGCTGGCCCCTTCCGGTTTCCCGTTAAGCATGAACTCAGAGGGATTTTTCACCTCACAAAGGCCTTCCTGGCGCATCTCGAAGACCCCAATTTCGTTGGTCGAGCCAAACCGGTTTTTCACTCCCCGCAGAATACGGTAGGAGGCATGTCTGTCCCCTTCAAAATACAAAACCGTGTCCACCATATGTTCCAATACCCTGGGGCCGGCAACCGTACCCTCCTTGGTAACATGTCCCACAATAAATATGGATATCCCATAGCCCTTCGCCAGCTTCAGAAAAACTCCTGTGGATTCCCTCACCTGGGAAACGCTGCCCGGAGCCGCGGAAACCTCCTCCTGGTACATAGTCTGTATGGAGTCAATAATTACGATCTCCGGCTTTTCCCGGGTAATCGCCCCTTCGATTTCCCCCAGATTGGTTTCGCATAAGAGCTGCAGGGTATCGCGGAACTCTCCGATACGCTGGGCCCTCATTTTGATCTGCTGCAGGGATTCCTCCCCGGAAATATAGAGAACCTTTTTCCCCGATTCCGCAAGAAGCCTGCACATCTGCAGCAGAAGGGTGGATTTACCGATACCCGGATCTCCTCCCACAAGCACCAGAGAACCGGGCACCACTCCGCCACCCAGCACCCGATCCAGTTCTCCGATTCCCGTAAGAATGCGCTCTTCCTTGTCCATGGAAATTTCCGACAGGATGGAAGGGCGCTTCCCCTGGGAGGAAAGTCCCTGGGAGCGTTCCGCGGCTCCGCCTTTTCCGGAAGACTTTCTGACCGGTTCCTCCACAAAGCTGTTCCATGTATGGCAGCCGGGACACTGACCCATCCACTTCGCTGATTCATAACCGCATTCCTGACAATAGAATATGGTTCCTGATTTTGCTTTTGCCATTTCTCAAAAAGGGGTGCGGCTGATACCGCACCCCTGTCCTCCTGTACTTTTTCCGTTTAGCAGTGCCTATTTATGGATGTCTACCTTCACTTCTCCCGCTCCTGCAAGTTCCACTGAAAGACTCAGCTTTCCTCCCAGATTTGTGCACATTCTTCCGGCATCCTCTTCGTTAATCCGTACGTCATATTCCGTATCATCCTGAAGTCCGATGGTCAGCTGGGCATCCTCCTGTCCCTCTACCACAAAGCTTACGCCGTCCTCACTCTCCAAAAAGTTCAGCACGCTGGTTCCCGGTACGGATTCATAAACGAACATCCCGTTTTTCTCCAGCTTCGTCATCGTCTGATAGGTTTTCACCTTATACAGATCTCCTTCGTGGGAAAAGTCCTCCAGCTTCGCTTTCTCCGCAAGGGTGTGGTTTCCAAAACTGATGCTGCCGTCTGCCTCTGCACGGATTAACTCTTCTACTACTGCCATTTCTTTTGTCCTCCTTAAATATGGTTCGTCCTTTTGCTTTATCCTCCGTCACCGACGGTATTCCTCTATTTTTTTACCTGGAACGTAATTTTTCCTTCCTTGCAGCCTACGGTTACATTATCTCCCGGCTGAATGCGTCTTGCAAGGATTTCTTCTGCCAAAGCGTCCTCAATCATATTCTGAATCGCTCTCTTCAAAGGGCGGGCCCCCATTTTTAAGTCAGAATGCTTCTCCACAATAAAATTCTTTGCGGCAGGCGTAATGGTCAGATGAATATTCAGCTGCTTGCTGCACCGATCCGTTAAATCTCTGGACAGGAGCGTGATGATCTGTTTCATGTTTTCCTTGGTCAAAGGATGGAACACCATGATTTCATCAATCCGGTTTATGAATTCCGGCTTGAACAGGCGCTTAACCTCTTCCATAACGCCGGCCTTCATTTTTTCATAGTCCTTCTTTTCATCCGTATGGGCGGAAAAGCCGAGATTCTTGGGATCTATGATGCGCTGTGCACCGGCATTGGAGGTCATGATAAGCACCGTATTTTTGAAGCTCACCTTCCTGCCCTTGGAATCCGTTATATGGCCGTCGTCCAACACCTGCAGCAGGATATTGAACACATCCGGATGAGCCTTCTCCACTTCGTCAAACAATACGACAGAATAAGGATTCCTGCGCACTTTCTCGGAAAGCTGGCCGCCGTCGTCAAAGCCCACATACCCCGGAGGGGATCCAATCAGCTTGGAAACAGAACCAAACATCGCCTCCGCAAGAGCCTTGCTCAGCTCAGTCTTCCCGACACCTGTAGGCCCCAGAAAGAGGAAAGAGCCGATAGGCCGCCTGGGATCCTGAAGGCCGACCCTGCCCCTGCGCATGGCCCGGGCTACGGCGCTCACAGCCTCTTCCTGGCCGATAACCCTCTTATGCAGGATTCCTTCCAGCTTCAGAAGGCGCTCACTTTCTTTTTCCTCCAGCTTGCTCACGGGAATTTTGGTCCACATCGCAACCACGCCTGCGATGTCATTTTCCGTAACCACTTCCTTTTGGGCTGCGTTCTTCTTTTCCAGCCGCATCTTCCTCTGGTTCAGCTTCTTAAGCAGTGCATCCTGTTCCCGCTTCCACTCACCAGCCTGGGCAAAAGCTTCTATCCGGATAGCTCCTTCTATCTTCAGATCCAGTTCCTTCACCTGTTCATTCAGCTTCCGGATATCCTCCGGCGGCTCCATATGCTGCAGCCGCACGGCAGACGCCGCTTCATCAATCAAATCAATGGCTTTATCCGGCAGCCTCCGGTCATTTATATAACGGCTTGACAGCCTTACAGCAGCTTCTATTGCTTCCGGAAGGATTTTTACCTTATGGTGCTCTTCGTATCTGGGCGTCACGCCCTCAAGAATACGGACAGCCTCTTCTTCCGTAGGCTCCTCTACATTCACCGGCTGAAACCTGCGTTCCAGTGCGGCGTCCTTTTCGATATATTTCCGGTACTCGGTGATGGTGGTGGCCCCGATCAGCTGTATTTCCCCTCTTGCCAGAGAAGGCTTCAGGATATTGGAGGCATCAATCGCGCCTTCCGCACCGCCCGCACCGATGAGCGTATGAAGCTCATCCAGAAACAGAAGGATATTGCCGTCATCGGTCACTTCCCGGATCACTTTTTTAATGCGCTCTTCAAATTCACCGCGGTACTTGCTTCCGGCTATCATTCCGGATAAATCCAGCATCAGAACCCTTTTATTCTTTACCGTGTCGGGAACCTCGCCCGCTACGATTCTGGCAGCCAGCCCTTCCACAATGGCGGTCTTTCCGACTCCGGGCTCCCCAACCAGACAAGGGTTATTCTTCGTCCTCCGGCTTAATATCTGGATGACACGGCTGATTTCCTCTTCCCTGCCAATAACCGGATCCAGCTTGCCGTCCCTGGCCAGTGCCGTCATATCGCGACTGTACTGCTCCAGAGTGGGCGCTCCCCCTTTTTTCTTCTGCTTTTTCATCAGATCCTCTTTATACAGCCCGGGCTCCTGTCCCATAGCCGCCAGAGTATCCATATACAGCTTCTGGGGCTGCAGGCCGCAGGTATTCAGCAATCTGACGGCCACATTCTCCCCTTCCTTTAAAAGGGAAAGAAGGATGTGCTCCGTTCCGGTAAGTGCGCTGCGGAATCTTGCTGCCTGTCTGTGGCTTTCCTCAAGAATAGTCATAGCCCGGGGGGAATAACCATCCCGTTCTTTAACCGGTGTTTCTGATACCGGCGCGATCAAATCTTCAATCATTTCACGGATTTCCAATTCATTGGCACCATTCTCTATCAACACTCTGGCTGCCACACCGGTGCCCTCCTCCAGGAGCCCCAAAAGAATATGCTCAGTTCCCACATAATTCTGTTTCAGCTTCCTGGCGGCCTTCTCAGCCAGTATAAGGGCCGTTCTGGCCTTATCCGTATACTGTGACTGCATTATTCCAGTCCTCCATATTCTTCATAAATTTCGTCAATTAAAGCATGCACTTCTTCCCGGGAAATATTCTTGCAGCTCGCCTTCGCCAGCAGGACCCTGAGTTCATCCCGGACATCCAGCATAGCCTGCTTCTTTCCCTCGTCAACAGCGATTACCGCGCCTTTTCTTCTGTCTACCTTCACATAGCCTTCCTGTTTCAGCACGGTATATGCCTTATTCACCGTATGCATATTAATACCAATGGTGTCGGCAAGCTGTCTCACACTGGGAAGTACATCCCCCTCATGAAAACGGTTGGTAGCGATTCCCAGAATGATCTGGTTCCTCAGCTGAATATACAATGCCTCATCACTGCTGAAATCAATCTCTATATACATATCCAATACGCATCGCTCTTCTTTCTGTGTTTCTTTTGTTATATTTATAGTATAACAGTGAGCACATCCTGTCAACCGTTTTCATCGGACGCCGGCGCATGCCGTTCTTCTCTGTTCCAGTCTATTCCATATAAAGATTATGGGAAAAAGCCGCTGCAGTCCATCCCAGCGGCTTTATCTTTTATCTGCGGCTGTTATCAGTCAGCCAGGTTTTTCTTATTTCAAATCCAGAAATTCAAAATCCAGATCGTCATCCTCATCTACATCAAGGAAATCACGGGGCTTATAATTCTGGGATTTCCTGCTTTTTCCTGAGGAACGGGAGCTTTTTCTGGGCGGCTCATCATAGGACTCTTCCCTGGAATACATATCATCCTCATCCTCGTCTTCGTCCATATCCTCGTCGTCTTCGTCCTCATCATCCTCTTCGTAATATCTGCTTCTGCGGGCCGGTTTCTTTTTATTTCTGCTTCCTCTGCCGCCCCTGCTTCTTCTAGGGACATAGTCGTCGTCATCCTCGTCGTCGTCCATATCCTCATCGTCTTCGTCCTCATCATCCATGTCTTCATCATCTTCTTCATCGTCATCGTCGCCATATTCGTCATAGCCGTCCTCATATGCCGCTTTCAGCTTGAAGATCATGACGGTTACCACAATGACCAGGAGACCGATAATAACGGCAAGAATAATAATGATAAGCCGGAGGCTGTCCGTCTGTTTTTCCATGGTATCGATATTATTTTCATTCGTCTGGGCCGCACCGAGAAGATCAGAAATTTTATACCTGGTGCCTTTCACATTGTCGTTCAAGTACCAGTCATTATTTCCTGTCCCGTCGTCTGCATAGCTCACATCATAATCATTGGTGGAAGGAGCGGTGTCCGAAGGAACTTCGGAGGGTGTTTCCTCAGGCGTTTCGGCCGGAGCCTCAGGCTGGGCGGTCTCCGTTACCTCCAGAGTATCTTCACGGACGTAACCATTAATCGCTTTTCCATCCTTTTCCCCTGTGATCTGATACCAGACTTTACCGTCACTTCCTGTAGTCTCCCCGGTAACGTCCATGACATCACCTGAAGAAAGACTTCCTACCACGCTGGAGCTGGTTGAGGCTTCAGAACGGACACGCGCACTGGCAGCAATAATCTTGATTTTAGATGCCGTGGATCCGTTAATGCCTTCCTCAGAGTTTTCGTTGATGATGTTGTTTACTTCCTCATCATCTATATCCACTTCCGCTCCGTCAGCTCCCCCTGCATCTCCATTTCCCTCATTACTGCTGCTGCCCTGACTTCCCTGGCTCCCCAGCGTATTCGCCGCATAGCCTGTCAGAGCGGTCTGCCCCGGTAGAGCAGCGCAGAAAATAATCGCTGCCATAACAGCCGTTATCCGAAGCAAAAATCCTGTACTTATATTTTTTATCCTGTTCATGTTCCTGACCCCTTTACCTTTTGTGGTTTACGCCTCATCTATAGCTTTACCGATATCCGTACGCATATACTTATTGGCAAAGTCTACCCAGCCGGCCGCTTTATAGGCATTGGCCCTGGCCGCTTTCAGATCGTCTCCCGTAGCGGTAATTCCAAGCACCCTGCCGCCGTTCGTCACGATATTTCCCTGACTGTCGAATTTGGTTCCGGCATGGAAGCAATAATACCCGTCGGCATCTTTGAATTTTTCAAGTCCGCTGATTTTCAGGCCTTTTCCATACTTCACAGGATACCCCCGGGAAGCGAGTACCACACATACCGCAGCATTATCTTCAAACTGCAGATCTATTTTATCCAGCGTGCCGTCTATGCATGCTTCCATCACATCCACAATGTCATTTTTCATGCGGGGAAGCACCACCTGTGCCTCCGGATCCCCAAATCTGGCATTATATTCCAGCACCTTGGGACCCTTCTGCGTCAGCATCAGGCCGAAGAAAATAATTCCCTTGAATTCCCTTCCTTCTTTTGCCATGGCATCCACTGTCGGCTGATAAATATATTGTTTACAGAAATCATCCACTTCTTCCGTATAAAAAGGGGATGGGGAAAAAGTTCCCATTCCGCCGGTATTCAATCCCTTGTCTCCGTCACAGGCACGCTTGTGATCCTGGGCGGAGGTCATAATCCGGATGGTTTTTCCGTCCACAAACGAAAGCACGGACACTTCCCTTCCGGTCATAAATTCTTCCACCACCATACGGTTTCCGGCAGCGCCGAACTGTTTGTCCAGCATAATGCTTTTTACACCCTCAAGCGCCTCTTCCTTCGTATTACAGATGAGGACGCCTTTGCCTAAAGCCAGGCCGTCCGCTTTGAGGACAACAGGATAATCCGCTGTTTCCAGATAAGCCTCCGCCTTTTTGGCATCATCAAATGTTTCATAGGCTGCCGTGGGAATGTTATATTTTTTCATTAAATCCTTGGAAAAAGCCTTGCTGCCTTCCAGAATGGCAGCATTCTTCCGGGGGCCGAATACGCGCAGCCCCGCCTCCTCCAGCACATCCACAAGTCCTGCCGCCAGAGGATCGTCCGGTCCCACAATGACCAGATCCACTTCTTTTTCTTTGGCAAAAGAAGCAATTTTATCAAACTCATCCACTCCAATGGGCACACATTCCGCCACCTCGGCAATCCCTGCGTTCCCCGGAGCACAATATATTTTATCTGCTTTCGGGCTTTCAGCCACGGCCACAGCAATCGCATGCTCACGGCCGCCTCCGCCTACAATCAGAATTTTCATTTGTATCTCACCTTTCCGTCTGTTACGCTTACTTTCCCGTTGGCAATCAAATCAATAGCCCTGGGAAGGATCTGCCACTCCGCTTCTTCCATCACACGCAGCTGAAGGCTTTCCGGCGTATCATCCTCCTGCACCTCCACGCTTTTCTGCAGAAGAATCGGTCCTGTGTCCGTCCCCTCGTCCACAAAATGCACGGTGGCTCCTGTCACCTTAACACCCCGGGCCAGCGCCGCTTCATGGACCTTAAGCCCATAAAACCCTACGCCGCAGAAGGAAGGGATTAAGGAAGGATGGATATTGATGATACGGTTCCTGTAATTTTCTATCATGGCAGCCGGTATGGTCACCAGAAAACCGGCCAGCACAATCAGATCCGGACTATAGGAGTCCACCTTATCAAGAAATGCCTGATTAAACGCCGCCCTGTCCGGAAAATCCCTGGGTGAAAGGCAGGCGGCATCAATACCGCCCTGCCTGGCCCTGGTTAACGCGTAAGCGTTTTTATTATTGCTGATGACTCCCACTATCTCCGTATTGGTTATTCTGCCGTCTCTGATAGCATCCATAACAGCCTGCAGATTGGTTCCTCCGCCGGATACACAAACCAGAATTCTCAGCATAATTCAACTCCCTTTTCCCCGGCCTTCACTTCACCGATGATATAAGGAATTTCCCCTGCTTCACGAATGGCCGCCACAGCGCTTTCCGCCTGTGCGGGATCCACCGCCAGAATCATACCGATTCCCATATTATATGTATTATACATCATCTGCTCATCAATATTACCCTTGCTGGCAAGAAGCCTGAAAATGGCAGGGACTTCATAGCTGTCCTTCTTTACGAAAGCACGCACGCCTTCAGGAAGCATACGGGGAATATTTTCATAAAATCCGCCGCCGGTGATATGGCTGCAGGCCTTAATGGCAACTCCTGCATCCTTTACTGCCTTCAATGCTTTCACATAGATTTTGGTAGGGGCGATCAACGCCTCTCCCAACGTTTTCCCCAGCTCCTCATAATAGGCATCCAGGGATTCCTTAGTCATTTCAAAAACTTTCCTTACCAGTGAAAAACCATTGCTGTGAACTCCGGAACTTGCCATTCCGATAAGCACATCTCCCGGCTTCAGATTTTCTCCGGTAATCAGCTTCTTCTCATCAACGATGCCCACAGCGAAACCGGCCAGATCATATTCATCTTCCGGATAAAAGCCGGGCATTTCCGCAGTCTCGCCGCCAATCAGGGCAGCGCCCGCCTGCTTACAGCCATCTGCCACACCTTTTACGATAGTGGCAATTTTCTCAGGATAGTTCTTTCCGCATGCAATGTAGTCCAGGAAAAACAGCGGCTCCCCGCCTGCGCAGGCAATATCATTCACACACATAGCCACACAGTCGATTCCCACCGTATCATGCTTATCAAGCAGAAACGCAAGCTTCAGCTTCGTTCCCACGCCGTCCGTTCCGGAAACCAGAGTAGGCTTTTCCATCCCCTGGAAGCTTTCCAGGGAAAAAGCCCCTGAAAATCCGCCAAGACCGCCCAGCACCTCAGGGCGCATGGTTTCCTTCACATATTTTTTCATAAGTTCTACCGATTTATACCCTGCTTCAATATCTACACCAGCGTTCTTATAATCCATCATGTCCTCCGTTTATACGAGGCCCGTCAGGTATCGCCATCCGGGTTCCCGCATTGTTTTATCTGCTTATTTGCTGTAATTCTTATAGCCCACTTCCTGAAGATGCGCGTCCTTCTTCTGAACGCTTTCCTTAAGGCCCTGGGAATAATTTTTCAATTTCTCAAGAAGCACGGCATCCGATGTGGCAAGAATCTTTGCCGCAAGAAGACCCGCATTCGCGCCTCCGTTAATCGCCACCGTAGCCACCGGAATCCCGCTGGGCATCTGAACGATGGAATAAAGAGAATCCCTTCCGCCGAGAGAAGTCGTATGCATAGGAATACCAATAACCGGCATAGGGAAAATTGCAGCACACATACCCGGAAGATGCGCAGCCATGCCCGCACCCGCAATAATTACCTTGAACCCTTTTTCTTCAGCGCTCTTTGCATATTCAAAAAACACATCCGGTTCCCTGTGTGCGGAAATAATCTTCATCTCATAAGAAATCCCCAGCTCCTCCAGAATATCAGCCGCCTTTGCCATTACAGGCATATCCGAATCACTTCCCATTACAATACCAACCTGTGCCATTGGTTCTCCTCCTTCATCCTCTTGGACCTGACCCCGATCCCCTGCCGAAGGCTCCATACGCCCGTCCACTCGGCAAAAGACCCACAAAATCAAGCCGGTAATATTTCAACCTACAGTGTACTAAACTTTTTCCCGATATGCAACATCAACCATCCCGAATTAATAAAAAATTCAACTTTTACTCCCAAAGGGATATTTTTTTTGGAGGGAATGGATTATAATGTTGTTACCAACGAGCAGCAACCTCGTGAAGATGAAAACCAGAATGGGAAACAACCGGCACGCCCCACCGCCGGCTGCTTCCCAGGCTGATTTTCCTCTGCACGAGGCTTGGGGCGACTGCCCCAAGCCCGGAAGCCCCCGGGCTTCCGGGTCTGCGTACTACCGCCATAAATCCCCTATGCCCTTACGCCCTAAACTCACCACCAACCCAATCCACCAACCCCAGGGAGATGACCAACATCATGTGCGAAATACAATACGACATCACCTACAACGACCTCAACCCTACGTTCCTTTTCACCTGCCAGCTGTCCCGAAAGGAACCCGAACTCCCCCATAGCCACGACTTCATAGAAATCGCCCTGATACTCTCCGGGGAGGGCCACTTTATGCTGGACGGAAAATGGTATCCCGTCAAAAAAGGCGATGTACTCCTCATCAACCCGGGCATCCAGCACCACTGCACCTACATAAATCCGGATGCCCCCCTGGAAGAATCCTACGTAGCCTTTACCGACATCCACATACGGGACATGGAACGCAACCAGATCCTCTTCCCCGGCCACGAATGCCTCATCCGCCCCGGTGAAAAGACCTTTGTCACCCTATCCCGCCTCTGCTCCCTCATCAAAACAGAGAGCACCAGCTGCCAGCCCGGGCGCTACTTCATGCTCAAAGCCTACGTCACCCAGATGATCCTCCTCCTCTACCGCGAGCAGGTCGCTGCACCCGTAAGCATTGAGGACGGCTACGAATTTGAATCCACTAATAAAAAATACGTCGTGGAACAAATCATCGACTACCTGGATTGCCACTACAACGAAAAAATATCCCTTGACCAGATAGCCCGCAACATGTACCTGAGCCCCTTTTACATATCCAAAATATTTAAAAGCGAAACCGGTGACACCCCTATCAACCACCTCATAAAGGTGAGAATGGAAAAAGCAAAGCTTCTGCTGGACAAACAAAAGGATGCCAGCATTCAGGACATTGCCTTGTGCGTGGGGTATGACGACGCATACCACTTCAGCAAACTGTTCAAAAAGCATTTCGGGGAGTCTCCCTCTAAATATAGGAAGAAACAGATTTAAACAGCAGACCTCAGGCCAGGATTCTCACAAGACCTGGCCTTATAACATTTACACTCTTCCCAATAGCTGATATAATAAAAAGGCACCGGCCGCCGGGACTATGTGTAAGCTCCTGCCTGCCATATTACAGTTGTATCAATCAGTATTTCTTTTCGTATAATATTTCAATCTTTCTGTCCGAATCGGACAATTATTCAATCCAAGTTTTCAGAAAACAATTCTATGAATCAAAACATAAAAGAACCTTAGAATATAATCGTTTTAAAATGTAAGATGCGGTTGTCCGGTGTCGGATTTTCAGTTATAATTATATGAAAGACAGGATTTTGCACATGGCTTACGGAACAGGAGGCTGTGTGAAAAAACGCACGAAAA
>ENA-UOJP01002886-UOJP01002886.1-human-gut-metagenome-genome-assembly--contig:-C102-NODE-2886-length-11325-cov-4.657409_pt1 | contig 11325 bp, 6 predicted proteins | sample MGYA00242353_ERZ723900 | MGnify/ENA metagenome assembly ERZ723900
GTTTAAATAAGTAAGATAACGGAAGGTAGTATTATGATAAAAGAAAATAAGAAATAATTAAACCGTATTCAGGTTGTGCTGGATGCAGGAGTGATCATTGTAGCATATGTGCTGTCCTGGTATATCCGTTTTCGGAGCGGATTATTTGACCTGGATCCATGGTATCTGTCGCTGAGAGAGTATATGAAGGTACTGTTCTTTCTGGTGCCGTCCTATTTGATCCTGTATTACGCATTTCAGCTCTATACGCCGAAGCGGGTACAGGGAAGAAGGCTGGAAGCCTGGCATGTAGTACAGGCGAATGTGATCGGCCTGATGGGTGTGACCATGGTATTTTTCCTTGCAAAGCTTTCAGACAGATATTCCAGATGGGTAGTATTTATTTTCTGCTTTGTCAATATTACCATGGAAGTATTCGCCAGAAATATGGTGAGGATGGTTTTGCGCAAGGCGAGAAAGAACGGATATAATCAGAAACATATGATTCTGGTTGGCTACAGCCGCGCGGCAGAGCAGTATATTGACCGGATTCTTGCAAACCCGGAGTGGGGATATGCCGTGCGGGGAATTCTGGATGACCACCAGCCGAGAGGAATGGAGTATAAAGGGGTCAAGGTGATCGGGAGTATCGACAATCTGCTGGTCATTCTTCCGCAGAATCAGATCGATGAGATTGCGATCACACTGGGACTGGATGAGTATCACAAGCTGGAATATATTGTAAATATGTGTGAAAAATCAGGTGTGCATACAAAGTTTATTCCGGATTATAACAATATCATTCCGACAAAACCATATACAGAAGATATTCAGGGACTTCCTGTGATCAATATCCGTCATGTACCGCTTAATAATGCTTTGAATAAGTTTGTGAAGCGGGCAGTGGACATTTTTGGTGCGATCGTTGCGATCATTCTTTTTTCACCTGTGATGCTGGTTGTATCTGTGCTGATCAAGCTGACTGCACCGGGACCGCTGATTTTTAAACAGGAGCGAATCGGGCTGCAGAACAAGCCGTTCTACATGTATAAGTTCCGTTCCATGATCGTACAGAAAGAGAGCGAAGAGAAGAAGGGCTGGACGACAAAAGATGATCCGAGAGTGACTCCGGTAGGAAAATTTATCCGGAAGACCAGCATTGATGAGCTTCCACAGCTATTCAATGTGCTCAAAGGAGATATGAGCCTGGTTGGTCCGAGACCAGAGAGACCATTATTTGTAGAAAAGTTTAAGGAAGAGATCCCAAGATATATGATCAAGCATCAGGTGCGTCCGGGACTGACCGGATGGGCACAGGTGAATGGCTATCGTGGAGATACTTCAATCCGGAAGCGGATTGAGTGTGACCTGTATTATATTGAAAACTGGACGTTGGGACTGGATTTTAAGATTATCCTACTGACGTTCCTGAAAGGCTTTATCAACAAAAACGCATACTAAAACGGAGGCGGATCTATGTTTCGCAGAAGAGAGCGAATATCGCTGCAGCAGAGAAAACGATTGAATAGAAAAAGACAAAGGCGGGGAATCCTGTTTTTGGTTCTGGAATTTCTGATACTTGCAGTTCTTGTTTTGGCGGCATTTATGATGTACAAGCTGGATCATCTCAACCATAATACACTGGATGAGAGCAGCCTGGAACTACATGAGACACCGAAGGGATACACGAATGTGGCATTGTTCGGGTTGGATTCCAGAGACGGAGAGCTAAGTGGCGGCGTGAGAAGTGACAGTATTATGATTGTCAGCATCAACAATAAGACCGGAGATGTAAAGATCATTTCCGTATATCGGGATACGCTGCTAAAGCAGCAGGATGGTTCTTATGAGAAAGCAAATGCGGCGTATTCCTTTGGAGGTCCGCAGGAGGCAGTGGCAATGCTCAACCGGAACCTGGATCTGGATATTACAAAATATGCTTCTGTAAATTTCAATTCGCTTGCAGATATCATAGATATCCTGGGTGGGGTGGAAGTAGAGCTGACCAGTGAGGAAATATTCTGGCTGAATGGATATACGGCAGAAACCTCACAGGTGGTAGGACGGCAGACACATACACTGGATGAGAATTCTCCGGGAGTTCACAATCTGGATGGAATACAGGCAGTTTCCTATACCAGGATTCGTTATACAGCCGGAGATGACTTTAAGCGTGCAGAGCGTCAGAGAATTATATTGCAGAAGATGATTCAGAAGCTGAAGACAGCAGGACCGGTAAAATGGAATAAGATTCTGGATCAGGTACTGCCGGAAATATCAACGAATATGACGACACCGGATATCATGAAACTGGGACTGAATATATTCCGATATAAAATTGGAGAGACAAAAGGCTTTCCGTTTGATATTACGACCAGTGAAAATGTCATTGGACTGGAAGGTTCTTATGCGGTTGCGATCGGACATGCGGATAATGTAAGACAGCTCCATGAGCAGCTTTTTGGAGAGACTGGATATCAGCCTTCGGACGAAGTACAGCAGATCAGTCAGGATGTGGCTTATCTGACGGGTGTTTATCCGGAAAATTATGCACAGTAGCGAAAGAGGAAAAAAATGTTACGAAAAATGATCGCAGACAGAAAAATCGAATATAGTTCTTATACTTTAGTTTATGCGGCAGCGGTATTGGCTGCAAAGGCACATCTGGATTATGTGACTGCAGTACTTCTGATGGCAGAGGCAATGTTTTTGTTTATATGGAATTTTAGAAAGACAAAAAATCTTGTGGATATGCGGGGGCTTTTTACGCTGGCATGGGTAGGCGGAGAAGGTATCGCATGCCTGAAGCTCAGCAGGCTGCAGAGTGACTGGAGCAATGTGACATGGCTGACCTTTTTTCTGATCTATGTGTGTTTCAATCTGGGATATGATCTCTGGATCGGCCGTTTTTCGAAAGAACAGGGGCAGGAAGTAAAAAGAGATGAGATCTCGGCAAAGCGGATTCTGATCTGCATCTTCGGACTGATGGCAGTTTCCATTGCATGTTTTACGTTGGAGGCAGTGGTGGTAGGTTATATTCCATTGTTCAATTCAGCGCCTCATGCATATTCTTATTTTCATATTTCAGGAGTGCACTATTTTACAATCAGCTGCATTTTGATTCCGGCGCTGACTGTATTGTATACCAAGGTTACAGAAAAAATTTCGGGCAGGACATGGATCCTTTTAATTGCAGGAAACCTGACGGCAGTGGCGATTCCAATTTTATGTGTCTCCAGATTTCAGCTGTTGTTTGCGGTTGGCTTTGCGGCAGTGATGTACTTGATGTTGTATAAAAAAATCACATGGAAGATGATCGTCACAGGGGTATTGATCATGATTCCCGTGTATGTGCTTCTGACAGTTGCAAGAAGGCATAATGTAACTTATTTAAATGGAATTTTTGAGATGAAAAATTCCAAAATGCCAATTTTTATTACACAGCCGTATATTTATGTAGCCAATAATTTTGAAAATTTTAACTGTATGGTAGAGCAGTTGACAGCGCACACATGGGGACTGCAGATGCTGTTTCCGTTTTTTGCACTGACGGGGTTGAAATTTGTATTTCCGCAGCTGGTGACAATTCCGGATTTTGTCACAAAAACAGAGCTTACGACGTTAACGATGTTTTATGATGCCTACTATGATTTTGGAATCATCGGAACCTCTTTGTTTGCGTTTATAATCGGTTTGACTGCAGCAGCAGTTTCAATTCTGGTGCGTCAGAAGAAAAATCCGATGACGTATATGTTTTATGGACAGATTGCGATTTATCTGGGGCTTGCCTTTTTTACGACCTGGTTCAGTAATCCGACGACCTGGTTCTGGCTGGCACTGACTTTGATGATGTACTGGTTTGTCGGATATCGCAGGAAAGGAATAGGATCACATGGAAGAAAATAGAACAGTGGATGTGCTGATCCCTACGTATAAGCCGGATCAGAGATGCGTACAGCTGGTAAAACGTCTGTTAAACCAGAGTGTTCAGGTCAATCGGATCTATTTGATCGATACAGAGAGCGGGATCTTTCCAAAAGAGTTGTATACGATTTCTGACAGAGTCAAGATCCACCGGATTCTGCCGGAAGAGTTTGATCACGGTGGTACGAGAAATCTGGGAGCTGAGATGTCAGATGCGGAGATTCTTGTCTACATGACCCAGGATGCTATGCCGGCGGATCAATTTCTGATCGAGCGTCTGCTTTACGGATTTTCGTATGAAAACGTAGCAGCAGTTTATGCAAGACAGCTGCCGGCAGCGGATTGTCAGTTTATTGAGCGCTATACAAGAGAATTTAATTATCCGAAAACCAGCAGATTGAAATCCAAAGAAGATCTTTCCAAACTTGGAATCAAAACCTATTTCTGCTCTAATGTCTGTGCAGCATACCAAAAGGATGTATATGAAAGGCTTGGAGGATTTGTACGAAAAACGATTTTCAATGAAGACATGATCCTGGCAGGCAGAATGGTTCAGGAGGGGTGGAAGATTTATTATGCGGCAGATGCAAAAGTGATCCATTCTCACAATTATAACTGCAGACAGCAGTTTCACCGGAATTTTGACCTGGCGGTCTCACAGGCAGATCATCCGGAGATTTTTGAAGGAGTACCTTCTGAAGGAGAAGGGATGCGTATGGTGAAGGATACAGCAAAATATCTGCTGAAGTCGGGCAGACCATGGCTTCTGGTATCTCTTGTATGCAAGAGCGGGTGGAAGTACATAGGATATAAACTGGGGAAAAATTATAAGAAACTGCCCCGGTGGCTGATTTTGAAATGTACGATGAATCCACGATACTGGAGAGAAACTTGAAATTCACAGTTTTTTCATTGATGTTTGAAGGAAAATATTGTATGATGTTAAAGTGCATATTTTAGGCAATCTATGATGTATGCCATGAGAAAGGATAGAATTATGGGAGATACAAGAAGGCGTTCGAGAGCAGAAATGTCCGGAGCGAACAGAAGAAGTTCTCAGAGGTCGGGGCAGCCGCGCCGCCGTCCGGAGCAAAGAAACCAGATGGGAGACGACAGGGACAAAACGCAGAGGCAGCAATCCGCCCAGAGAAAACGACCGTCCGGCAGCACTTCTGCAAATGGGAGGCGGTCTGTGAATGGAAGACCTTCACAGAAGGGGCGTTCGAGAAAGAGGGCAAAGAGAGGATTTGCATCTTGGTCTCCAGGGAAAAAAGCAGTGGCGATTCTGATGGGAGTTCTGATCCTGCTGATTACAGCAACCGTTGCAGTGGTTGCGGCAAAATGGGGAAAAATTGGCGGTGTTGCATTAAATCCGGATAAGCTTGCGATTTCGGAGGAAGCGGAGATCAGCGGTACCGGTTACCTGACTGTTGCTCTGTTTGGCCTGGATACGCGTGCGACAGATGAAGAGATGGGGTCCCGAAGTGATACGATCATGGTGGCGTCTCTGAACCGTGAGACAAAGGAAATCAAGTTGGTTTCTGTTTACAGAGATACGCTTCTGCAGCTTTCAGATGGAACTTACAATAAAGCGAATGCAGCCTATGCTTACGGCGGTGAAGAAGAAGCAGTTGCTATGCTCAATAAGAATCTGGATTTGAATATTGAGCATTATGTGTCAGTGGATTTTTCTGTTTTAGTTCATGTGATCGATGCTCTTGGCGGGATTGATATTAATGTAGAAGAAGCGGAAAATGGCATAGACATCATTCCGTATCTGAACAACTATGTTGTAGAAGTTATTAAAAATACAGGAGTGGATTCAGCTCCGTTTACACAGTTAGGACAGCAGCATTTGAATGGAGTACAGGCAACGGCTTATGCCCGTCTCAGATACGGCGGCGGTGACGATTATAAGCGGACAGAGAGACAGCGGGAAGTACTGGAGCAGATCGCGATAAAAGCGCAGAAAGCAAAACTTTCCACGATCAACAAGATCATTGATAAAGTGTTTGACAACGTGAAGACGAATTTTACACTGACGGAGACGATTGCTTATGCAAAAGACGTGAAGTCTTATAAATTTGGAGAGACGCAGGGATTTCCGTATGAAAGTACAACGCCGGATCTTGATGTTGGAAGTTCTGTTGTAGCGACAGATCTGGCATCCGATGTGACGAAGCTGCACCAGTTCTTATTTGGAGAGAACGATTATACACCGTCTTCTACGGTACAAAGTATCAGTGAGGATATTGCCAACTCCACGTATGATACAGGAGTATCTTACGATACAGAATATAATGAGTATGGATATTCGCAGGATTATTCCGGATATGACAGCAGCTATACGGATAACAGTTACGGAACTGGCGGATATCAGGACAGCAGCTACGGAGATGGCAGCTCTGGCAATGGATATACAGAAGATACCGGCGGTGATTATGGACCTCCGTCAGATGGCGGCGGTACAGACAGTGGAAGCGGCGACAGTAATTCCCAGATACCGGATACCGGTACCGGCGATAGTGGTGATATCGGTGGAGGGAGCTTGGAATAAGGGGAAAACAGTTTTTATTTATACGAAGAAAAGTCGAGAGACAGAAAAGAGGAGATGTACATGAAGTCGTTGAAAAAGATAGGGGTTCTTTTGTTTGCAGTGTGCTTTCTGATGCTGTATCCTTCAGTGTGTGTACATGCGGCAGAAGGAACGCTTCAGTTTTCCGATCCTACAGCAAAAGTAGGAGAGGATGTTACAGTCAAAGCTAAGATCAGTACTGGTGGAGAAGCAATCGGGGATGGTTTTGTCACAGTAACATATGACAAGGCAGCACTGGAGTTTGTCAGTGGAACCAATGCAACCGGTGGGGACGGAACAGTGAAGCTGGAAGCTACCGGGGATGGAACTGTTTCAGAGCTGGAGTATACCATGGTCTTTAAGGCGCTGCAAGAAGGAGCAACAAAGCTGGAGGTGTCAGATTATACCTCTTATCTGTATTCTGATGAAACCTTAAATCTTACAACAGGTGATTCCACAGTTACTGTGGAGGCAGGGGATGGAACATCGTCAGAGAGCTTGGCAGGGACCACTGCGGTGGCGACAGGAACTGGAAGTGTAGAGATCGACGGAGTCACATACACAATTTACAATGATTTTTCCGACGCGCTTGTTCCAGACGGATGCAGCAGAACGACGATGGAGTATAACGGAGAAACTGTAAACGCGATTTTGCAGGAAACCTCCGGAAAGTGTTTTGTGTATCTGGTTGAGGGAGACAAAGACCCGGTGATGGCACTTTACAATGAAAAAGAGAACTCATTTGCGATTACAGAGATGGTGTCGATCACAGATTCCAGTTATATCTTTTTGTTGGGAACAAATGATGGAAAAGGACTGCCGTCTCAGTTTAAGAAAACAAAACTGACAGTCGGCACACTGACTTTCCCGGTATGGCAGAATTCAGAGAGTGAGGACTTTTATCTGATGTATGCGATGAACGAATCAGGAGAGGAATCGTTCTACCAGTATGATACAAAGGATGAAACGTACCAGAGATATCCGGTCACAGATGTAAAAGAAAAGAGTACAAGTTCTTCGACAACACTGATAGATAAAGTAAAAAACTTTCTTCAGGATCAGGTGCTGATCGTTGTAGCAGCAGCCTGGGCGGTTATTTTAATTTTGATCATCATTATTATTGTAGTCGGCGTGAAATTACGCAGAAGAAATGAAGAACTTGATGAATTCTACGATGAGCATGAATCCATCGGGAATTCAAAAGGAAGTCGTGCAGTTGTTGAGAAAAAATCTCGTAAACAGTTCAAAGGATATCAGGACGAAGATCCTGATGAATACGAAGAGTACGAAGATGATGACGAATATGGGGAAGATGATTACGACGCATATGAGGACGATTCGGATGAATATGAGGATGATTTTGAAGAGTACGACGATGACGAGTATGAAGACGATGATTATGACGACGAATACGATGAGTATGAGGACTATGATGATGACGAAGAGGATGATGTTCCGGAGTATCAGCCAAAACGAAGATCGTCTGCTCGTGAAGAAAAAGACAGCTATGATGTAGATTTTATAGATTTATAAGAAATTGGGGCAAACAACAGGGAGAGTCTGTGGTATGCCCCGATTTTATTTATAAATAGTCACTTTAAGGAGAGTATAAGGAGGAGAAAGATATGTGTGGAATTGTAGGATATGTAGGAGAAAAGCAGGCAGCGCCGATTTTGCTGGATGGATTATCAAAGCTGGAATACAGAGGATATGACTCAGCCGGAATTGCAGTCTATGACGGAACAGAGATTCAGACAGAAAAATCAAAAGGTCGTTTAAAGGTGCTCAGTGAACTGACACATGACGGACAGACAATGCCGGGAACAATCGGGATCGGTCATACCAGATGGGCAACACATGGTGAACCGTCAGATGTAAATGCACATCCACATTATAACAAAAATAAAAATATTGTTGTTGTGCACAATGGAATTATTGAAAACTATTTGAAACTCAAACAGAAGCTGGAGAAAAAAGGGTATGAGTTTGTGTCGGAGACAGATACCGAAGTACTGGCACATCTTCTGGATTACTATTATCAGGGAAACCCTCTGCAGGCGATTACAAAGGTAATGCATCGAGTAGAAGGGTCCTATGCACTTGGGATCATGTTCCAGGATCATCCGGATGAACTTTATGCAGTGCGAAAAGACAGTCCGCTGATCGTGGGAGAGACAGAAAACGGATGTGTGATCGCATCCGATGTTCCGGCAGTATTGAAATATACAAGAGATGTATATTTTATTGAAAATGAAGAGATTGTACGTATGGAAAAAGATTCGATGCAGTTTTTCAATGTAGATGAAGAAGAAATCGAGAAAACTCCTGAGCATATTGAGTGGGATGCCAATGCAGCAGAAAAAGGCGGATATGAGCATTTTATGCTGAAAGAGATGTATGAGCAGCCAAAAGCAATCCTGGATACGTTTTCACCGCGCATCAAAGGAAATGATATCGTGATCGAAGAGCTTGGGATGTCTGATGAGGAAATCAAGGCAATCCGCAAAATCATGATCGTGGCCTGTGGATCTGCATATCATGCGGGAGTTACTGCAAAATATGTGATGGAAGGAATGGCTCGGATTCCGGTGGAAACAGATCTGGCTTCTGAGTTCAGATACCGTGATCCGATCATGGAGGACGGAACATTGGTTGTGATCATCAGCCAGTCAGGAGAGACTGCAGATTCTCTGGCGGCACTGCGTGAAGCAAAGCAGAGAGGGGCAAAGGTACTTGGAATTGTCAATGTTGTCGGAAGTTCTATCGCAAGAGAGGCAGATAATGTCATGTATACATGGGCGGGACCGGAGATTGCGGTTGCGACAACAAAAGCATACTCCAGTCAGTTGATCGCATTGTATCTGCTGGCCATGAAATTTGCATTTGTGAGAGGGAAAATCACAGATTCGGAAATGCGGGGATATATTGAAGATCTTCAGAAACTTCCGGAGCAGGTGGAGCTGTTATTAAATAACAAGAATCGCATCCAGAAGTTTGCCAACCGTTATCTGGCAGCGAGAGAAGTATTCTTTATCGGAAGAGGAATCGATTATGCGATTTCCATGGAAGGATCTCTGAAATTAAAAGAGATTTCTTATATCCATTCAGAGGCATATGCTGCGGGAGAATTGAAACACGGAACCATTTCTCTGATCGAAGAGGGAACACTGGTAACAGCGATTCTTACACAGAAAGAGCTGTACAAAAAGAGCATCAGCAATATCGTGGAAGTAAGGACCAGAGGAGCATTTGTTCTTGCCATTACAAATGAAGGAAATCATGAGATTGAAAAAGCGGCAGATTACGTTGTATACATTCCGCAGACCAATCGATATTTTGCAAATTCTCTGGCGATCATTCCGCTTCAGCTGTTCGGATATTACATTTCCGTCGGAAGAGGATGCGATGTGGATAAACCGAGAAACCTGGCAAAATCTGTAACAGTAGAATAAATAAAGCTGGTTTCAAGAATTGTTAAAGGATTGAACACAGTTTCATCACAAAAGGACGGTATGATAGCAGTATAGAATACAAGAGAAAGAAGGAATTGATATGGAAAATCAATACAATTATTACCATTCTGAGGAACCACAGAATGATTCATCTTATACCAGTCAGCCGAACCCGGAGCATCATGAAAAACCAAAAAAGAAGATGCCAAAGGCCGTTGTGGTGACAGGATGCGCGTTGCTGTTCGGAGTGGTTTCAAGTGCCACATTTTTAACAACAAATGTAGTCGGAAACAAAGTGCTGGGACTGGATCAGAAGGCTGCAAAAGAAGTATCTAATACAACACAGAATAAAGCGACACTGACGAAGACGTCCAGTGTAGTTACATCTGATGTTTCCAGTGTTGTGGAATCTGTGATGCCATCGATTGTATCCATCACAAATATGAGTGTTCAGCAGGTGCAGAGCTTCTTCGGAGGAACCTCCCAGCAGGAAGTGACCAGTGCGGGAACAGGAATTATCATTGAAAAGACAGATTCAGAGCTTTTGATCGTTACAAATAATCATGTCGTTGCAGACAGCAATCAGCTGACAGTGACATTTGACGATCAGAGCAGTGTGGAAGCAGATATCAAAGGAACAGATTCCGCACATGATCTGGCTGTGATCGCAGTTCAGCTGGATAAGATTTCAGATGATACACTGGACAAAATTTCAGTAGCGACACTTGGAGATTCTACAAAATTGAAAGTAGGAGAACCTGCCATTGCAATTGGAAATGCGCTGGGATACGGACAGTCCGTGACAACAGGAGTGATCAGTGCAACAGACAGAGAGAGCCAGACAACAGACAGTGCAACAGGAGAAACAACAGGATCTTCTGATGTAAAACTGATTCAGACAGATGCAGCGATCAATCCCGGAAACAGTGGCGGAGCTCTTGTGAATGCAAATGGAGAAGTCATTGGAATCAACTCTGCAAAACTGATCGGAGAGGACGTAGAAGGAATCGGTTATGCAATTCCAATCTCAGATGTCACAGACATTATTACAAATCTGATGAATCAGGAGACAAAGACAAAAGTATCTGAGACAGAGAGGGGATATCTCGGAATTACAGGACTGGATGTAGAAGATTCTGATTCTCAGCGTTATGGAATGCCGACAGGCGTTTATATTTCCGAAGTATCACGCGGAGGCGGAGCGGCTGATGCAGGAATTACAAAAGGAAGTATCATCGTAGGATTCAACGGAATCACAATTGACAGTATGGAGTCATTGCAGGAGCAGCTGCAGTACTATAAGAAAGGCGAAAAGGTAACTCTGACGCTTCAGATTCCAGGAGAGGGCGGAGAATATCAGGAGCAGACAGTTGATGTGACATTGGGAAGGAAAGC